>Ga0193951_1001097_pt1 | contig 12165 bp, 9 predicted proteins | sample BB_2_MG_FD_140370 | JGI IMG/M metagenome (GOLD analysis project Ga0193951, IMG submission 140370) | Microbial mat bacterial communities from the Broadkill River, Lewes, Delaware, United States - BB_2_MG | ecosystem: Environmental > Aquatic > Freshwater > River > Microbial mats | place: USA... | reverse complement strand
GCCTTACGGTACGAATCCTCTACCAGCTTCCGAATTTTGTATTGCCCATCAGGCGTGAAGAAGTTTTGGAAAGCGGCTTTTTTACCACTTATCTGCAAAATACCCTTCAGCTCATCATGTTTAATGGTTAGTAGAGGAATTGTCTGCCAATACCCAGGGTCAATCATCATACTCAACACCACTCTATCAGCCGACCAGCCTTTAAACGTGTGGTGCTTAACCATTTTTCGTACCACCTCACTGTTAAGTGTGTTAAGCGGTTTCATTCGTCCACCATTATCTTGCACCCACAATTGGCCAAATTTATCGGCAGCATCCTCACTTATATGATGTGGTGGATTAAGCTCATCAGCAAGAACAGTGGTAGTCATTAAAAGCAGAATTAATACAGATAAGGTCTGCTTCTTTTTATATATCTCCGATGTTTTCTTTATCATCTGACGAAAACGGGTATTGGGGGCAATTAAAGCTCCAAACATACCAAGCGTAAGCAGAAAGTAGCCGGCATAAGTTAGAAGTGTACCCCACAAATCTCTGTTAACCGATAAAATAGTGCCTTTTTCATCTACGTCATACGACGATTGAAAGAACCTAAACCCATGATAATTAAGTATATTATTCATAAAAATACGTCGATCCTCTTTAAGGCCAGTTCGCTCATCAAGTAAGGTTACTTCACTGGCAAATGAGCTCGGACTTTCACTACCCGGATAACGCTCTAATTCAAATTTATTAAGGTGAAGTGAGAATGGAATGTGTATGTTCTTTGCACCATAGGCTACTTTAAACTCAATGCCATCAATCTCTTCTGTAAAATCAGGCCCAATAACATCCTTACGCCCAAACACAAAGAAATCTTTACGTTTATCTCCCAACTCGGCAACAAACTTAATGGCATCGGGCAAGCCACGCCCTTGATCACCCTCAACAGAAACCGGTTCTACTGCTGCACTTTCCATATAACTGGTTAGCACCATCCTTAAGTCGCCAACACTATACAACACACCATTAAATAATTTATGTGTTGAATCAGCGGCAAAGGTTTGCACATCACCTGTCTGCATTTGCATCATACTTGCCTCAATGGAGCATTGATAATAGGGCATGCCATCTTTTACGCTTAAAACGACATCGTAATCACCCTTTTTAGTCGGATTATAGGCCACTTTATATTGGCCAACTTGTACGTCATCACCCTCAAAAAGTGAAAATTCTTGGCGACCTGATTCAGCGGATAAAACCAAGCTAATTGCTGGCTTACCTCCTGCTTTCTCCACCGTTCGTGACATGGCTTGTGGAATAAATACATCACTTCGTAAACGCAAGGTTCCTTTGGGCGTTGTAAAGCGACCGCTATACTCGTGCGGACTAACTATCGAAAAAAGAACATGTTCCTCGTCTTCTTGTTGGGTATCACCCTCTCCAACTTTAACAGTTACAAACTGATCACTGGATACAATATTTGATGATTCTTCTCCTTGCCTAATGTGCATGGTGCCTTCGTAACCAATATATCGGGTCACCGCAGCACCAATCATAATGAGTAAAAAGGAAAGGTGAAAGATTAATCCAGGTAATTTCTTAAGGCTAAAGCTCTTAAATTTCAGTAAATTACCCAGCATATTAATCATGAGAAGAACAAATACCAATTCGAACCACCAGGCATTGTACACCAGTGCCTTGGAAGCATTTGTTCCAAAATCATTCTCAATAAAAGTAGCTACACCTAGTACTGCAGCCAGAAACAATAGTAAACTACCCATTAACCAATAGGCAGTAAGAAATTCAAACAATTTTTTCATATTTCATTGGGATAAAAAACCTTAGCACTTCATATTGTCCAAAGCGTTACAAAATCAATTAAACGTAACACCGTATTCGGTCTCAAAATAGTAAATAAGACCCACAAATCTGAATATTAATTATATATTTTTAAGAATTCGCTCAAAGTCGTGTAGAACGCTGCAAGTCCTGTATTTAAGTAAATTATAGTTTTAAATGAGGCATTTAACAACCTAACCTTTTCTCATAAGCTCCGTAAAGAAGGCCAATACAAATCATATACGGGGATCTAAAAAATGCAAATTACTACGAAAATTATCGTTATTTCGTTAGGTATGTTGTTGGTGTTAGCTTTGGCTATCACAGTACCTTCAACCTATATTTCATACCAAACGCAACAGAAGGAATTAGAAGGGCTCGATAAGATACTGCGAGATAACTTTGATGAACTTGTTCAGCACGAGATAGAGACTGCAATTAGTCTTTTGGAAAGTATCCATGCTGAAGTAGAAATGGATAGTCTAAGCGAAGAAGAAGGTCTACAGCGAGCTGAAAACACATTAAGAAATCTGAAGTATGGTGAAGATGGCTATTTCTGGGCCGACACCAAAGATGGAATGAATATCGTTATGCTAGGCAAAGCTGATATCGAAGGCAAAAGCAGGTGGAATTCAAAAGATGCTAAAGGTAACTATCTGGTCCAAGATATTATTAAAGCTGCTACTACAGGTAACGGTTACTCAGAATATTGGTTTCCTCGTCCGGGCGAAGTTGAAGCATCTCCTAAAAGAAGTTATTCAGCCTATTTTAAGCCCTTTGGTTGGGTGGTAGGTACCGGCAACTACATTGATGACATAGATGATAAAGTAGAGGCAGAACGGGAAATAAGACTTGTAGCCATGAAAAAATCTATTCTAACCAGTATTTTAATTACCCTAGGTATCCTTATTCTCTTTTCTGTATTAATTATTATTATTGGTCGCCGCTTTGCGTCAACCATCATTAGTTTATCAAAGGCTACAGAAAATTTAGCTGATGGTAACCTCATGATCGACATTGAAAAAACGCAGAATGATGAAATAGGTACGCTTCAGGAATCTCTTCAGCGTACAGTTGTTAAAATGAAAGAGATCATGAGTGAGATCATCGATGGATCAGGAAATGTATTGGCGGCCAGTGAGCAAATGTCACAATCGGCCGAGCACATTTCAAATGGAGCCACTTCACAGGCTGCTTCCACTGAAGAAATATCATCGTCGATAGAAGAAATGGTGTCCAACATACAGTCAAATGCCAATAACGCCTCTAGAACCGAAGTAACAGCAGGCAAAGCTGAAGAGGGCATCAACAACCTTCAGGACACCGTTAAAAAGAACCTGGAAGCAATGCAAAGCATCACATCAAAGGTGGCTGTTATAAAAGACATTGCACTGCAAACTAATTTACTTGCGCTTAACGCATCTGTGGAAGCTGCACGAGCTGGTGAAGCCGGTCGTGGTTTCTCAGTGGTAGCAGGTGAAGTACGTAAACTATCAGAGGTAACGCAACATGCAGCCAATGATATTGATGATCTCTCTGTAAATAGTCTTGAAATTGCAGAAAAATCATGGCAATCAATGGAAGAGTTACTGCCTGAGATCGCCAACATCATTCAAATGATTCGCGAAATTTTAGCTTCAAGTAAAGAGCAAGAAGCAGGTGCTAACCATATAAACAGTGCCATTCAATCATTGGTAAGTATTACTTCAGAGTATTCGGCGTCATCAGAAGAGATGGCATCCAGTTCGGAAGAACTTTCACGTCAGTCTGAAATGCTTAATGATACCATTGCTTATTTTAAAATAAAATAGGCGATCACAACTGATAAAACGATGCAAAGCAACTTGCACACCTGAGTGCTTTTTCGTTGCTTTGCATCGTTTTTTATATAGACATGTTACGCTCAGTAAGATAATTATCCGAAAATGAAAAAAATTCTATCTACACTATTGGTTGCTGTGTTAACAACCATAGTCATTGCTCAAGAAGAAGAAAAAAAACCTTTTAAGGTTGATATACACGGCTTTGTAGGAGTTAATGCTTTTTTTGACTCCCGACAGAGTGCTACAGCACGTAATGGTAATATTTATTTATGGCCATTGGCCCCGAGCCACGATGATGCTGGAAACGATTTAAATTCAGAAAATAAATTTGATATTGACGCAGCTTATAGTCGCTTTAATGTAGGTATTTCAGGCCCTGAGGTTTTTGGAGCTAAGAGTTTTGCCTTTATGGAAGGTGACTTTCTTGGCACATCAGGTTCACGCGATCTTAACTTTCGCCTTCGCCACGCTTTTATACGCCTTAACTGGGAAAAGACAAGCCTACTAATGGGACAATATTGGCACCCTCTTTTTGTAACCGAAAATTTTCCTTCAACCGTTAACCTGAGTTGTGGTGTGCCTTTCCACCCGCTTAACCGACAACCAATGGTGCGGTTTGGCTACCAAGTAACAAGTAATATTGAGCTGATTGCCTTCTTAATGTCGCAGAATGATTTTGCCGATAAGGGGATGTCAGGTGCAATGGAAAATTCATTAAGCCCAGAAACCACCATTCAGGCTAAATATAAAAATGAAAACGGTATTTTTGCCTCTTTAACGGCAGGTTTTAAATCATTTAGACCAGAATTAAAGGATCCAAATGATAATCTGATTACCAATGAGCTTGCCCAAGCCACCTACTTTGCAGGATCTTTTAAAAAGAAGTTTAACAGCTTTACTTTTAAAGCAGAAGGATTATATGGTGGCGGAATGACGAACCAAGTTATGTTAGGCGGTTTTGCTGAAAAAAATAACGGCAGTACACAACGTCAATACACCCCAGTGCAAACCATGAGCGTATGGACAGATATACATACCAACCATCAAAAAATACAACCAGGTTTGTTTGCAGGATACACACAGAATATGGGTGCAAAAGACAAAGCCAATTATTTAGCACAATACACATTGGGTGGCGGCATTAAAGAAATGTATACCGTTGCACCACGACTTGTATTTTTTGCGACCCCGAAGATATACTTTGGCATAGAATGGATGTATACAGTAGCTGCGCATGGCGAAGCAGGACAGTTTGACGAGTATGCACAACCAATAAACACCACCAACTATGCTAATAATAGAATAACATTAAGCACACGCTATATCTTTTAGTATCTTTAAGGCATGAAGCAAAAATTAGCTGTAGTATCCATATTAATGATCATAACCGGTTTTGGTATGATTCATGGCACGCGCTCTTCAATGGAAGTTATCAGTATCCTGATGATTGGCATGGGAGCAGCCTATTTGTTCTATTTATTGATCAGTCATAAGAAAGACAAACCTCAGTCTGAAGACAAAAATTAACACGGCATGTTTTCAAAGGATGAAGCGAAAGAATTAAGACAGCTTTTCTGGCATAAGCTAGAAAATCGGACTCGACGCTTACCAGGGCAAAAGGGCAAAAAAGTAAAATGGATCTTTGATAGCACCAACATCAAAGGCCTTGACCTTCGTTTTGATATTGATCGAGAACGTGCTATCGTTGCTATTGAAGTGAATCACCGTAGTGAAAATCGTCGCTTAAAGCTCTATGAAAAATTAGAAGCCTGCAAGAATATTATTGAAACAACATTTGGTGCCCCACTAACATGGGATTTCATCTATACAAAAGCCGAAGGCTTAGAAGTATGCCGCGTTTACGAAGAAATGAAACCAGCCGACTTGTATAAACAAGAAGAATGGCCCGAAGTGATGAAGTTTATGATAGACCGTATGCTGCGTTTAGAAAAGGCCTTTTTGGAAGTAAAAGACTTTTTGATGCATGATGAGTTGGGACAATAACAAAATCTCCATGACTAAAATATATAAGGGCTTATCCAATTGGGTAAGCCTTTTTTGTACCATCTGGGCGACGACAAAAGAAAGGTGTTGAACATAGCCTTATTGCATCCAACCTTTTCGATACATATAGCACACATGCTTATTGGGACTGAAGAAATGCCCCAATAGCCTAGAATGGTATGGAAACTCCATTGTTAAATTAGACTCCGCATTATGCTTTAAAATATGGTAAACTATCGCCTTTGGCCCCAACAAATCATGATCATCATGCCGAGTAGCAAAATGCAACAATGAAAGACAGCTATTAGATTTGACAAAAAACGCTTCAGCTATCATCTCATTCCGCTGGTTATAAGCCGCATAAGTTCCGGCACTCTTGTAGCGCAAGGCAAATGATATTAACTTGATTAAAGTCCCTAACTGATCATCAGAAACAGTGCTTTGCTGCTGAAGAAAATCACCATACTCCTTTGGGTTAAGCGAGCGTATAACACTAATCTGCTGCCGCTCATAAACATCAATTACCTGATTAAGATCTGTGGAAAATTTAGCCTTTAATCTCTCTAAACTAAGAATAAGATCGAGCACTACATACTTGGTAAGCTTAACATCAATGGCTTCCTTCGGGGGTAGTTTATTATGGGCATTCAACGTAAGAGATACATTAAGATAAGGAATTTGAGTTAATAGAGTATTAACATCACTTTCACTGATGGGAATTTTGCTAATCACCCCAAGATATGGTATCCAATAAGGTAGCGCCACATTTTTTATAAATGATCGATGCTGTATTGGCAACGGTACAATTAATTCATAATCATTCAGCACCATTGCCTCCCATTCCTCACATACAATATCTAAATACCAAGTATAAGCGAACACATGGCCATTGGGCGACTGCCGAACACATTCATCCCACTTCTTATCATCAACTACTTCCCTTTTAAGCTTTCTCAACTCCATAGCTCACCCCTTTTATAGCATCCCTTCGTCCGCATAACTAAAATACGATGCATCAGTAACAATAATATGGTCCAATACAGGGATATCCATAATTCGTCCTGCTTCACTCATTTTCTTTGTGATATTAGTGTCGGCTTCACTCGGTTGATTATTACCACTAGGGTGATTATGACAAAGTACTATGGAAGAAGCCAGATGATCAATAGCTGACTTTAGAATTAAACGCACATCAATTACCGTTCCTGCAATCCCCCCTTGACTGACCTTATTCTTGGCAATAATTTTATTGGACCGATTAAGTAGTAAAACCCAGAACTCTTCATGGGGTAGGTCGCCCAAAATTGGTTGGAATAAGTTACAAACATCTTGGCTGCAAGTAACTTTGATGCGCTCTTCACTCTCTTGCAATTTCCGCCGTCTTCCTAACTCTAATGAAGCTACAATTGTTATCGCTTTAGCATCACCAACACCATGATAATTAGTTTTTAAATCATTAACCGTCTTCTTCCCAAGAGAATTGAGGTTGTTTTTACAGTCATGAAGAATTTTCTTTGACAATTCTACTGCACTCTCTTTAGCACTGCCAGAACCAATTAATATGGCAAGTAGTTCTGCATCTGATAGCGAGGCTAAACCTTTAGCAATTAACTTTTCTCTTGGGCGATCTTCCAAAGCCCATTCTTTTATACTAAGGTGTTGATAGCTTTCCATTTATTACCTTTTAAAACAAAAAGATAATAATGGTTAAGGAGAAAGTAAATACTTAAACGAAAAAAGCTCTTCTTTTTCAAGAAGAGCTTAATGTTGTAGTCCCTAGGAGAATCGAACTCCTGTTTCATGGATGAAAACCATGTGTCCTAACCACTAGACGAAGGGACCCAATATAATATCACAGCCCTTCCAATTTAGAAGAGCAAAAGTAAGTAGTCCCTAGGAGAATCGAACTCCTGTTTCATGGATGAAAACCATGTGTCCTAACCACTAGACGAAGGGACCGTACAAAGCCTTACTTAAAGCTTATTAACGTGACTCGCTAATTTTGATTTTAAATTAGCTGCTTTATTCTTATGAATAATATTTCTTTTTGCCAGCTTATCAAGCATAGATACAACTTTTGGAAGTAATTCCTGAGCCGCGTCTTTTTCAGATGCTTCTCTTAGTTGTTTCACAGCATTACGTGCACTCTTTGCATAGTATTTGTTGTGAACTCTTCTCTTCTCTATCTGACGAATTCGCTTTTTTGCTGATTGATGATTTGCCATCGTACTACAAATAAAATTGTTAATTTTCCTTTGTAGTCCCTAGGAGAATCGAACTCCTGTTTCATGGATGAAAACCATGTGTCCTAACCACTAGACGAAGGGACCGTATTGCTTCTGAAACGCTGCTCTGTTCTCAAATGCGGATGCAAAGATATATCAAATTCGACTCCCTCCAAATTTTTTTTCAAAAAAATATTCAAAACTTTTACAAAAAAGCGCTAAAAACACCTATAACTATCACCTTGTTATTGAGTTGTGCAAATATAAAAAAAATAAAGCAGACACTTTGCTCTTCTTTTATTTGCACAATTTTTAATTAATTCTTTATTTTGCAATAGTGAAAAGTGGAGGGATTTGGCTGATTGCAACCACTTAAAAAAAGTGCTAAAACGCATATTTCGTTTGTACTTCCCTCTTTTCACATATCAACTAGTTTTAACATATAACTGTAACACACGCGTTGCAGTAATAACTTTTAAAGTGATATGGGATATTTATTTACATCAGAGTCCGTTTCTGAAGGACACCCAGATAAAATTGCTGATCAAATATCAGATGCTATTCTGGACGAATTATTAAAACAAGATGCAGAATCAAAAGTTGCTTGTGAAACATTAGTAACAACAGGCTTAGTAGTAATTAGCGGAGAGGTTAAGACTGACGGCTATGTACCTGTACAAAAAATCGCTCGTCGCGTAATTGATCGCATCGGCTATACCGATGGCGCTTACATGTTCGAAGCGGGTTCTTGCGGTGTCATTTCGGCTTTGCATGAGCAATCGGAAGATATTAACCGTGGTGTAGAACGCGAAGAAGAAGAAGAACAAGGTGCTGGTGACCAAGGTATGATGTTTGGTTACGCTTGTAAAGACACCGAAGATTACCTGCCTTTACCTTTATTCCTTTCTCATGTTCTATTAAAGGAACTCGCTGCTATTCGTCGCGAAGAAAAAGAAATGACTTACTTACGTCCAGACTCAAAAAGTCAAGTCACTATTGAATATGGTGATGACAACAGGCCGCAGAAAGTTCATACAATTGTTGTTTCTACACAGCACGATGATTTTGATGATGACGAACCGATGTTAGCTAAAATTAAATCTGACGTTCAAAACATCTTGATTCCTCGCGTAAAAGCAATTTTACCAGAAAATCAACAACACTTATTTAGTGACTACATCCTTCATGTTAACCCAACAGGTAAATTTGTTATCGGTGGACCACATGGAGATACAGGCTTAACAGGCCGCAAGATTATCGTGGATACTTATGGTGGTAAAGGTGCTCATGGTGGTGGTGCTTTCAGCGGTAAGGACAGTTCAAAAGTTGACCGTTCTGCAGCTTATGCCACTCGCCACATTGCCAAAAACCTTGTTGCTGCAGGTGTTGCCGATGAAATTTTAGTCCAAGTAGCCTATGCTATTGGCGTTGCTAAACCTGTTGGTTTATATATAAATACATATGGCACATCAAAAGTTAACTTAACAGATGGGGAAATAGCAAAGCAGGTAGAAACTTTATTTGATCTTCGTCCAAGTGCCATTGTAAAACGTTTTGGTTTAAAAAATCCAATTTTTGAACCAACAGCTGCCTATGGCCACGTTGGTCGAACACCTTATACCGACACTGTTACTTTTATTGAAAAGGGACAAGAAGTCGAAAAAGCAGTTGAATTCTTTGCATGGGAAAAACTTGATTATGTTGATCCCGTTAAAAAAGCTTTTAACCTTTAAACAGGAGTAAATAATGCTATAATTAAGGCCGGCAGATGTCGGCCTTTTTTTTGTGCTATTTTTTGGCCAACGGCTAAATTTCGCACACAAACACATACAATCAACTGATAATATACTACTTATAACAGATCAGACCCAACCATTACATTTGAAAAACAATTGTTATTTACCTACTTTAGACCAATATTAAACCTAAACAGATGCAAAAATACATCAGAAAAATAAGTATATTCCTTTTTATCATAGGCATTACACATGTGTCTGCACAAGAAGTGCCCTATCACATAAGCAACCAAGCTGTCTACGACTTTATCGATGAATTGGCTAACAAGGGCCTAATTAACTTAAATACAGCCATCAAACCCTACTCCCGTATGACTATTGCAAAAGCTTTACAGGAAGCAAATGGTCATACCTCCCTAAGCAAGCGTCAACAAAAGGAACTTGATTTTTACCTTAAAGATTTCAACAAAGAACTAGTAATAGGAAAAGATTTTGATAAACGGTTTGATGTCTTATACCACAGTGACTCTACCTTTAAAGTTACGGTCAATCCAATACTTGGGGGGCAATTTTTTAACAATGGCGATAAAACGGAATATCATCGCTGGGGAGGTGCCGAATTTTATGGTTCGATAGGCGAAAACCTTGGTGTCTATGGTAGCCTAAGAGACAATCATGAGTCACGTTATTTAGGGGGTTCTAAATACATAAGCAAACGCCCTGGAGCTGTTTATAAAGGTGATGGCTTAGCAAAAGATTACTCTGAAACACGCGGGGGCATTACCTATGCTTGGCAATGGGGAAGCATAGGCTTACACAAAGATCATTTCGCATGGGGCAATGGATACAGTGAAGCGATAATTCATTCCGGCCAAGCACCATCTTACGGATACGTTTCTTTTAAAATGTCGCCCGCCAAATGGTTTGACTTTAACTATGTGCATGGCTGGTTAGTTAGCGAGGTTGTTGACTCATCGCGCACCTACACAGTTTATAATGGCGAACGCATGGTGTATGCTAATAAGTTTATGGCAGCTAACATGTTTACGGTTAAACCTTGGAAAAAACTCCACATTTCATTTGGTAACTCAGTAATCTATGGCGACACTGACTTTAACCCAACATTCTTGGTTCCTTTCCTATTTTACAAATCGGCGGACCATACCTATAATTCGTGGGACAATTGGGTGGGGCATAATGCACAAATGTACTTAGACATTAGCAGTAGGCAAATTAAAAACCTCCACTTATACACCTCCTTATTTATTGATGAAATTGTATTAACCAAAATGTTTAGTCCTACAGAAAAATCGAATGACATTGCCTTAAAAATTGGGGCGCGCGTAACTGATGTTTTACCCGACCTATCTTTAACGGCCGAATACACCAGAATACGCCCACTGGCGTATGAACATTTTATTTCTACCGTTACATATAAAAGCAACGACTATATACTAGGTAGCTATATGCGCGACAATGCTGAAGAAATATACCTCTCAGCAAGATACAAACCGATAAGAGGACTTGACCTGCAAGCCAGCTACACTTTAATGAGGAAAGGAAAAGATTATCAAAAGATTTTTGATAACAATGAAGAAGATCTGCACCCCGAAATAAATCAAGACCAAGATGAGATACGACGAGGCTTACCTTTTTTAAACGAAGAACGCTATAAAAGACAGAGCCTCACTTTTAAGGCATCTTATCAAATCATCAATGATGGTTTCATATTTATTGAAGCACAAAACAATTCAATGACAGGAATTGACAAAGAACTGTACACGAATCCATTTTATTTAGCAGGCGACAACATCTTGTCATTCGGAATGAACTTTGGATTCTGATATTTTAACTAATTTAACGGACTGAAAAGTAGGACGTGCAAAAGCTTATAGACAAGTCATTCGATTTAAAGACTCAAACAGCAGTCTATGACACCATTAAGCCCTAAACAATGAATACTTTTAAAATACCAACCATCTGGATTATAATTTACAACTATGCTTAAAGAACTATTAGCTAAAGAAAAAAAACTTTCAGTAATCGGATTAGGCTACGTTGGCCTTCCAATAGCCTTAGAGTTTGCTCGTAAGATGTCGGTTATAGGCTTTGACATTAAAGAAGACAGGGTAGAATTAATGCGTCAAAGCATTGATCCAAGTGATGAATTAGAGAAAGAAGCCTTTGATGGCTGTGACATTCAATATACTTGCAATCCTGATGATCTTAAGGAAGCATCTTTTCATGTTGTTGCTGTGCCAACACCGATCAACCAACACAACCTACCAGATCTAAGGCCACTTTTTGGAGCGACGCGAGCCGTTGGTAAAATTTTAAAGAAAGGCGATTACGTTATTTTTGAATCAACTGTTTATCCTGGTTGTACAGAAGAAGACTGTGTACCTATTTTAGAAAAAGAATCCGGCCTAAAGCTTAACAAAGATTTTAAAGTTGGATTTAGCCCAGAGCGCATCAATCCGGGAGATAAAGAACATACACTAACCAAAATACTGAAAATCGTTTCGGGTAGTGATGACGAATCGGCTCAGGTAATAG
>Ga0193951_1001095_pt1 | contig 12173 bp, 13 predicted proteins | sample BB_2_MG_FD_140370 | JGI IMG/M metagenome (GOLD analysis project Ga0193951, IMG submission 140370) | Microbial mat bacterial communities from the Broadkill River, Lewes, Delaware, United States - BB_2_MG | ecosystem: Environmental > Aquatic > Freshwater > River > Microbial mats | place: USA... | reverse complement strand
TGAGGGCATCCGCCTTGAGCAACAAACCCAGGGATTACACGATGAAATGAAAGTCCGTTGTAAAAACCTTCATTAGAAAGATGTGCAAAGTTTGCAACTGTATTTGGAGTTTCATCTACGAAAAGTTTTACATTCATAGTACCATTTTTAGTTGCTATTACCGCGTACTGAAATTTTGCTAATTCTTCTTTTGAATAATCATACACTTTTAATTCTGACATATTATAATATCCTTATTTAATTTTAATCGTGATTATATCATATTTCTCTTAATTTTTTTAAATCAATTAAAAATTTAAATCTTTTAGTTTTCATATGGTGAGTCTCTTTGATGAAGTCACTTAAGTTAGAAATTATATTTTGATGGATTTTTATATGACTGTCTAACTTATCTTATTTATTTTTTTCATTATTCTACTATTCCTTATATTAAATGCATCATCTCAATTTAAATCAACAATGATAAACTCCTGATTGACTTATATATAATATCAAAATTGATTATATTAAAGATATTTGAAAACAATTAATTTTTATTTAATGGCAATTAGATAAAATGTATAATATAGATAAAATGTATTACAATAAATCAAATCAATAAGGGGAAAAAATGTCTAAAATAGTATTAGTAACAGGAGCAACATCGGGATTTGGTGAAGAGACTGCAAGAATGTTTGCGAAAGCAGGAAATAAAGTAATAGTAACAGGAAGAAGAAAAGAAAAGTTAGAAGAATTAAAAAGTGAATTAAAGGATTGTGATATTTATCCAATTGCTTTGGATGTGAGAGATAAAGATGCAGTATTTAAAGCTATAGAAGATTTACCTGATGAGTATAAAAATATAGATATTTTAGTTAACAATGCAGGACTTGCATTAGGTCTTGAAAAGTCACCAGATGCGCTTATTGATGATTGGGATATTATGGTTGATACAAATATAAAAGGTCTACTATATATGACAAAAGCTGTTTTACCTATTATGACAAAAAGAAAAACTGGATATATTTTTAATCTAAGCTCAATTGCAGGAAATTGGCCATATGAAGGAGCAAATGTATATGGAAGTACTAAAGCATTTGTGCAGCAATTTTCATTTAACTTACGAACAGATTTAAAAGGAACAAATATACGGGTAAGTTCTATTGAACCTGGATTTGCTAAAACCGAGTTTTCAAATGTAAGATTTAAGGGTGATGATAAAAAAGCCAATGCAGTATATGAAGGACTACAACCTTTAGTAGCAATAGATATAGCCAATCTAATTTTTACACTTGCTGCATTACCAGAGCATGTAAATGTTAATTCACTAGAAGTTATGCCAACAGCACAAAGTTGGGCAGGTTTTACATTAGAAAGAAATTGATAAAAGACGAAATAAATATATATTCATAAATTGTTTATAATCTATATTGTATAATATCGCCATAATTTATAGGATATTATACATGTCAAATGACGAAATAAATAAAAATAAATCTTGGGTTTTACTTTTTTTAGCTTGGGTTGTTTCAGCAATAGCTATGCTAGGAAGTCTCTTTTTTAGTGAAATAATGGATTTTATACCATGTACTCTTTGTTGGTACCAAAGAATTTTGATGTATCCATTGGTATTTATTTTCGTCGTTGGTATGATGCCTTATGATAGAAAAGTACTTAAGTTTGCTACTCCACTTGTTCTTCTAGGGTGGTTATTTGCTTTGTATCACAATTTGATTCATTATGGTATTATCCCTGAAAGTGCTAGTCCATGTGTCCAAGGTGTGCCATGCTCTACAAAATATATAGAATGGTTAGGTTTTATATCCATTCCTATGCTTTCATTTATAGCATTTAGCATAATAGCAATTTTACTTTATACAATAAAAAGGAGAGATGTATGAAATCTCAACAAAAATTAGTAATTTTTTCAGCAATAGGTTTGATTTTGTTTTTTTTAGTTACTGGTTCAATGTATAAAAATCAACAATCAAACGAAATATCAAATAAGGTAAAAGAAAATGCTTTGTTACTAGAAAGACCTTACTCTTATAGTATTGGCAATAAAGATGCAAAGGTACATTTAGTCGAGTTTTTTGATCCTGCTTGTGAAACTTGTGCACAATTTAAGCCATTGGTGGAGAAAATAATGGAAGATAATAAAGATAAGATTCGGCTTACTCTTCGTTATGCACCATACCATAGTGGCTCAGATTATGTTGTAAAGATGTTAGAAGCTGCAAGAAAACAAGGAAAGTTTGAAGAAACTTTGGACATGATGTTTGCTACACAAAAATATTGGGCAAGTCATCATCAACCAAACCCTCAAGTATTATGGCAGTTTTTACCTAAAATTGGATTGGATATTGATAAACTAGTAGTTGATATGAAAGATCCAGAGTTAGATAAGTTAATAGCTCAAGAACTTGCAGATGCTAAAGTTTTAGGTGCAAATAAAACACCATCTTATTTTGTCAATGGAAAGCCACTTCAAAAATTTGGTTATAAGCAGTTAAAAGAGTTAATTTACTCTGAACTTTAAAAGTGATTTTCTTTACATGTAGAGGTATATTTGCCTCTACACGCTTTTGCAAAAATAGTGATAGGTATTCTGTATTTTTTTGCTAAAGATTTTATCTTTGCCAAGTTCTTTGGGTTAAATGAAAAAAGCATTTCATACTCTTCTCCACTACAAAGTACTCTTTGAGAGGGCTTTTTAAAAAACTTTACATTTAAATTTCTACTACATTTGCAAAGTCTTGAAAGGTCTTTGGAAAGTCCATCAGATATATCTAATCCAGCTGTTACATATCTAGATGCTTCATAAAAAAAATCTGCTTTTAGCTGTGGAGTTATAAATCTACTTTTAGAGTTGAGTTTTCCTTCTCTAAGAAGTTTATTGAGTCCTTTTTTTGAATCCCCAAGTTTACCGGTATAGGCGATAAAATCACCTTTTTTCATACCGTTTCTGTAAACTGGTTTTGAACTTTGCGATATGATTGTAACAGATATCATAAGTTTGTTGCCAGATGTTGTATCCCCACCTATAATCTCAATATTATATTTTTTAGATATTTCTTCAAACCCAGATGAGAGTTCATGAAGCTCTTTTAATTTAAAATGAGGTGGAATAACTAGTCCAAGTAGGGCTTGTTTTGGTTTTGCATTCATAGCAATAGCATCAGAAATGTTTACCAACATGCTTTTTATTGCAATATTTTTTAAACTCATCCAAGAAAGCTTAAAGTGAATATCTTCGCAAAAAAGGTCTTTTGAATAAACCAAATCCCCTATTACAGCACCATCATCTCCAATCTTTTTACTTTTAAATCCAGATATGAAGTACTCTTCTTTATTCATTTTGTCATCTTATTTTTATTTATTTTTTGTATTATACCTTAAGTAAAGAAAGGGTAGACTTTTATATCTACTCAAACTAGGAGAATTTACCATGGTGAGCAAACTCGTTCTTGGAGTTTTTAGATTTAATAGTAAAACTGATTATCTTCCTTATTACAAAAAACTTGTAATTAAAATAGATATGGAAAAAACTGTTGCTGATTTATTGGCTGTTATTAAAGATGATGAAAAAGTGTTTGAATATCCTACAGATAAAAACGCAGCTATCAAGATAAATGGCAAAGCACTTTTTACTAGTGAAAAACTTTCAAATATAGTAGAATATTTTGGGAAAGAATTACAATTAGACCCTCTAAATTCAAAACGAGCTACAAATGATTTATGTATGAATCATGATGATTTTAAAAATAGATTTGATGTACTTGATGCATTTGTAGATTCAAGTGATAAAAAACTTTTTAGCTCATATATACGAGAGCATTATAGTTCTCCAATAGTAAACCTAGAAGAAGAGTATTTAGGAGATGGGTTGTTTTGCTTTGCATACGATATGATACAAAAATATCCTGAGAGAAAATCACAAATTTTAAATGCTATATCTAAGCAAGACATTGGTGTTTGGTTACATGTAAACATTTCAAATAAGCTTTTCCCTGAAAATTATGATTTAGAAAGAAAAGTTGATTTTTTAAAAAATGAGATTATTAAACAAGCAGATTCTGCAAATAACTTTGTAGAAAAACAAAAAAAATTAAGCAGTAACTTTTAAGGAAATATGATGGCACAATATAGATTATTTGATAATATAATAGAAAAAGATGTAGCGTCTTCATTTGTGAATTCAGTAAAAGAGTTACTAAATATGTTGGAGATAGAAGCACCTGTTCTTTCAAACTCAAAGCAAGATATTGGTACTGAAGGTAAATCTTTAAATGAAGAGGCTTTTTTATATAGTAATGCATTTAACTTAGCACTTGCAAAAAAAGAGAACGCAGATATAATTTGTGTTGAAGACAGCTCATACACATCGCTAAATATTACAAAATTGATTTTACTAGAAAATGACGATACAAAAGCTCTTGTAGTAAATAAATTACAAAAAGATGGCTTAGAATTAGCTTTGGATGTAAGTGTTTTACATGTAAATGATATCTTAAAAGATGTTGTTGGTTTTGACAAACTCAAAAAAATGATTAAAAGACCATTTAGTAAATTTAGTGCTGCAATATTTAACGGGAATAAAACACATAACTTAGCAAAAAATGATGCGATTCTTTCTCTCTTAGAGTTGAATTTAGTTAATTTTGAAACACAAAATGATAGTGATGGATATGAGATATTAGGTGCATCTGCTACACTTGCTAAAAAATTAGCAGGCAAAGTTATGTTAGATATGTTTGATAATGCAGCTGATTTTGTAGTAACAAATGATGCTAGAAGTTTTTATATGTTTGATAAATTACAAAAATCTTTAGAGACTACTGTCGGAAGAGATATAGAATTAAGTGTTTTCTCAACTGCTCAGATAGTTCTTCTAGCATTAGGTTATGATGATGTATCAAAAATGGGACTTGATATACATAAAGTTGTCACGAAATTAATATAATTTATTTAAATAAGACAATTTTAATCCTTTTTGTATTATAATGTTTTCAAAACAATTTAAGGAGTAAATATGCCAAAGATTAATAAGTATGTTGATATTGATACAGTTGAGCGTGAAGCTAAAAAAGATTTGATTGACCGCCACTCACCGTTTATTACAGTAGAGGGAGAAGCTAAAAAAGGCGAAATGTTTGCAGTAAAAGTTAAAATGGGTAATGAGTATACTCATCCAGATGATTTTGATCATTATATCGAGAGTATATCACTTTTTAATGGTGAAACTAAACTAGCAATGGCTTCTTTTGTACCAGGAACTTTAGGAAATGAAAAATCACATGCAGAAGTCACATTTAATATCCGCCCAATGGGTAGAAAACTAAATTTAGTTGCTCATGGATACTGTACTAAACACGGTATATGGGAGTCAACACCTGTCGTCGTAGAAGTAAACTAAATACTAATAACCCCTTTAGAGGGGTTGGTCATGTTTTTCTTTCACAATACATTTATTGTCTTCAAATATAATCATCTAATTTATCTTTTATTTAGAAATCATTCCCTCTTTTTAATTTTAATACATTCAGAATTTTAATTCTACGGAATATTGGTATTTAGTTCTTTTTAACAACTTTTTGGGTACTATTGCGTTCATGACACGGATAGAAAATGCAAGACTTTTAAAATTATTGTATCAATATAGAGCTATGGGATTTGAATACTTTAAAGAGTATAAGCCATTAGAGGTTAAGCCAAATACTACTATGTTGCCAAAAGAGTTCGATTTGCTTAAAAGTTCTGTAATGAATTGTCACTTATGCAATCTTAGTAAAACAAGAAAAAATGTAGTTTTTGGTGAAGGCAATAAAAATGCAAGGCTTATGTTTGTAGGCGAATCACCAGGTGCAAGTGAAGATGAAAGTGGAAAAGTTTTTGTTGGCCGTGCAGGAAATATATTGACAAATATTATAGAAAAAGTTTTAAATTTAAAAAGAGAAGATGTTTATATAGCTAACATTTTAAAGTGCAGACCTCCTGCAAATAGAGTACCAAATATGGAAGAAGTAAGTGCTTGTAAGCCATATCTTTTACAACAAATAGAAATGGTGAATCCTGAGATTATAATTGCTCTTGGTTCTACAAGTTTTCATCACTTGACAGGTGAATATGAAACACATATATCTAAGGTTAGAGGAGAAGTATTAGAGCTTGGTAATGCAAAGCTTGTACCTACTTATCATCCAAATTTTTTATTGAGAAATCCATCTTCAAAAAAAGATGTTTTCCAAGACATGCTAAAGGTTAAAAGTCTACTATGAGATTACTATTGATTATGTTTGTTGCAACTACAATTATGTTTGCAAAGAGTAATAAACTTTCGCACATCCCCCTAACAAAAAATATTTTTTTAAATACAGAGGCAAGTGATTGTAATGCTACATGCATGGAACATCTACTAAATGAAGGGCAAATTTTTTCTTTTTTAAGCCAGTATAATGAGTCTATGAAAGAACTTGTAAGCATGAGAAGTGAATATAAGTATTATAAAAGAATATTTAGAATTTTTGAAGATGAAGAATTTTCGATAAGAGTGGCGATGATAGTCCCTCAAAAGAGTATAAGAAGATATGCTGCTACAACTGTAAATGCTGTTATGGCTTATTTGATTTCAAAGCAAAATAACTTTGAAATTAAAGTATTTAATAGTATGGATGAAAAAGAGAGTTCAATTTTAAAAGCCTTAAATGATATAAAAAATGAAAACTTTGAATATGTAATTGCTCCACTCACGCAAGAGGGTGCTTCTGTGGTTATAGATAATGCAGATTATTTAAAAGTTTATATTCCAACAGTTAGTAAAAGCTCATTTGATGATAATAGTTCAAACATCGTTTTTGGTGGGATAGATTATAACAAGCAAATTGATGTATTATTAAAATATGCCAATGATAAAGTTGTGTATTTTTCTGACGGAAGTGATTTGAGTGAATCATTAAATAATTTATTGGTAGATAAAAATCCTAGAATAGCTTATAATAAAAGCATAAATAGTTCAAGAATAAATTTTAAAAGTATGTTTAAAAATAATAAAATTCTTTCAAATAGTTCTATCTTTATGAATACACCACTTGTTAAAACAAGTCTCATATCTTCGCAGTTAAGAGTGTATCAAATTGAGCCATATATAATACTCTCAACACAGATAAATTACAATCCTATGCTTTTAACACTAACTCAATATGAAGATAGAAAAAACTTTTATCTTGCAAATTCTATAGGAAAAGCAACAATAGAAATGGAAGAGTTAAACTCGCTTTTTGGACATGATATCGTATATGATTGGGTAAACTACTCTACTTCTATAGGCATAGATTATTTTTATACTCGCTTTTTTGTTCCAACTGCAACTAAAAATTTCGATGAAGATATTGTAGATAATCAAGTTGCATATGATGTATCAATAGTAAGACCCAAAAGATATAAATTTGAAAAACTTTTATTTTAAAAACAAGATAAGAAAAACTTTTTTGTCTCTTCACTTACTTTAGCAGGTTTACCATCTAAAACAAAAACTAAGACAGAGACCATTTCGAAAAGTAGGGTATCTTCCAGCCAAATAGTTTGTTTGATTTTCAAAGAGGTATTTTTCATACTAATTATTTGATGCTTAACTTCAACCATATCACCTAACTTAGCAGGTTTTTTATATTCTGCCTCAAGGTGTTTGACTACAAAATGACCACCATCGATAGCAGGAGATTTACCTCTTTCAAAAAAAAGTTCGCTTCTAGCTCTCTCACAAAACTTTAAGTAGTTAGCATGGTAAACTATTCCACCGGCATCTGTATCGTCGTAATAAATTCTAATTTTCATGTAAATCCTTATCAACTAGAATGCTACAATAAATTACTTATAAATAGCTGAAATGATTTAGTTTACATACAATTTCATTTGTTTATGAGTAAAAATATTAGAAGTACAAAAATAAGAAATTAAATAAATTACAAATTAAGAGTATTATAACAAGCATATCTCGCTTTGAAGCTTAGTTTGGCTCATTGGTTCTTACAAAATAATTATAACAATTTTGATATACACATCACCTTGGAATGATAATGTTAAAACATGCTCCCTCTTTCATATTTTGAACTGATAATTTTCCTTTCATGTATTTTTCAATAACTATTTTACTCATATAAAGGCCTAATCCTGTTCCTTCCAACTCATCTTTTGTAGTGAAATATGGATTAAAAATATCATTTATGATGTTTTCTTGTATACCTCCCGCATTATCACAGACATCTATAGTAATAGTATCGTCATTTTCTTTACATGATATAAGGATTAATTTTTTTTCTTTTTGATTTGCTATTAAAGCTTCTTTTGCGTTATTTATTAAATTGAGCAAAACTTGCATTAACTCTTGTTTATGAATAGCGATAGTGAGGTCACACTTATTGTCAATAATTAATTTTATATTATTATTTTTAAGGTTCAAATCTATAATGTCTTTTGTATCTTCTATAAGAGCTTTAATTGAAATATTTTCTTTATTTTTTGTTGGGCTAAAATAGTTTTTAAAATTATCTATTACTTGTGAGAGACTTGATGCTTCGTTTATAATAGAATTTAGATTTTCATTAAAACTTGTATCATCTAAACAACCAAGTTCCTTATCTAATAAAAGATTATCTGCACTCATAGAAATTAGGCTTAAAGGTTGTCTCCATTGATGTGCAATCATACTTAACATTTCACCCATTGCTGCATTTCGTGATTGGGCTACCATAATTTCATCTTTTTGTTGTAGCTCTTTTGTTGAAACATGCACAAGATGTGATAAGGCTTGTATGGTAGAGCTTATATTTTTTTCAATATTTACATTAACTTGTTTTGTATTCAAAGTATCAGATTCGCTCAATGCTAAGATAGTCATACTTTGATTGAGTAACTCTTTGTTTTCACAAGTACTAAAAAATTCACCATTAGTATAAAAACCGCTTGTAGGCGCTATTTGATTGTAGATAATCGTTTCATTTTCAATTTGTTCAGGCATAAATCTTCTTCTTGCCATACAAGAGTAGATAAAAATACTCTGAACCGGTTGATTATAAAGTTTATTAATATGGTGTTGAGTTTTCCCAAGTATCGCATGAGCATTTCCATACCCAAACCTTACTTCATCCATATTTTGGAGGTTCCCAGCGAAAATTAAAGAACCATCATCATTTTTACCAATGACTGCTCTGGCAATTTGTATGCCATTTTTTTCTAAAATCAGAGGAAACTCGATCCCAATATGTGGTAACTGTTTACTTATGTCACTACCCAAGTAGTAGCCATAAGTTTCTACTGCCGTTTTGTCCTCAATCGTATAAACTCTATTTTTATCTGCTTTTGTAACTTTTAGTTTTTGACCAATGGGAAGCCAGTTAAACCCATAGTCTGTAATTACTTTTAAATTAGGGCTACTTAATGATACTCCGACAATGCCATTTGAATATATTGTATCTTTTGTAAAAACATATGTCTGTGTAAATGTTGCATTATCTCCAGCTAATCCACCAGCTACGATAATTTCTTTATTGATTGTATTGATTCCGTTGAGATACTCTTCTCCATTTCCTAAAAGACCATCAATAAAAGATATGATGACTTTGCTATCTTTTTCTATAATGTTTGTTGCTAAATTTTGCCCAGCTTGAAAATAGTTTTCAAATTCATTAGATATATATGCTTTTAAGGATATATTTTCAAATAAAGTAAAGCTGATGACTGTAGTACCAGTAGATACATGACCATCTTTGATTTCACCATCAGTAGTTGCACCTATCAAAGAAGCGACTGGAAAGTTTTTTAAAAAAAAATTTCTTAAATCATCAATAAAAGTAAAATCATTTTTGCTAGTAAATACTTGGATGAGAAGCTTTGAAGAATCCTTTATATTTTCCTGCTGAATAAAACTGATTAGATTCTCAAGTGAAGAATAATATGCATTTATTGTTTTCATGAACACACCTTTATAAATTTTACATTATACATTATTAATAGAAGTTAAAATATTATATTTATAATAGAAAAAAAATGATAGAGTCCATAATCTAAACAAAACACTAAAAATAATAAATGAAATTATTTGTATGAACTTTTAATTCATGTTTTTTAAGGTAAATTCAAATATTATATAATTTAAAAATAATTTATTATACGGAGTAAAACTAGATAATATATAAAGAAAAGATGAGTTAAAAAAATCATAATAAACTATTCACCTAGCATCAGTATCATCATAATAGACTTTAATTTTCATATAAATCCTTACATGTAAAAAATAACGGTATAATACCAAATGAAAACAACCTACTACTATAAATCACCTATTGGAATCTTGAAATTGGTTTGCTCGAAAGATGCTTTAGTATATATGCATTTTGTCAATAATTGTGAAGACAATCCAAAAGAATTAACACACATAATGCTTACATGTAAAGAACAACTAGATAAGTATTTTATGGGAGAGTTAGAAGAGTTTGATATACCCTTGGCTTTTGAAATAGGTACCGAGTTTCAGCAGAGTGTTTGGAGAGCATTAAGTCAAATTCCCTTTGGAGAGACCAGAAGTTACAAAGATATCGCTAAATATATTGGCAATCCAAAGGCTGTAAGAGCTGTTGGCGGGGCAAATAATAAGAATCCAATAAGCATAGTTATCCCTTGTCATAGAGTGATAGGAAGTAATGGAAAGCTTGTAGGGTACGCTAGTGGACTTAAAAATAAAGAGTGGTTGTTAACTCATGAAAAAAAATATAGGATAAAAAATGATTAAACCAAATCATATGGATAAAGAGAAAATATATAAAACAAAAGATATTGTTCCTTCATTAAAATATTATGGAAATAGTTTTGATAAGATTAAAACAAACCATCCAGATCGAGCAAAAGCTTTAATATTAGGATTTAGAGTTTATAAATCAGGGCTAAATCAAGAGCAGCTTTCTTTACATGTAAAGAAAAAAACGACTGATAGAGAAATTACAGATCTTTTGGGTTATAAAGAGCTAAAAAGTATTCGTTCTTGGAGTGTATCTTCTTCTTTGAAAAAAGAGGATAAGGAACTCGAGCTTTTAAGAATTTGGTGCATGAAGCTAGGAGCCATTGCTCTGTTAGCAGAACTCTCTCAAAAAGATATTATAGAGATAGCAAAACATACCGAAGAACTCGATTGCAGTGTTCCACTCGAGTTTTAGTTTGAGTATAAAAGCCTCTTTTTGAGGCTTTTACTTTTATATTTCTTGAACTATATCTAGACCAAAACCTTTAAGACCTATAAACTCTTTACCTTTTGATTCAGTTAAAAGATTTATTTTTTCTATGCCAAGTTTTTTGAGTATCTGAGCACCTATACCGAACTCTTTTACTTCTTTTTTTGCTGAATTTTCATCATCTAAAAATATAAGTACACCACTGTTTTGTTTTAAATACTCTATTGCTCGAATCATTGCATTAAATTTTGGAGTATCAGTAAAAAGATCAATATCTGGTATGACATGATGAAACTTAACAGCGGCTTCTTTCCCTAATTTGCCGAATGTATAAACAATATGATGATTACCTTCATGATCTATCATATCTATTCGTCTTGCTTTAGTTCCAAGAAATTCAGTATTTGATGCTGTGATTTCTCTTACAAGAGATTCATGTTGCATCCTATACTCAACAATGTCAGATATGAAGATCATATTTAAATTATGTTTTTCACAAAACAAATCTAAATCATCTCTTCTTGCCATAGTTCCATCTTTTTTCATGATTTCACATATCACAGCAGAGTCTGCAAGACCAGCTAAACGACATATATCGATTGAACCTTCTGTATGGCCTGTTCTTGCTAAAGAACCACCTTCTTTAGCTATAAGAGGGAATATATGACCTGGGCGGACAAGTTCATTTGCGCTACTTGCACAATCTGAAAGTATTTTGATTGTCATATCTCTTTCAGCTGCTGAAATTCCTGTAGTACATACTCTTGCATCAACAGAAACTGTAAAAGCTGTTTCATAAGACGAGTCATTGTTTTTAACCATAGGCGCAAGGTTTAATCTGTTAGCTATTGCTTTTGAAACTGAGACACATATAAGTCCTTTTGCTTCAGTTGCCATAAAGTTTACTTTTTCAGGAGTTGAAAATGTAGCTGGATATACGAGATCCCCTTCATTTTCTCTATCTTCATCATC
>Ga0193951_1001093_pt1 | contig 12180 bp, 9 predicted proteins | sample BB_2_MG_FD_140370 | JGI IMG/M metagenome (GOLD analysis project Ga0193951, IMG submission 140370) | Microbial mat bacterial communities from the Broadkill River, Lewes, Delaware, United States - BB_2_MG | ecosystem: Environmental > Aquatic > Freshwater > River > Microbial mats | place: USA... | reverse complement strand
CTCAACCGTTCCACAATAATAGGAATAGATATGCGATAAATAATTAAGCCTAAGAACAAAAAAGGGATACAGGCAACTAATACTATTGAAAAATAACCGAGATATTCGGGTGTGAATCCGACTACCAAATCACGAGCAGTTAAAATAATTGGAGTCATCGGATTCCAAGTCATTATCGTTTGCATAATTCCCGTTTTTGGAATTGCGTACACTACCGGAGTGACATACATTAAAAATTGCATTCCAAAAGTGATAATCTTACCAATATCTTTATACAAAAGCCCTAAAGGAGTTAAAAACAAACCTACTGTAGTTCCAAATATAATAGCACCTAAAATAGCCAATGGAAACAACAGCAAACTCCATTGTAAACCCACACCATAAATAAGCACAAACAACACCAAAATCAGTATTTTTATAGACGTGTCAAACAACAGTTTGTAAACACCAGAAAGCAATAGAGCCTCTTTAGGAAAATTTATTTTAGTGAGAATTCCCTTTGCGGCTTGTGTACTCGTCATAGGTGAGTTTACAGAAGCCACAATTATAGACCAAATTAAAGTGCCACTAAAAGCATACACAGGGTACGGAATCCCAGTATCGGACAATTTAATAGTACCACTACTATTTAAAAAAATCCAAACTGCAGCGGTAGTTAATGGCATAATAAACGCCCAAAGAATCCCTAAATAAGATTGGCGATACATGGCTTTTATATCACGTTCTGCCAATTGTCGTGCTAAAAAGCGTGAGCCATACATCTCGGTTAAACTCGATTTTAAAAGTCTGCCAAATTTTAACGTACGTTCTTTTTGATAAACACGGGTTTCTAATGCCATTCGGAATTATAAATAATAAATGTTATCATCCTATTTTTATTGGGCTAATATACTAATTACCTAGGGAATCGAAAACAGATGTTGTGGATTAATAAAGACTTTTAAATGAAAGTTTCGCACCTTAATAATAACATGAAAATAGTTAGCATCTCTGAAAACTACTTTACCCCATAAACCATGAACTAACTACCAACAACCAACGACTACTTAAAACGATCCCAAGTAATCTTCAACCCCTCGCGAACCGTATATTGCGGTTTGTAACCCAACAAGTTTTCTGCTTTAGAAACATCAGCTAAGGAGTCTCTTACATCACCTTGCCTCGTAGGACCGTATGTTGCTTTTAATTCAGAATGGGCAGCAATGCGCAAGGATTCCCATAAATAATTTATAGTGATACGTTCTCCACAGGCCACATTGAAAACTTCATTTTTAGCCTCCTTAGATGCAAAAAAACCTTTAACATTGGCTTGCACCACATTATCTATAAACGTAAAATCTCTGGTTTGCTCACCATCACCATTAATTTTTGGCGATTTTTGATCCTTCAATGCTTGCATAAATAAAGGAATCACTGCGGCATAAGCACCATCCGGACTTTGTTTTGGCCCAAACACATTAAAATATCTCAAACCAATAACATCGGTATCATAGGTAGTTCCAAAGACATCAGCATATAATTCATTGACGTATTTAGTAACAGCATAAGGCGATAATGGTTTCCCTATGGTATCTTCTACTTTTGGCAGCGTTTTACTATCTCCATATGTAGAACTTGAAGCCGCATAAACCATACGTTTTACGGTTGGACTGTCTTTTAAAGCAATCATCATATTCAAGAATCCAGAAATATTAACTTCATTTGTCGTAGCAGGATCATTAATAGAACGCGGCACTGAACCTAAAGCGGCTTGATGAGAGACATAATCCATACCTTCCATCGCTTGCTTACAAGTGTCTAAGTCACGAATATCACCTTCTATTAATTCAAAGGCAGGATGATTCATAAATTCCGTTAAGTTTTCACGATGTCCATTAGAAAAATTATCTAAGACTCTAACTTTTTTTGCATTATACTTTAACAAATACTCCACGAGGTTAGAACCTATAAAGCCTCCTCCTCCTGTGATTAAAAAGTTTAATGTTGATAAATCGGTGGTATGATGTGGGTTTGAATACATTATAATCTAGCGTCTACGGTATCGATTGGAAGTAATGACTTAACATCAAATACAACACCTGTTTGCGATTTTAATTGGCTAATATCTAATTTTAAGAACTCTTGGTGTGATACCGCTAAAATAACAGCATCATAATCAGCATCTAAATCGTCAAAATTTGTGATGAGATCAAAACCATATTCATGTTTAACTTCTTCTTTTGAAGCCCAAGGATCGTATACATCGACATTAACGTGATAAGTCTCCAATTCTTCAATAATATCAATAACTCTAGAGTTTCTAATATCTGGACAGTTCTCTTTAAAGGTAATTCCTAAAACAAGCGTCTTTGAGCCTTTAATGGTCGCCCCTTTTTTAATCATCATTTTAACAGTTTCGGTAGCAACATAACTACCCATACTGTCATTCATCTTACGACCAGCTAATATAATCTCTGGGTTATAACCAGATTCAATAGCTTTTTGAGCTAAATAATAGGGGTCAACACCTATACAATGCCCTCCTACTAAACCTGGAGAAAACTTTAAGAAATTCCATTTGGTTCCTGCAGCTTCTAATACAGCCTTTGTATCGATATCTAAAAGTCTAAAGATCTTTGACAACTCATTTACAAAAGCAATATTGATATCGCGTTGAGAATTTTCAATGACTTTAGCGGCTTCTGCCACTTTTATCGACGGAGCCATATGGGTCCCAGCCGTAATTACTTTTTTATAAAGTTCATCTACTTTAACGGCTATTTCTGGTGTAGAACCTGAAGTGACTTTTAATATTTTAGTAACCGTATGTAGCTTGTCACCTGGGTTGATACGCTCTGGGGAATAACCTGCAAAAAAATCTGTATTATAAACCAAACCAGAGGTTTGTTCCAATACTGGAATACATATATCTTCTGTCGCACCAGGGTACACCGTAGATTCATAAACAACGACATCATCTTTGGACAGCACTTTACCAACAGTTTCACTCGCTTTAATTAGCGGTGTAAACACAGGCTTATTTAATGCATCGGTAGGAGTTGGAACTGTTATAATATAATAATTGGTAATAGCCAAAGCCTCTAAATCATCCGTGATATATAAGCCTTTACTAGCATTCAAATCTGTAGTTAAAACAGATTGCAAATGATCATTTTCAACTTCTAAGGTTCTATCATTACCTTTATTTAATTCACTGATACGCTGCTTATTGATATCGAAACCAACAACAAAATATTGTTTTGCAAATTCTACAGCGAGAGGCAAACCAACATATCCCAAGCCAATAATGGCGATTTTATCTTCTGAATGATTCATTTATGTATTAAGGATTTTAAAATCAGTGTCAAATCTAAGTAAAAACTGTAATTTTCAATGTACTTTTTATTAATTTTTACTTTATCTGGCCAAATAATCGTTCTATTATAATGTTCAGGATCTTTTTGTTGTACCAAAAGGGCTTCCTCATCCCTATATTTTATGGAGGCTGGTCCTGTAATCCCAGGTTTCACTTTTAAAATAATACGATCTTCTCCCTTTAAGGCATCTGCAAAACCAGGCAGATCAGGTCTCGGACCTACAAGACTCATATCTCCAATGAGAACATTATATAATTGTGGTAACTCATTCAGCTTACTACGTCGTAAAAAACGACCAATATAAGTGGCATGACTATGAAGTTGGCCTAATTGGTGCTCGCCATCAGCTAAAGTTCTAATTTTATAAATCTTAAAAAGTTGTCCATACTGCCCAACCCGAAGTTGAGAATAGATGCCCCAAGTTTTGGTATCTATTGTAGCAATAAGGACTAATAATAAAATAGGAATAATAAGCAAAGGTAAAAACAGGACAACAACGGCAACATCAAAAATACGTTTGACTTTAAGTTGCGTTTTACCAATCATGAATGTGTAATTAAAATAATGAAATCACGAAGCATTAAATACAATAAAAAGTTGTTGTAAACTTAAATAAATAACAGGTTGAACACAATCGATGTCAGGTTGAGCGCAGTCGAAACCCAATCCTTTACATACAACCAATCTGTCAAACCAAGACAAACTTAACACCTTTCAATTCACACTTCCTAATCCTTAACCTCCTACTAAATCCTCCTCAAAAACTCCTTCACCCGCTTAACAATAGACTGATTATCTTTTTCGTGATAAGCATTACCATAGACACCATAGCCGTAGCCATAACCGTAGCCATAACCGTAGCCATAACCGTAATTACTATTGTTTTTATGCCTATAAAAGTTAAGGACATAATTAACGTTTTTCAACTCACCCGTGCGTTGCTTAGCATTTACCAATTGAAGCATACCTTTTTTGGTATAATCAAGTCGTACCATAAAAATAGTCGCATCAGCATACTGTGTAAGCTCTAAGGCATCCGTAACCAAACCTAAAGGAGGAGTATCTAAAATAATGATATCGTAATCTTGTTTTAGCTTATTAATTAATGCTTTTAAATTACCACTCATCAATAATTCAGAAGGATTAGGAGGAATAGGGCCTGAAGGGATAATATCTAAATTTTCAATATGGGTATGAGTAACGATATCCTCAAATTCATCATCTCCTATCAAATAATTAACAACTCCTTTCTCGTTAGTAATATTAAAATCATCAAAGATTTTTGGTTTTCTTAAATCTAATCCTAAAAGAATAGTCTTTTTACCAGAGAGCGCGTAAACCGTAGCGATATTTATGGAAGTAAACGTCTTCCCCTCACCACTTACAGAAGAGGTTACCATTAAAGTATCTGCACCACCCGTTTCAGTTTTCTTATTTTTAAAAATAAATTGCAAACTCGACCGTATAGCTCTAAACGATTCTGCAACAGCAGATTTAGGCTTTTCAAAAGCCACTAAATTATTTTTATAACGGTATTTACCCACTAATCCTAATATCGGAATTTTAGACAATCGAGCAATCTCATCAGATCCATGAATAGTGTTGTCTAACAAATAGACGATAAAAATTAATAACATAGGAATAAAGAAGCCTAACATTAAAGCCATCATATAATTAAGACTTTTATTAGGCCCTATTAGTCCTCCTCCAATATCCTTTGCTTCATCTATAATAGTGATATCTGAAATGTTAGCTGCTTTTACAATCGCAGCCTCACTACGTTTTGCTAAGTAAATATCATAAGCTTCCTGACTGAGATCTAATTTTCGCTGAATCCTTAAAAACTGTTGTTCATCTTCAGGCAATCCGCTCAATTTAGATTCTAAAACCGCAATATTATTATTCAAAGTTCTTATTCTTACTCCAATAGTCTCTCTAGTAGCATCTATAGTTTCTAGCAATACATTTTTCTCAGAGTCAATACGGCGATCCAACTCTTTAAAAAGATCTGATCCCTCTTTAGTAGTATACTCTAAATTTTGACGTTCTGCCGCCAATGCAACAATCTTTGAAACTCCGCTGAGCACATTTCCTTCTTCGATACCTACACTTGTAGGTGCTGCAATATTAGTATAGTTTGTCTTCGTATTGAGATAAAGTTCAAGATTATTTAAATATTCTAGCTTAGTGTCTTCATTCCTCTTCTCTAACTCAAATTGACGTAACTCTTCTGATATTTGAGAAATTTCAGAACTCACATCAAACACTTTATTATCTCTTCTAAAGGAATTCATTTCATCCGTATAATCATCAAGATTTATATTTACAGCGGCTAAACTACTATCAATAAATTTTATAGTATTAGTAGCATATAAGTTTTTCCGTTTCAACTCGGTTTTACTCAAAATTTCAGAAGTCGCATTTAGAAAATCGACAATTTTAGCTTTATTATGACCAATCAACTGTAAATTCAAAATTGAACCTGCCGAAGTCCCCACTGGAGTAATCTCTACTTTAGATTTAAATCCATTAACAACCCCATCGAAATCACTAAACTGAAGAAAATATTCTGCTCCAGATTTAATCTTACGAGAAGGCTTAACAACTACTTGCCCATTCAAAAAAGGTAAACTAATAGTATCTTTATTTTTAAACCGTTGAGAAAAAACACCACTCGGCATTTCAACCTTAGTCTTAGATTTATCACCATACCGTTGTGCAGAAGCAGTTGAACCTTCAAACTCCGTAAACACCTCAAATTCATCAGCACTTAAAAACCGAATACCCACCGGATAACTAAGAACCTGTGGTTTAGATTTATCAATAATAAATTCAAAAGGTGCACTTTTATATATATCTATTTTTCTGTACTTACCTTCTTCTAGGTAATTCATATAATATTGAAGTGAATCTACTACGATCTCATTATGAGTACGCGTTTTAATAGCGGTCATGATTTTGCCAACTTTTCCAGAAGTTCCTCCCCAATTAAAAGATATACTTGTATTCGCTGTAAAAAAAGGGTTCTGATCGTTTTCGATAGAAATTAAAGACTCTAAACGATAAACATTTTGCTTTCTAACATTGATAAAGTAAGCGATTAACATCGCAGCACCAATGCTAATCAACACAAACTTCCATAGGTTTAAAACCTTAAAAAGATAACCTCTGAAATCAAAACTGATGCTTTGAGAATCTTGATCTTCTATTTCGTCGTAATCTGTCATAAGTAATTTATAGTCTAGTAGATAACAATACTGCTGTAGAAATAAGAGAAACAATAGATGCAATCGCAGTAATACTAGAAAGTGCAGTCTCTCCTGTACCTATAGACTTCTGTTTTAATGGCTCTACATAGATAATATCATTAGGCTGAATATAATAATAAGGAGATTCCATAACCTTAATATCTGTTAAGTCTAAACTATGTATTTTTTGCCCTTGCGGATATTGCCTTATAATTTTTACGTCTTTTTTGTTACCGGTTAAAGGAATTTCACCAGCGTTAGCAATAGCTTCAAAGACATTAACACGCTCAGTAAATAAAACTTGGCTACCAGGACTACCAATCTCACCACTAGCTGTATATCTTAATCCTGCAAGTTTCACTGTCACAAAGATATTAGCCGTTTCCTTAAATTGTTCTTCTAAAAGCTGTGCTTCTATCTTTTTCTCAATCTCTTCCGTTGTAAAACCTAAAACATTAATATAACCTAGCGTTGGTATACGAACATTACCATGCACATCTACAGTAAAACCATCAAAAAAAGCGCGTTCTGCACTACTAGCATTTAAGTTACCTTCACCTGTAGGATTCAGAATAGATACGGTTTCTTGATCGAGCGCTTTAACACGAATATTCAAAATATCATTAACCTGAACGCGATAAGGCTTCTGAATTTCAACAAGATTATTAGGAATAGTATCGTTTACAGCCCCCTCCTTAATCTGAAGGTAAACTGTGTCTTTGTGAGGGATACAAGACGATACAATAACACAACTTAATACAAAAATTAAAAGCTTAATACGCTTCATAAATTCAATAGATCTTTGAACACAAATATAATGTATCAACACTAATATCAAAACTAATACGATTCTTTTTGGTTTATTTCCGTTCTTTGTAAAAAAACACAGTTTGAATTACCTCAACGTAGAAAATATCTCAAAATCTTTTGGCGAGTTGGTGCTCTTTAAAGATTTGTCGTTCAGCATCCATAAAGATCAGAAAATTGCTTTTGTAGCCAAAAATGGAAGCGGAAAAACCTCTATTTTAAAAATTTTAGCAGGAAAAGAAGCGCCTGATGATGGCCAAATCGTCATTAGAAAAGGACTGCGCTTAGCCTTCTTAGACCAAGAACCAGATTTAGACCCTAAACGTTCACTTGAAGAAACAATTCTAGCCTCCGATATTCCTGTTTTAAAAATTATTGAAGCTTATGAAACGGCTATAAAAAACCCAGAAGATGTCGATGCTTATCAAAAGGCGTTTGAAGCTATGGATCGTCATAATGCTTGGGAGTTTGAAACACAATACCAACAAACACTATCGCAACTAAAACTCGATGACCTCTCTTTAAAAGTAGGCACATTGTCTGGTGGACAAAAAAAACGTTTAGCTTTAGCGCAAGCACTTTTAAGTCAACCAGATATTTTAATTCTCGATGAACCGACTAACCATCTCGATTTAGAAATGATAGAATGGTTAGAAGACTATTTTGCTAAAACACAACAAACCTTATTTATGGTAACACACGACCGTTACTTTTTAGAGCGTGTGTGTAATGAAATTATAGAATTAGATCATGGAGAATTATTCACCTATAAAGGTAATTACTCTTACTATTTAGAAAAGAAAGAAGCGCGAATTGAGAACCAAGCTACAGAAGTTGGCAAAGCAAAACAGCTCTATAAAAAAGAACTCAATTGGATGCGTCGCCAACCTAAAGCACGTACCACAAAATCTAAAAGTAGAATTGATGATTTTTCGGAAATAAAATCCAAAGCTCACCAACGTCGTAACGACCATACTATTGAATTAGACATTAATATGGAACGACTGGGAAGCAAAATCATAGAATTTCATAACGTCTCTAAAGCATTTAAAGATAAAACCATATTAGACGGTTTTGAATACACCTTTAAAAAAGGCGAACGTATTGGTATTATTGGAAAAAACGGAACAGGTAAATCTACATTCTTAAACCTACTCACCCAAACCACACAACCTGATAGCGGAAAAGTTGTACTAGGTGAAACAGTTAAAATTGGCTATTACACTCAAGGTGGTATTAAAGCAAAGCCTAACCAAAAAGTGATTGACGTAATTAAAGAGTTTGGCGAGTATATTCCATTAGCTAAAGGCCGACAAATTAGTGCGCAACAACTACTAGAGAAATTTTTATTCGACCGAAAAAAACAATGGGATTTTGTTGAAAAACTCAGTGGTGGAGAACAAAAACGATTATATTTATGTACCGTTTTAATTCAAAATCCTAACGTATTAATCTTAGATGAGCCTACAAACGATTTAGATATTGTTACCCTAAATGTTCTTGAAGATTTCTTAATGGATTTTCCTGGTGTACTATTGGTAGTCTCTCACGACCGTTATTTTATGGATAAAATAGTCGATCATTTGTTTGTATTTAGAGGTCAAGGCGTTGTCGATGATTTCCCTGGTAATTATTCAGATTTCAGGGCTTACGACAGCAGTCTACCCAAGCAAATAGAAGTCGTAAAAAAAACGGATAACACTAAAGCCGAAAAGCAAAATGAGGTTAACAAACTCAACTACAACGAACAAAAAGAGTATAAAAATTTAACCTCTAAAATAAGAGCCTTAGAACTCGATAAAATGGCATTAGAAGAAAAGTTTTTGAATCCAGATTTAAGCCAAGATCAAATCACAGAACTTTCAGAACAATTGCAAGTTATTATAGATAACATTGAAGAAAAAGAAATGCGCTGGTTTGAGTTAGCCGAAAAATTAGAAGGGTAATTTTTCATGATGAAATCGCTTGTTATAAATCGTCAAACATTCTAATTTATAAAGTTTGTAATTTTGAAACTGAAACGTGTACCAAATTAAAGCATACATAAAATTTCTCTTACGTGCTACCAATCAACATGGAGTGCACTCTCCTTTTGTCTATCATTTTGTTACGAAATGCCTTTATGATAAAACAACACATGAGGCCTATGCAAAACTAAAACGGTATAAAAGCGAGTTAAGAAGCTCAAATACAATATTACAAATTACAGACCTAGGCGAAGGCTCTAAAACTTTAGATACCCAACAGAGAGCGGTTGGTAAAATGGCAAAAATTTCTAGTAGTTCTATTAAAGATGCTAAGTTGCTATACCGCGTTTCAACATATTTTACGATAAAAATGGGACTAGAACTTGGCACCTCTTTAGGTATGGGAACTTATGCATTAGCCTTAGCTGATACTAACGCTCAATTTACCACTATTGAAGGATGCCCTAACACCGCTGCTTTTACAAAATCGAAACTTAAACAACATCAAATTAAAAACATCAAATTTTTAGTAGGTGATTTTTCTAAATCAATTCTTGAGTTAAAAGAAGGCCATTATGATCTTGTTTTTTTTGACGGTCACCATAATAAAGAAGCCACTATCGCATATTTCGAAACCTTATTACCCAAAGCGCATAATGATTCTGTTTTTGTATTTGACGATATTTATTGGTCTAAAGAAATGACTGAAGCTTGGACATATATTAAAACCCATAATGCTGTGAAGGTTACGGTAGATACATTTCATTTAGGATTCGTATTTTTTAGAAGAGAACAAGCTAAGGAACATTTTAAAATTAGAATGTAACAAAGGGACAACTTTAACGTCTTATTTGAGAATCGATTTTTTAATTCTTATATCTTGCAAAAGATTTAAGCCACAACATCATTTATTTATGAGTGCCAACGTCATTGAAATTAGAAATATTATTAGAGATTTTAAACTTGGACAAGAAACCGTTCATGTGCTCAAAGGCATCGATTTAGATATTAAACGTGGCGAATATGTTGCTATTATGGGACCATCGGGTTCTGGAAAATCAACATTAATGAATTTATTAGGCTGTCTCGATACACCAACGGCAGGCTCTTACAATTTAAATGGTAATGATGTGAGCCAAATGTCTGACGATGAACTGGCCGACATCAGAAACACAGAAATTGGTTTTGTATTTCAAACGTTTAACTTACTACCTAGAACCACAGCCTTAGACAATGTAGCATTGCCAATGGTATACGCAGGTGCTTCTAAAAAAGAGCGCGTTGCGCGTGCCACAGAAGTGCTTACAGATGTGGGTTTGGCAGACCGTATGGATCACAAACCCAACCAACTTTCTGGTGGTCAACGGCAACGTGTGGCTGTAGGAAGAGCCTTAGTCAATAAACCTTCTATCATCTTAGCCGATGAGCCAACAGGTAACCTCGATTCTAAAACTGGTACAGAAATCATGGCTCTTTTTGATGACATTCATGCCGCCGGAAACACAGTCATTATGGTTACCCACGAAGAAGACATTGCAGCACACGCAAAACGCGTCATTCGTTTACGTGATGGAATTATTGAAAGTGATACGTTTAATTAGTTGTTAGTTGCTAGTTCTTAGTTCTTAGTTCTTAGTTCTTAGTTCTTAGTTCTTAGTTCTTAGTTAACATAGTTATTCCGCAATTATAACTTTTATCTTATTCTATTAATCAATCTTTTATGCTCTTGTATCTTAGCTCTTGATTCCTGCATCCTGTCTATTTCCTAAGACCACAAACTATCAACCACAAACTATCAACTATTATCTCTTAACTCCACATAATCAATCCCCAACTAAATCCACTATACGCTTTTTTCTATTTTCTTTATTCTCAACTCTTGACGCTTTGTTCTTTTTTCTTGGCTCTGTACTCTTGGCTCTTACATATAGGTTCTCAAAATTTCCAAATTTCCCGCATTACTTTTCACTCATAACGCTTAACTTTGCTAATATGAAGGTATACACAAAAACAGGAGACAAAGGAACCACAGCTCTTTTCGGTGGCACACGTGTTCCTAAACATCATATAAGAATTGAAAGTTATGGAACCATAGACGAGCTTAACTCGCATATTGGCTTAATTAGAGATCAAGACATTAATCAGTTGTACAAAAACACCTTGATGCACATTCAAGATCGGTTATTTACAGTCGGTGCCATTTTAGCTACAGACCCTGATAAAGCTCAATTAAAAAATGGAAAAGCCCGATTAAATATTCCGAAAATTTCTACCCAAGATATTGAGAAACTTGAAAAGGAAATGGACCTTATGGAAGACAGCTTACCCCCTATGACGCATTTTGTGTTGCCTGGCGGACATCAAACGGTGTCATTCTGTCACATTGCACGCACCGTATGCCGTAGAGCCGAGCGTTTAGCGTCGCACCTTAATGACTTAGAACCGTTTCAACCCGAAACTTTAATGTACATTAATAGACTATCTGACTACCTTTTTGTGTTGGCACGGAAGTTGTCATATGACTTACATGCTGAAGAAATAAAATGGATTCCGAATAAAGAATCTTAATTAAAACGTCAGTTCGAATATTTCGACTTTTTTTTGTCGACATGTATAGAATACAGCGTTTCAAATACAAGTTCCATTCTCGATACACATTTTATGTCTAACGAATCATAAAATTCATTCGAATTGACACACCGTTTATTTTGAAAGTTAGGATTAAAAATTGCAAAAAGTTAATCCGAAACAAACCTTAAAGAGTATACGTTCTTTTTATTAATGATTAAACATTTATTGGTG
>Ga0193951_1001092_pt1 | contig 12182 bp, 9 predicted proteins | sample BB_2_MG_FD_140370 | JGI IMG/M metagenome (GOLD analysis project Ga0193951, IMG submission 140370) | Microbial mat bacterial communities from the Broadkill River, Lewes, Delaware, United States - BB_2_MG | ecosystem: Environmental > Aquatic > Freshwater > River > Microbial mats | place: USA... | reverse complement strand
GCTCCCCAAAGAATGGAAACAAATTTCACCTTATTGTTTTTAAAGGTATTATTATTAATATTCACATTTACAATTCCGTTATGGTTTAACAATCTTTGGTTTTTCTCTTCTGATCCACTATTTATAAAGGTACTGTTAGTAATTAAAAGATTTCCTCCAATAGTAGACTCGTCGTAACCACCTCTATAATAATCAACAACATTTTGTTTTACGTTATTAAAAGTACAGTTATCAATGGTTAAATACTCTGTGTTATAATCTCCTCTGTCGTTTGTTTCTTCAGATAATTCGATACCATTTTCACAATCAGCAATTGTAGTATTTTTGAAAGTGATCTCTTCTGAAAACGCTTGTTTGTAAACTCTTAACGCGTAATTAAAATTGCTGATTTCAGAATCTATAACTTCTAAACCAAAATGATTAGACATATTTTCTTTTAAACTAGCAAATGCATAATTTGAAGTGTTACCTATTAGCTTAATGTTTTTAACTGTTATTTTCCCATAAGGGGTTAAAGAAAAAGCAGGTGTATTTGCAGCTCCCTCGTATACTATTTCGGTATTACCTTTAGATTGAATAGTGATGGTTTTATCAATAATTAAAGATTCTGAAATCTTAAAAACTTCAGCATTTAATTCTAAAATATCCCCATTTTCTGCGTCTTTAAGTTTAGCCACTAATTCTGAAGCATTTGATACGCTATGCGTTTTAGGGTCTCTAACTTCTACTTCATTTGAATACCAATCTGCACCGTAATTGGCTTTATTCAAAATATCTAACTTGATATTTTCTACATCTAAAATCGCCCCCACCTGATTTGACTTATCTCTTGAGTTTCCTAATACATCTTCAGTGATTGTTTCAAAATCAAAACCGTTATAAACCTCAACATCACTAAAACCAGAAACTGGAGCAGAAATATCTGAACCTATAGGCGTTAGTGTTAATTTTTTTGAAGTTAATCCGTCTCTTTTAGAAAAATCTACTCCATTATTATCTATAATATTGCTTGCAAAAGTTACACCATCAGCTTTATCGTGCTCAATAATTGGATTGGCATCACCAACAGAATTATAGATAACATTATTTACAACTTCTGTTCTTAATGGTCTAGCGGAACGAATTTCTGATTTAGGTAATACATCAGCTTGCGAAATATTAGTACCCACCCCAAACTGCCAAGGCGAATCTGAATCTATAAACGTATTATAAGCAACAACCACATCTGTTACCTGATTATACCTATTTAATGGCGACTTTGGTATTCCGTTCATAATTGCTATTGGACTTCTAAAATTCTTTCCTTTTATTTTATAAAAAAGATTATTTGTAATCCAATGCCCTGTATTAATAATTCTTATTCCACCATATTGGTCGTTTACACCATCACCAATAAAATAATTACCATCAACAGTAACGTAGTTTCCATGACGTGTTACTACAGAGCCTTCACTTTTATAAAATACATTATTTTTAATGATGTTGAAGTTAGTTTTGCTTGATATAATTTCAACTTCACCATTACATTCTTCAAATAAATTATTGGCAATTGTTGTATTACTTGGACTCATAGATGTAAAACTGCTTCCTAATTGAATGGTTTCACCTCTTGCACCACCTTTTCTAGGTCTTGGCCCAAAATGATTGTTTATAATGTTATGATAGTTTCTTATGCTTTGATTCCCTTTAAGATCTACCCTAACTGTTGGTCCGCCATTAGTTTTACCTGCAATATAACAGTTACTTAATTCATTTTGCTTTCCGTAAAACTGCACCCAAATATTATCTTGGTCTCGTTCTAAATTATTAAAATCTAGAATAACACAATTTGTAACTTTAGAATGATTTGCAACCTCTTTTGCACTAGTTCTGAATGCAATTACGTTAGTTTTAGGAGAATGACCGTTTCTAAAAAACAATCCACTAACCTCTAAATGATTTCCGCTTAGTTCTAAACTGGAAACACCTTCAATAAAAACCTCTCCTGCTGTTTCTGCTTTTAAGATAATTGGGTTTTCTTCTGTACCATTTCCTAAAAATTTAATTTCAACATCTTTCCAAACTCCATTAGCTAAAACAATTTCATCTCCTGCTTTGCAGTCTTTAATAGCAGCGTTTAATTCTTCTAGATTAGACACCTTAATTAGCTTAGTGATTTTAGGCTTACTACAAGCTGTAAGTAATACTAATAGACAAATAATGGATGTTATTTTTTTCATAAATGGCACTATTTTATTTCATATATTCTTAAAAAGACAAAAGCCTTTTGTTTTTAAAAGGCTTTTTTAATATTTATTAAAGCTTAGACTACTCAATAATTATCTTTTTAATTGTCGTATTTCCGTTAGCATTAATTTGTAAAAAATAAACACCATTATTTAACATAGAAACATCTAAACGGTTATTGTTTAATCCTTTTTGAGAAAGTACGTTCTTTCCTAAAATATCATAAACCGCTACAGAAGCCACTTCTAATGTATTTGAATCTATATTAATATAATCTTTTGCCGGATTAGGATACACTTTAACCCCTTGAGCAGAGAATTCTCCTACTGAAAGTGACTCATTAGTCAAAGCTACATAATCTATTCTCGTTTCTTGATCACCTGCAGACCAAGTATAACATCTTGTAATATCTTCTGGAGCATCATCACAATCATTATCATCATTAGGGGTATTTGGTCTACCTATACCTCTCGCCAAAATTGCTATACTTGTTTCATCTCCTGTATTAAACGTAAATTCAGCAAGCGTATAATCATCATTACCTGGATAAGCTTCTACAATAGTAGCTATATTATTTGCTACATTTTCTACCACAGTAATATCAGAATACCCAAACCCATCAGATGGCACTTCTACAGGTGTAGCATAATAGGTAGGAACATAACCGTCTGTATAACCTGTTCCTTTTAAAACACGTATTTCTAATTCACTTGTTCCATCTTCACCACCACTAACTCTATAACGATACGTTAATTTATAATCTGTATTTGCTAAAACTGCAATTTCTTGATACATTAAATCGGCTTCAAAATTATCAAATTTAATGGCATCATTACCTGGTGTTTCATCAATATCTTCAGAAGATTCCGCTTGATCTCCTAATGATTTATTCATCCATCCCGAACAAGAACAATCACTACCAGAAATTTTAGGTATTTTATCAAAATCGGAATTCAAAACCACAGGGTCTTGAGCAAACATTGTACTACTAGCCAAAGCTAGAACAAAACTAAAAAGTAAATTTGTTTTCATAATAATGTAATTTAATTGTGGTTAATATTTAATGTGTAACTTATTAAGTTTCCTTTGTTGTGTTCACCTACAGGTTAAGTTTAATTTCCTATTAGAAAAGATTAGAAAAATTAATATCTAATTATTAACGTCCCATTATTCATCATCTACCACAACTACATTCTTATCTAAACACCAAAAAAAGCACTTTAGAAACAACTTATATCGAAGCTAAGTTACACCTCATTTAATACTTTTTCACTTTTGGTAAACCAATCTGGTAAACCAAAAGTAGAAATAATTTTTCACACTAAAAAAGGAAATGGGTTAATTTTGCATATAAAACGGATAATTCTCTTAAGAAAACTGATTAATCACGTTAAAAAAGCCTTTATTAAAACGTCATTAAATCTTATAATAGAAGCACAATTAGGCAGTATATTAAGAATTAAACTAACTAATTCTCAAAAAAACAAAGTTTACAAACAAAAAAAGCCTCCAACCTGTAAAAGGTTGGAGGCTTTAGCGTACTCAAGGTGGGAATCGAAAATTTAAACTTCCACACATCTAATAATACACTACAGTACTACAAATCAATACTTTATTTAATTTATAATCTATGCAAATTTAAACAAATTGGATTAAATTGCAATTTTTTTGACTAAATAATGACTAAGTATTATATTTGCCTATATGGCTTCTACGAAATACTACATCCAAAGTAAAAAGCAATCTGCACCTATCTATTTACGGTTTTCAGATAGTACCAAATTTAATATAAAGCGGAAAACTGGACTATCTATCAACCCGTCATCCTGGAGTACAGCAACTAATTACCCTATTGCAAAAGATGAAACCACAAAAAGCGTTAAATCAAAACTTCAAAAACTCGAGAGTTTTGTTATTGACAACTACAACGAAGCTAATTCTACAGGAAAAAATATAGACGGTAAATGGCTTGAAAATATCATCGATAAATTCTTTAATAGAGCAAATTTATCAAACCCTTTTGAAACGGTTTTCGGTACTATTGACTACATAATTGAAAACGCACACATTCGCAAAAACGGAAAAGGTTCAATAGGCTTGTCATATAACAGAATCAAAGGTTATAAAAACCTTAAAGTAGTACTAGCAAAGTACAATAACGAAAAGGATATAATTATTAAATCGATAGACCGTGTTTTTATCAATGATTTTGCAGATTGGTTACTAAAAGACGAAGCCTACAAAGTAAGTACCGCTAACAAAAAAATAAGCGATTTAAAAGGGGTTTGTTTTGAAGCTGAAAGTCACGGTATTGCAATTAACCCCCAATTACGACACATTAAAAACCTTACAGAAAACCGAGAAGAAACCGTAATAATACTAAGCCGTAAAGAATTAGATAAAATTGAAAAAACCAAAATTGAAAATAAGAGCTTAGCCAATGTAAAAAAATGGTTGCTCTTTGGTTGCGAAATAGGTCAGAGATTGGATGATTTACTTAATATAACCGAACAAAACTTAACTACATCTAAAAACGGAAAATTTAGGATAGTAACACTTACGCAACAAAAAGGAAATAAAAAGGTTGAAATCCCCTTAAATCCAACAGCAGAAAGGATTATCAAAGACGGTTTGCCGTACAAAATATCAAAAGCAAATTTCAATTTATACGTAAAAAAACTTTGCAAAAAGTGTAAAATAAATGAAGAAATTGAAGGGAGCGTGATGGATCCAGAAACCAATCGAAAAAAATTCAAAATTTATAAAAAGCATCAACTAATTACTGGTCACACGTGCAGACGTTCTTTTGCTTCACAATTCTATGGAAAAATGCCAACCTCATTAATAATGAAAATTACTTCTCACACACGAGAAAAAACATTTTTAAAATATATAGGAAAGTCTAATGAGGATTTTTCAGATTTGATATTTGAAGGAATGACGAAAAGTTTAAAACTGAAAGAATGAATTGTAAAGACCTTGAAAAAGAATTTATCTCACTTGGAGAGGAAGCAGGAAATTTTCTACTAAGTATAATGCACTCTTTTAATAGAAAAAATAACGTTTACTCACATGAAATTGGAGATTTAGACTGGAATCCATTTAATGAATTACCTAACGGACTATTATTAAAAATAAATAACACTTTTTTAAAATTAATTGAGATGTCTCATAATGAAGATTATTACTTCCGTGGTTGTAGTTATGAAGTATTCATTAAGACAATAGAAATTAAAAAGAAAAATTATGTTAATCCTGTTTTAGGTAAAACCGAACAATGTTATTATGAGAAAATTATAAAAAACATTTCTGAGATAGACAACCTTATAAGGCCGCCAAAACCTTTTTACACATTAGAGCATATCTTAAAGAAATATCCTTCAGAAAATTGGGTCTACAGTTTTCTAAACAATTCTAATATTGAGATTTTAAAAAGAAATTATAATGAAGTTTTTAAGTATCTAAAGTATAAAATTGAAACTTTAGAAAACTTAAATTATACAATTAACGATACAGCTTCAACTAAAAAAACAACCCCCACTATTACTAAACCAAAAATTAATTTAAGATTATGGAACGAAGACTGCTACAACCTATTATTTCATCTGTATGAGATGTATTGTTGGGGAGAAAAAACCGTAATTTTTAAGGTTAATAGAAAAGCTGACTTACCACATGGTTTTATTAAGAAGATTACTAACATATACAATTACTTTAATGGGAGTTTTAAAAAACAAGAAGACTCAAAATATCAATTTAGAGCCTCAAAAAAAGAGTTTATTAAGTTTATTAAAAATGAATTTAACTTAAATATTGAAAAGAACAATTTTGAAAAATCAGGAAATTGGATTGAACAATTAGACATAATGAAAGAATATACTGAAAGTTTCGAAACATCTAAAGACATTTAAAAAACCTCTTTTTACCCCTTTTTTTGCACCTCTTTAAATCACATTCTTTGCAATGTTAAACAATTAAAAACATTGTATTATGAGTGAAGTCAAAATCATCCAAACTACACCTCTTGAACTTTCTTCTATGATTTCAGAGAGTGTAAAAAGAGAACTAGAAAAGTTCAAAAAAGAACTATCAAAATCAAATTCTGATGAAATCTTATTAACTCGCGAAGAGACTTGTGAGTTTTTAAGTATTAACCTTTCTACCCTTTGGTCTTATACTAAAAAAGGAAAACTACCATCCAAGAAAATTGGAAACCGTGTTTATTATTTGAAGTCTGAAATATTATCAGCACTTAACTTTTAATATTTTAGTATATGTCAGAAAATCAAAACGAAGATAAAAAAATATTAAACTCAATTAGTGATATTGAGAATAAAATTGACAGTAAATTTTCTTCAGATTCTAAAGTTGTTCCACTTAATCCAAAAGAAAACGAGGTAATCAACCAAACAATTTTTCATATTGTGGAAGATTATTTATCAAAACGCTACGAATTAAGGTTTAATAAAACTCTTTTAAATGTTGAAATTAAACCAAAAAAATCAAACTCTGAATGGAAAATATGTAATGAAAATGACCTTTACATAGAAATGAACAAAAACAATATTAAGGCTGACCAAAATAAAATAAAAGCGATCCTTGGTTCTAGCTTTGTAAAAGAGCACAATCTAATAAAAGACTATTTTAAAAACATAAAAAAATGGGATGGTACTGACTACATCTCAGAACTTTGTAAATATATTTCTTCTCCAGAGATAGACCAATTTGAATATCATTTAAAAAAATGGTTAGTAAGGTCTGTTAAGTGTATGCTTATTGATGGGTATTTTAATAAACAAGCTTTTGTAATTACAGACAAAGGTAATGGTCAGGATATTGGAAAATCACACTTTACTAAATGGATATGCCCTCCTGGTCTTCCTTCTACAAGATCTTTTGAGGATGCAAAAAAAGATAATCTTATTAAGCTTTCAACTAATGCTTTTATAATACTTGACGAATTAGATGGAATATCAAGGAAAGATTTGAATGTTTTGAAATCAATGTTTTCAACCGATGAAACAAGGGTAAGATTACCTTATGGAAAAAGAGAAGAAACGATACAAAGAATTGCAAATTTTATAGGTTCTACAAACGACGATACTTTTTTAACCGATCCTACTGGATCTGTAAGATGGTTAGTGTTTTATGTAACTGCTTTCAACTGGGATTATAGTAAAAACATTAATATAGAAGATATTTGGTCTCAAGCTTACGCATTATCTAACGATAAAAACTTCGTTGAAAAATTGACTAAATCGGATTTAAAAAACAATGAGATTAGAAACGAAGAATACCAGCTAAAGTCAACCGAACAAGAATTAATTGAGTCACTTTTTGATATACCTAACCAAAAAAACCTTAATAGAGCAACTTTCTATACATCTACAGATGTCTTAAAATATATACAATCAAATTTGGGATATGGAAACAAATTATATGCTGTTTCTATTGGAAAAGCAATGACACGACTAAAAAACCCAAAAATTAAAAGCAAAGAAAGAGGAGTATATGGGTATATGTTAATTCACAACAATAAATCAATTTCATAAAGTTAATTCAATTAATATAATTATTAAAAATATTACTTACCTAGTTACCCTAATTTGTTTAAAGTCAATAAATACAACATATAACAGTGGGTAAGTAAAAAAAATATTACTTACCCTATACTTACCTACTTACCTATTTATAGTTAAAATTAGGGTAAGTATATAAATCAATAATTAGTACCTACCCAAATCAAACCCTTTGTATCACTACGAAAGGTAAGTAGGTAAGTAAAAACACAGTTTTTGAAAAGTTTTTTAAAATGAAAAAAATAAATGTCAATTATGAATTTTCAAAGAAAAGAGACCCCAATATTATAACTCCCTGCTGTGGAAAAAGAAATAAAGGTGCTAAAGGTGGTTTAAAATTCGTTAATTATGTTGGTTTACCAAATCAATACGGATATTGTCATAGTTGTGGAACAACAACACTTCCACCTCCAATTTATGAAGATACTAACGGGAATCATTACACCTACAATAAATCAACCAATAAATATGAACCCTTACATTATAAAAAACCTAAGCTTACCAGACAAACTACATCAAAAAAAATCATTCAAAAGTTCATAGATGAAAACATAGCCATTAATTCTATTTCAAAAACACCTGAAAATAATCTTCTTAAATATTTAAGAAAAACCTACGGAAACGATAAAACGGACAAAGCAAAGGAAGAATATTTAATTGGCACTCACATAGACGGAGCAACTATGTTTTGGCAAATAAATAAACATTTGAAAGTACAAAAATGCCAATTAGCCTATTATAATGATAATGGAAGAAGGAGTAATCGTTTTAACAGCATCTATGAAAACAAAGATGGTTTTTACACTTGTTTATATGGCGAACATTTAATCATTGATAAATTAAAAGGTAAACAAAAAATTATTCTCGTAGAAAGTGAAAAAACCGCAATTATTGGATCAATTTTAATACCAAGATTTACATGGCTCTCATATTCAGGAATTAACGGTTTAACAAATAATAGAATTAAAGCCTTAAGAGGACATAGAGTTCTTATTATTCCTGATATGCATAAAGAAGCAATAGACATTATCAAAAACAAAATACCTTTTTTAAAGCAAAACGACATTAAAGTAAACATTTGGGATTTAACTACCGGAAAAACAAAAACCCAATTAGAAAACCAAGGTCTTTTTAAAGGAGATATTGAAGATATTTTTCGTAAATTAATATAGAGATTAAATAACCGTAAATTAATGTTTATAACGCTTTTTTAATTATTTTTGATTATTCTTTCCTGCAAACCAACCATAATTTTTTAAGAGCTTTCATGTATAATCATTAAAGTATAAAAATTATGAAAAATTTAGTGACATCAAATCATTTTAAAGAACCCGGATTAAACGGTTTTTTTGGATGGCTCGGTAGAGCTGTAAAAGCTGTAGCAAGTGCTGCGTTTAAGTATGTTATTCCTGGTAATGGATACGGATTATGGGATGCCGTAAAAGATTTTACAGATGGGGATGGCTCTTTTGGTGGGGTTGGAGGCGTTGGAACAACAAATGTCAACTTCCACGGACTAGTTATAAGATTTTTTCCACAAAACCGTGGAACAATGTCAGGAGAAACAAATCTGGCTTTAAACGACCTTCCCTTAAGTAGATTAGACGAATTCTATTTAGACAATTGGATGAATCATTATTTTTTACCTTATTATGAAAATATAATGGCTCAATTTAAAAATTATTCAACAAACAAACCTTCTTCCGATATTTTAATTCAATTTATAAATGACACATATCTATTATTCGTATACATCAAAAAATATAAGGATTACGCATTGATTAACGGAGAAGAGGGATTAACTTCAGACGCTGTTAAGACACGTATTTCCTTTATAGAAATACATGTAAAACTTTTACAAGAACAATTAGACAATTTTTTAAAGAAAAGCAACTCAGTGTTAACTTATAAATCTTACTCTACAACTTTAAAAACGAGTAAATTTAGTGCACTAAATTTAAGTGTACCTCCAACTTTTAATATTATTACAAAAGAAATATCAACTTTTAATGGGCAAGAAGTAAAATATACAGAAATATATGAAAACGGAAATACTAAAACCATAGAAGCTGGAGTAAATGAACCGCCAATTATAAAACAACAACCAAAAGAAAAAGGAATAAAAAACGGAACTAAAGCGCTTTTAGGTATTGGTATTGGTGTCTTATTAAGTCTTTTTTCAGTTAAAAAAACCGAAAAACCGTAAATAAAAAACCGTAATTCTCATTTACGGTTTTATTTACGGTTTTTACATTAAATTGTTTTTAAGTAATCTTAAGAAACTTATCTAAACCACTCAATTCTTCAATTATACTCATAGATTTAAGAATCCTAATAATAGAATCTGACGCTCCTATTATACTTGTATCTGATGGCATCCAATCTTTTGAATGATTAATTATATTTAATGCCTCGATTAAATCAGCCTTCATTATCCCTAAATCTTCGTAATTATCAATAGGAATTGCAATAAATTTATCGTTTTCATCCCCTTTAATAGTATTAAATAGGTTTCTACCCATGTTTTTTTCTACAGTTGATTGGCTTACTTCTTTTAAGTTCTCCTGTAATTCTTGTTTTACCATTGTTCTAGTTTTTTTAAGATTAATTGACTAATTAATGACTAAAAATTAAATAAAAAAACCGTAAAACACTTATTTAAAGCGTATTACGGTTTTAACCAGTACTCAAGGTGGGAATCGAACCCACACGTCTCGCGACATTGGATTTTGAATCCAACGTGTCTACCAATTCCACCACTTGAGCAATTAAAAAAAATTGGTAACTTCTAAACTGCTAATGCAATTTTGGACTGCAAAAATAGAAAATTATTTCTGTCAACCTATCAAAATTAGTAGGTTTTATCCTTTTTGTAGTAAAATAATTTTCTAAATTTGAAGCAAATAAAAAACACAACACAACACCAACCAAATAACTGATATCAAATGTCATACGAAACCAAAGAAGCCAAATTTTTTGCTTGTACACAAAGCACAGACCTTGCAGAACAAATTGCAAAATCCTACGGTGTTAAACTAGGAAATGTAATTACATCTACTTATAGTGATGGCGAATTTCAACCATCTTACGAGGAATCTATTAGAGGCACACGTGTTTTTATTATTGGATCTACGCATCCAGGACCAAAGAATTTAATGGAAATGCTTTTAATGATAGATGCTGCTAAGCGTGCTTCTGCAAGACACGTCACTGCTGTTATGCCATATTTTGGTTGGGCAAGACAAGATAGAAAAGACAAACCTAGAGTTCCTATTGCTGCAAAATTAGTAGCTAAAATGTTAGAAGCAGCTGGTGCAACACGAATTATCACTATGGATTTACATGCTGATCAAATTCAAGGATTCTTTGAAAAACCTGTAGATCATTTATTCGCTTCAACCATATTTTTACCATATTTAAAAAGCTTAAACTTAGACAACCTAACCATAGCGTCTCCAGATATGGGAGGTTCAAAACGTGCCTATGCCTATTCTAAAGCATTAAAAAGCGATGTTGTTATCTGTTACAAACAACGTGCAAAAGCAAATGTTATTTCTCATATGGAACTCATTGGAGATGTTACTGGTAAAAATGTTGTTTTAGTAGATGACATGGTAGATACAGCTGGGACATTAACCAAAGCCGCAGATTTAATGATGGAACGTGGCGCTTTAAGTGTAAGAGCTATTTGTACACACCCTATTTTATCAGGCTCTGCTTATGAAAGACTTGAAGCTTCTAAACTTGAAGAATTAATTGTTACCAATTCTATTCCTTTAAAACAAGAAAGCAAAAAATTAAAAGTCTTGAGTTGTGCCGATTTATTTGCCGAAGTTATGCACCATGTACACCATAACGAATCTATTAGTAACAAATTTATAATGTAAATCTAGATTTTAAACCCTTTTCAGACGAGACTTAAGGCTGAAAAAATGCTTATTTAATTTCAAAAAAAAGTGGTCTTATAAAAAATAGTCCACTAACACTAGTATTTTCATATAATATACCTAAATTTGCAGCCCTCAAAATGAGGGAATTAAATTTTATATAAACAAACATTTTAAAAATGAAATCAATTACAATTAACGGATCTCAAAGAGAAAGCGTAGGCAAAAAGGCAACGAAGGCCTTACGTAATGCTGGTCAGGTTCCTTGCGTTATATACGGAGGAGACAAAGCTTTGCATTTCTCAGCACCAGAATTAGCTTTCTCAAAACTTGTATACACACCTAACGCACACACAGTTGTGATTGCTTTAGATAACGGTGAAGAATACAATGCAGTAATGCAAGATATTCAATTTCACCCTGTAACAGACAGAATTACACACGTAGATTTCTATCAAATTTTCGAAAACAAAGCGATTACAATGGAAAT
>Ga0193951_1001090_pt1 | contig 12190 bp, 9 predicted proteins | sample BB_2_MG_FD_140370 | JGI IMG/M metagenome (GOLD analysis project Ga0193951, IMG submission 140370) | Microbial mat bacterial communities from the Broadkill River, Lewes, Delaware, United States - BB_2_MG | ecosystem: Environmental > Aquatic > Freshwater > River > Microbial mats | place: USA... | reverse complement strand
TTTAGCACCAGCTTTTCTAACAATATCTATGGTAACATCTCTCGATCCCATACCCTTAGCAAGAAACTCGATCGTATACACGCCTTCTTCACTGATCTTTACATCATAACTGCCAGATGCCACGTTATTGATACTCCACAATACCTTAGTCCCCTTCAGATCAGCCATCTTAACATGCTTCAAATTCTTATCCTTACGTGTAGAAAATTTAATGGTCACTTGATCCCCCTTTGCAAAAGCATAACTCAGCTTTTTACCGACCGAATTAACTTTTTTCATACCTTGAAACACCATAAAATCATCGCTTAGTTCATCAGATGGCAATAACGAACTTGTCGCGTTTATCATTTGGCTAAGCACCAAAAAACCAAATACCAACAAAATTATTTTTCTCATTTTCATTACAATAGGTTAGAATTAAACTTTGTCAACCAAAGCCTCTTATTCAAAATCAAATAAAACGCATTGATAACAATAAAAAAACACGTGATCACGTGTTTTTTTTAAGACTATTCGTATTCAAAAGAAGGCGATCCTCCAAACAAAAAAGCCTGCACAAACAGACACCTTTGTGCCATCATGTACAGACCCTATTTACTCAATCACTATTAGTAAAATGATATTTTTAGAACTCGTATTCCGTAACGTCTACACCTTTGAGTTTAAGGAATTCTTGTGCTTTTTTTAGTTCCTCAACACGCTTTAAAGCCTTCTTTGCTTCTTTAATTGAGCACTGCTTATAATATCCTTCCGCTTTGCTTAGATTACCTGTAATTTCATAACACATTCCAATATTAAAAAGTGCAGCTTCACTCTTTTCTAAACCATTGAGTTGCTGATAGGCAGCACCAGCTTGCTTTACATTATCACTTTGTAGTAATTTACGACAACCCTTAAACTTTTCTTTATACTCCTTTTTAATCGCTTTATTCTTTGTCTTACATCGTTCAAACTTATAATTAAATGGAACTAACGAAGCTTGCAAAGCGCTTACGACCTTCTTAATCGCCTTTTCTTCTAATTTTTCAAAAAGTTCCTCTGGATCAACAGTATCTTTAGGTTTATTAAACGTACTAGATTCACTCTTCTTTTTACTATCACCTAGGCTTATCTTCTTTAATTCAGCACCCTGGCTCTTAATTACAACATCACCAATAAGCTCAGCAACACCTGTATTACTATAAACCATGTACGAAAAAGGGATACTATCCTTAGACATAGTCTGTACTTTTTCGTTTCCTTCAGCCACTTTTGTGTTAAAATTATAAATACCTGCAATGACCACATCAGCGTCTGATTCACTTGATGCTCGTTTATATATTTGACTGGTTAACCATGGATTATACTTGTTTTGTTTACCTGACATCAGCCTATTCGTCACAAGCTTGGCAAATTGAGGTCCGAACTCAGCGTTTTCAGAACCTGAATTATCTAATGAACTAACATAAAGCTTACCCGATCCGTTCGATTGCACTTCGGGAAACTTAAATAGTGATGACGAGACACTTTGTGCTTTTGATGCGCCAGTAATAGTTAACAGAAGTATTACAATAAATATATTTGCTAATTTCATCATTTTATAATTTACTTAACATTTATCAACCTTAATTATTTCTCACCGATCTGAACCATTAATAGTTCTACTGTTTTCCACGTTTTAACAGCACCTTTGTCATTTGTTGGGTATACCAAGTCAACACACCCTTTGTGCTCTTTAGAAGGACGCACATGATATAACAATGCGTGAACTTTACTATCGGAAGTTGGCACGTTATAACTTCCATTTTCTCTTTTTTGGCGAATAATTCGAATACAATCCGATTGACCTTTTGCTATAAATGGGCTTTCAGCATTAGCATCAGCTTTTTTCTGCAAATACTTATATGCACCTTCATCGTCCTGCATTCGAAGTACCGAATAGTACTGGTTTTGTGCACTTCCGTCAGCATTTTTTTGGCCAGTAACATGTGATCTTCCGTCCCTATGAAAAGCAACAACAGCATAATCTTCTATACTATTTGGCTCAAATGCTACAAACTTAAGATCTTTACTCAAGGCCTTTTTGCCACTTTTATCTAACAATACAAACTTATAATAATCGCCAATCATAAGTTGATCTACTGCAACTCCCATGGCAACCTTGTTGAGTAATCCTTGTCCGCATACGTTGTAAGTGACATTCATTAACAAAAAGGCCATAATAATTTTCAAACCTGTAGTTTTCATTTCATTTATGTTTATAGATTTAACATGTCTTGTTGCATTAACCTCTATCATAATAACATGTCAAATCATTATGATGTAGTTTAATGGTATGTGCAAATATATTGTGGCTCTGTACTATAAAAAACACGTAATTACGTGAAATATTTAATGTAGATAAATAGCCGGTTTGGTAGCTTCTATAGTCAGTTCAACAAAACAAGTCAACTATATAACACACAATCAACCACATGTGATATCATACAAAAATAATGAGCTAAATTAGGAGTTTCTTTACATAGAAATAACGATATTTATGCACGATTTCAGCTTTAAATCATGGAAAACGTACTTATTATTGAGGACTCTGAATTTACAGCGTCCATTATTCAAGATTATTTAAACAATCATAATTATAACTGTTGTGGTATTGCCTCCTCATTTAGTGAGGCACAACGGCTTTTCCAAACCAATCAACCTTCAATCGTCCTATGCGACATACATCTAGAAGGTGTCAAATCGGGAATTGAATTTGTTGAAGAAATAAAAAACACTCACCCAACAACCCTGACCATATTTATTTCGGCTGATATGGCAGCTCCTGTTTTATCAAAAGCTCAGCAAACCCAACCCTATGCATTTATTACAAAACCTTTTACTGAGCAGCAACTAATAACCACCTTAGAACTTGCATTACTGGAGCGTAACAATAATTGCCCCAGTAAATACGAACTAAGTGATAAAGACATAGAAGTATTAGAGTTATTAGGCCAAGGCTTATCCAATAAACAGATAGGCGAACAACTCTTTATTAGTCACCATACTGTTGACTCGCGACGCAGAAAAATCTTGATCAAATTGCAGGTATCAAGCATAAACCAGGCATTGTGTATAGCTTCTCAAAAAGGCTGGTTGCAGACTCATTAATCATTATAAGCTAGTACATGACTAAAGTCTTCTACACCCCAACCGTTATCCTCAAGCAATTACTCCTCTTATATACTTGTCTTATACTAGGCCAACCTCTTTTGGCACAAAGAACGGCCGAACAAAAAGCTTTTATAGAATCTATAAAACTAAGCCCTGAAGAAGAAGCCTGGCTTAATTATAACTACATTATAAAAGTTCACCCCGATACTTGGCCTCCTTTTAATTATTGGGACATTAAAACAGGAACAAACCAAGGCATATGTGTTGAATACTTACGCTGGATTGCAGAGAAAACAGGTATCCATTTTGAATACCCAGCCATGTGGATGCCACTTAAACATATATTGCCCGCACTAGAAAACAAACAGCTCGACCTTTCCCCTTCCTTACAAAAGACAAACGAACGCAGCAAATATCTTATATACAGCAATCAGCTACACACAGAATCCTTTTGTCTATTTGGGTCATCATCGAATAAAACTTCTGGTAATATTCTAGATGAACAAAACATTAGAATCACCTGTGAGGAAGGTTCGCGAACGCACCAATATCTTTCAAAAAAATACATGGGCATACAGCTCATCCCAACTATAACAGAAGAAGATGGCTTACGTAAAGTGATTAGTCACGAAGCTGATTTTCATGCTGGTTCTGAGTCGGTTTGCCAATACCTTATTAAGAATTATTACGGTTTAGGCATCCTATCTCAGGTGCAAAGGTTAGATTATGAATCGCAAGGCATATACATGGCCGCTCGCAATGATTGGCCAGAGCTTATTTCCATCATAAATAAGTCGCTTGCTGCCATGCCCCAAAAAACAAAAAAAGAAATAGAAGACAATTACCTCAACCAAATTGACTGGAACAAATACAAAGACACGATACTGTGGAGTATGGCCTGCCTTATTCTGGTGCTATCCATAACGGCACTTTTCCTTACCAAATCAATATTAAAACAGAAGCATCAAAAAAAACGCTTATTACAGGATGACTTAAAACTACAGCAAGCCACCAAAACAGCGGGTTTGTATTTTATGGAATACAACACTAAAAAAAAGATATTTAGCATCAATGCTAAGACCGCTGATTTCTTACTTGGTGATGCTCACGCCACACAGTTATCGTTAAAAGACGGTTTAAATCACATATACAAAGTTGATCGTGAAATAATAAAAGCGACGCTTCGCCAAGGTGTGCCAGGTGACGGCAAAGCAACTCGCTTACGCGTATTACAAGCCAATGGTCAATTTATTTTCTTAAACTGCCATGTTAATAGAGACATCCTCAATAACAAACACACCCTACTGTTATCGTGTTTGGACATTTCGAGAGAAGTTGTACACAACACCCATTTAATTAGTACGCAGCGATTGGCTCATATTGGTCATTTCCGTTTTAATCTGAAACTCAAAAAATACCACCTCTCAGAAGAAGCGTGTCGTATATTAAAAATTCCGCCAGTCGCGCTTACGCTGAGTTTGAAAGAGCTCATTTACATTATTCCTAAGGCATTTAGGCACGAGTACTTTCCAGAGCTTAAGCAAGCCGTTATTCACAAAGCAAATGAGTATAAAACATCCATTCACATAGCCCACAAGAACCAACACATTCACTTTATCAATCATTTCTTATACAATGACATTGGCGAGGTCATTATACATGAGGGATACATTCAGGATATTAGCGACTTAAAAGAAACTGAACTATTACTTGAGGAAGCTAAAAACCAAGCCATAAAAGCAAATAAAGCCAAAAGTGCCTTTCTTGCACGTATGAGTCATGAGATTAGAACTCCCCTTAATGCCATTATTGGTATGATAAATCTAAGTCTTAAAACGGAACTCAACAGCAAACAAAGCAACTTTCTTAACAAAGCCTTTTCTGCATCAGAAATGCTATTAACGCTTATCAACGACATTTTAGATTTTTCTAAGATTGAAGCAAATAAAACATCATTACACCTCACAAACTTCAATCTTCACAACTGCCTAAACGACACGTACAATATACTTACTACTAAAGCAAGTAACAATGGCTTAAAACTTTGCCTTGACTTGGAAGAAGATATCCCTCAATGGATTTATGCCGATGAATTAAGATTAAAACAGGTGCTTATTAACCTTATAACAAATGCCATAAAATTCACCAAAAAAGGTAAAATAACAGTCAGTGTAAAGAAAATGGAACATGCCGATACAGAGATTGCCTTACAGTTCTGTGTAAAAGATACGGGGATAGGTATTCCACAAGAAAAAATGGAAGTCTTGTTCCAAAGCTTTATGCAGGTTGATGACTCTTTAGTTCGCCAATTTGAAGGCACTGGCTTAGGCCTTGCCATTTGTAAACGAATCATTGAACTCTGGAATGGTAAAATTTGGGTGAACAGCCACCTCAATCAAGGCTCCACTTTCCACTTTACATTCTTTGCCAACAAAGGTTTTCAAAAACAGCAAAAGCAGCAGCATACCCCTAAAAAAATACAGAAGCAACCACATATACTATTGGCGGAAGACAATCTGTTTAACCAAGAAATTGGTGAAGCCATTATGAAAGAAATTGGTGCAAAGGTGACCATTGTAGATGATGGTATAAAAGCTCTACAAGCGACCATAAAAGAATCATTTGATATTATTTTTATGGACATTCACATGCCGGTAGCTGATGGCATTACCGCTACACGTTTGATTAGAAAACATTTCACAAGCGATACTTTGCCTATTATAGCCGTTACGGCCTATGCCTTAACCGAAAATAAAAATTTATGCTTAGAGGCAGGCATGAACGACTTTATAACAAAACCATACCACGCAACTGACATTACAAACATTATAGAGCAATGGCTACCAGATCATTACACTGAAGATGCATCGACAAAAAAAGAGTCAACCAAGTGTAATACAAAACTCATTAACAAAGACGACGCTCTAAAATATTTTCAGACTGAAGAAAAGTATAAACACTACCTTTCAAAGTTTTTAGCAAGTACACCTGAAAGACTCGAAACACTTTACTATATGAGGAAAACTACACAGCTTAAAGAGCTTACTACACTTGCACATACAATCAAAGGCGAAGCAGGCTACTTAGGCTTAGCTTTGCTGCACCATACATGTGAATTAGTTCAGGGTTGCAAGGAGGAAGCCACCATTACTAAGCACACTGATGATTTAATAAAAGCCTTAACAGAAACAAAAGTGGCTATCAATGAATTTGTGCAATAAACTTTTTGCATGTCCTAAAATCGATTAAAGGAACTGATCAACATCTGACCATTAGAATGCTTTAATTCAATTAAACTATCAGCCAAACGGATTACTCCGTTGTCTTCAATTAAATCATCATATCTGCACTTAATTATTTTTTGAACATACACCTGACCATTGGATGACAAAAGCAATCTTGATAGTGCGTGAATATCTTTAAGGCAGACTTCATCATGGTCAACTCCATTGATAATAACAGGAAAATTGAGGTAATCCTGAATCGCAAGAAAGTCTTCGTTCATTAAATGAAATTTAACTTGATCCAACATCTTATAAACGTCAAGCTTTCTTATTCCATTCACACCAATAGGTTGAGCTCCTTTATCAGGATGAGGAGGTAAAGGCTTTTGTCCTTTGCTCATGGCAATACCATTATACTTATGGGGCATTTGGTCACCTTCTAGCACTTCAAATTTAGCACCGTATGGATACCATTGCTTAGATAAAGCACACAGAGCTGGCTGCTCTAAAACCGTTAACGTGAAAAGTACATTCTTATACTTCGACACCACTTTAAATCCTGACGGTAAATATTGAATAGAATGATAAGGTAATAAGCCCGTTGGCAGTTGAGGCATACCCAGTTCTATACCATCAGAAGTAAGACCTACCCGCCATATGGGAAAATACCCAATGGCTGAAATTCCGGCGACAAATGCTATTTTCTCCTGACCAACCTTCGTGTCATCCCTTACCATTTCAACATCAAGTAACAGCGTGTCCCCCTTCGATTTGAAAGGGAACATCACCATTATTAGTATCGTTAGTATAAAAAGATGCTTAGTTGTCACAAATATTATTTACTTCGTTCATTGGTGGAAACAAATCGTTTGCTTGCCACTTTAGGCGCTCCCGATTTTAACCTCATTTGTTGATACTTAGCTACCTTAGCTTTAAGCTCTCCACTTTGCCGTTGATGCTTAATCAAACCAGCTATTTCTTCCACAGAATAGGTGTTTGGTTGAGCTTGCTTCAGCGCGTCAATATAGGCCGCCTCCTCAACGATACCATTGCTCTTTAAGCTACTTTCCTGCACCACTCCTTTTACAATCTTAATGGGTTTTCTTTCGCTACCCGTAAAAAACATAAAGTTATTTTGTTCGTGAACTTCATCAATGGCATTAAAGCCATCGGCAAACAACACGAAATAATAATCGCCGCTTAAGGCTTCTGGCAGCTCATAATCAAAAACCATATCTGATTCATCACCATTATCAACAGCTCTACCCACTGAATAACCAGCTGGTACATCAACGTAATTCCACCAATTCCATTGCCCAAAAGGTGTTAAAGTTGAAATTAACTCTGCAAAATCACCTGTTTCCCCTTTAGCTTTTTCCCCAGCAACATCATCGGTATAATAATCGTAAAATATAATCCCATAGTCATTCTCCGGATCAAAAGCATTATAATAGTAATAGATAATATTCCAATCCTGAGCTGCAGTAATCGCCTTGTTTCCTTTATTAAAAACATTGTAATGTACTGATCTGTCGCGAAGACCAGGTGAGGGTCTCTCGGTAGTTGCTTCACCTTTTCTATCATCCAAATAGACGGTTAATAAATCCATACCATCCACTTGCAACGCAGGATTAATTACATTGGCATCAATCAGTGGTGCAGTACCCTTATCGGCTTCAATAACATAACCAAATCGACAAAAGCCTTTACTAATAAAGAAGTTATAATCTACCCACATGTAGCCATTATCACCATAGTTGTCGCCCCATGAATTTACAATTTTTAATGCGCCATTAGGCCCTTTATCATCATCATACCCCACTACACACATTGCATGTCCTTTTGAAGGATCAGGTATATCACTCAAAATCACTTCACCAGCTAAACCACCCATTGTATTAGGTCCCATGTTACAGGCCACTACAACAGGACAGCCGCGTTGGATAAAAGCTTTTATTTCATTAATATTTTTGACATCTACTCTTCTGAAATGTTCAATTTTACCAGCCGCATACTCACGTGCTGTTGCTGAACTGTTTTGCGAACAGTTACCCAGATTTTCATAAGGCACATCGGCTAGGGTTGCCACACCTCTCTTTTGCATCGTTGCAAAAGCCTGATAAATATTTGAACCACCACAATTAGCCCCATGATAAGGCGTAGATAAAAACATATCTAATGGACTATAAATATTTTGAGGATCATTTAATTCAGCAGCTGACAACCCCTTCTCCCGTGCACTCATAATGGTACGTGCATAGTAAGCTGTTGCCCAGGCAGTACAAGTACCATACCTTCCTTGATTACCAATGGGTGGCATGGCATCCTGAAATTCTATAGCACTTGGCAAAGCTACTGAGTTAGCACTTAAGGTAGCAAAACTTAAGTCCATAGGAACCGTCACAGCACCTTCTGATTCTTTATACGTATCTAATCCTGTATAATACAGATCCTTTTCAATTTCTGGCTCAATAGTATCCTCGGTTATTTCACACGCGACAAACGACATAGTGATCACAACCAAGAACAGAGCTTTGTATTTTGTAAAACTCATAGGGTTAGTTTTTAGGAAATTCACCACTCAAAAAGTTAGCAGTTTCCTGATTTGTAATATTTGTATAATTAAAATTCTTTAAACTGCACCGCCCAATAAAATGCGTATGCTTGATGGATAATTGTTCTTTAAACTGCGCATCATCAAAACTAGATAGTCCGATAAAATGAGCATAATTAAAATTCACCTTTTCATGAAACAAGGCTTTATTAAAGGTAGCTCCCATACCAAAGTGGGTATGATCAAATGCTGAATAAGCCATCAACTCAGCACCGCTAAAATTGGCATTGCCCTTAATATGACTGTTTTGAAAATATACATGTTCTTTAAAAGTGCTTTTGAAACAGTTTAAATGATTATCAATAACGGCATTACTCCCACTAAAAGGTTGATTAAAAACAGCTTCCGACAAGCTAGCTTCTCGCCCTTTTACCCACAAAAAATTCATATTGAATGGGGCAGCAAATACACTTTTCTGTACCGAAAATTCATCTTCAACAACAGCTGATGAGACATCTAAAGTGCCGTTAAACACGCAGTTAATGAACTTTAATCGTCCTTTAAATACAACAGTATAGGTTACATCGTCATCTAAACGGTAACAGATAAAGTCTTTGAACATACAATTAACAAAAACGACATTAGAATGCACGACAGCGACCTTTTTTCCAGGTTCTACCAATTTAAAATCCAAGCACTTTGTCAAATCAATGTTTTCATTTACAATTTGATCAACAAGAAGCAAGTCCCTACCCTTCAAAATTGTTTTTTCCACCACTTGCTTAGAGTTATTGGCCGTACACCCAATGCTCATAAGCACGCATAGCAGACCCACAAATAATTTCAATGTATTATTGTTCATAACGCTGGCCAGTATCTACAGATATAAATTCCCATAGTTGATTATCACGCTTATGGATATCCCATTGACATATATTACACCCGTTTTCTTTAATTCTGTGCCCGTTGGCATCCAAGGCCATATTTGAGTATTTATTAACGATAATAAACTGCCCTGGGCGAACCTGCTCTAGACGCCACTTACCAATATCGTTGCTATCAAAACGCCAAATCTGTATGCCAGCACCTTTTTCATTTTTATAGGTTTCGCAAAACCATTTATTGGGCCAGCAACCATGAACATCTAAGCGGCTATTACAATGTTGTGGCATTATATAGTAATAACCACCACCTGCTGGTTTCAATTTAAATTTACGATCATTCCCATTATCCATATCCCAAAGCTGCACCTTAGAACCATTCCCCTTATTGGCGTTTACACCAGCACCGGGTAAATCCAGATATTTATTGGCCGCCACATTCTTAATGTAAAACACTGTATTTTCAAGCGACAGCTTCTTTCGCACTGTTCTTTTTTGAGCCTGTACTCCGACACAAAATATGGACAAAACTCCAATCAGTAGTAATTGTTTTTTCATAGTTATCAATCTTCGTTAGTGTAATAATTTGACTACCCATTACCCCACATCATTATTTAAGACGTATCGGGGCTTGTATGGCACTTAATTACTATTAGTAAGCTAAGCCACCAAACAAAGTAATTGAAGAAACAGGGATAAATAAACACGTGATCACGTGATTTTAAATTGTAGTAGCAGATTTAAACATCATCCATTTAAAACAAAAAAAGCTCGTAAGTCAATTGACTTACGAGCTTTTTGCGAGTGTTACCTCTTATTCGTCGGGGTACCAGGATTCGAACCTGGGACCCCCTGGTCCCAAACCAGGTGCGCTAACCGGGCTGCGCTACACCCCGAATAATTCAATATATGAAATTCATTTTCAAAACAAAAGAGCTCCGTTTTCACGTTGCTCTTTTAGTAGTCGGGGTACCAGGATTCGAACCTGGGACCCCCTGGTCCCAAACCAGGTGCGCTAACCGGGCTGCGCTACACCCCGAATAATGAATTTCAAAAAAGAATGCGGAGAGAGGGGGATTCGAACCCCCGGTACAGATTTCTCCGTACGTCAGTTTAGCAAACTGGTGGTTTCAGCCACTCACCCACCTCTCCATATTTTTTTTATTTTTACTCTCTTTCTTTAAAGAGAAACAATCGATTTTCCGTCTCTAACCGGCGTCCTGTTTGCGATTGCGATTGCAAAAGTAGCAAATAGAATTAGAACTCCAAAAAGAAAACGAAAAAAAATAAACACTTTTATTCTGTGCATTTCAAAGCACCGGACTTAACTGATTAGTGGTCAAAAAAAAAGCTACCCGAAGGTAGCCTTAAAAATTAATTATCTTTTTTTGGAGGTTTTGACCCAGGCTTCGAAATCGAATCGCGCATGGCGGTATCAGCCTCAATATTCTTATACTTTAAATAATCCATCACACCCAAATTACCACTTCTAAAAGCTTCGGCAAGGGCTTTAGGCACCTCTGCTTCCGCTTCAATCACTTTGGCACGGGCTTCTTGCGCTTTGGCCTTCATTTCTTGCTCTTCTGCTACTGCCATCGCCCTGCGTTCTTCTGCTTTTGCTTGAGCAATGTTTTTATCGGCATCAGCTTGATCAATTTGTAAGCCAGCTCCAATGTTTTTACCTATATCAATATCTGCAATATCAATCGAAAGGATTTCAAATGCTGTACCAGCATCTAAACCTTTATTCAACACCACCTTAGATATAGAATCTGGATTTTCTAATACCGCCTTATGAGAAACAGAAGAACCAATAGACGATACAATACCTTCTCCAACACGAGCCAATACTGTTTCCTCTCCTGCACCACCAACTAATTGCTTAATACTGGCACGTACGGTTACACGAGCCTTAGCAATCAGCTGAATACCATCTTTTGCTACAGCTGCTACTGGCGGCGTATCAATAACCTTTGGGTTAACCGACATTTGTACCGCTTCAAATACATCACGACCTGCTAAGTCAATGGCTGTTCCCATCTTAAAGCTTAATTCAATATTAGCCTTAGATGCCGAAACCAGTGCATGCACCACATTCTCTACATGACCTCCAGCCAAATAGTGTGCTTCTAATTCATCACGCTTAACTTCCGACAAACCGGCTTTATAAGCTTCAATTAAAGCATTAACAATGACGGTTGGTGGTACCTTACGAATACGCATTAAAACGAGCTGTATCAACGAGATTCTTACTCCTGAAACAAGTGCCGAGAACCATAGGAAAATAGGCACATAATAAAGGAATAGAAAAAAGAGAACAATAACTGCTGCAATTAAAAATATTAGAGTGAAACCTTCCATTTATTTATTATTTTTTTTGGGTTTGACAATTACATATG
>Ga0193951_1001086_pt1 | contig 12195 bp, 10 predicted proteins | sample BB_2_MG_FD_140370 | JGI IMG/M metagenome (GOLD analysis project Ga0193951, IMG submission 140370) | Microbial mat bacterial communities from the Broadkill River, Lewes, Delaware, United States - BB_2_MG | ecosystem: Environmental > Aquatic > Freshwater > River > Microbial mats | place: USA... | reverse complement strand
GAAAAATGCTCACTAGTTACTCACTATTTTGATATACAATTATACATATAAGGAAATATTATGTTTAATGATAAAGAGATTCTTATTGTTGAAGATGAAAAGGACTTTAGTGCTGTATTGCAAGATGTATTGCAGTATGATTTTTCCAAGGTTCATGTAGCACAAAATGCTTACGATGCAATAGAGATATTTAAAAAAGAGTCCCCTCATATTGTTCTAAGTGACATAAATCTTCCAAGGATAAATGGTCTTGCTCTAGCTGAGCAAATCAGGATTCTCAAACAAGATCAACCTATACTTTTTATGACAGCCTTTCAAAGTATATATGATCTTAGAGGGGTTAAATATATACAAAAGCCTATAACTTTTGAAGTTCTCTATGAGAGAATAAAAGAGTTACTCTTATAGACTTAATAAACTGCTACATATATTTCTAGTAGAATACTCCCATGCGTTTTATAAAAATGAAAAATATCATTATCCCCTTTGGTTTTTTTATCATTGGGGTATTTTTTGTTGTCACCTATACATTTGTAGATCATAGCTTTTTTATACAACAGACTATGAAGAATTCCATAGATACTATGAATAAAAAGCTTGTTGAGAGAGAAAAATATATCAATAAAGAGCTTTCTCTTATTGCCAAAGAACTCTATTCTATTAGAGATAATCAGCTGTTCAAAGACTATATTGATGCAAAGTACGATCTTGCAAAAAAAGAGGATATATCATATCTTTTTGAAAAGGTTATCGCTTCTGATCAAGAGATCATGCAAATACGTTATATAGGAAAAGATGGAAAAGAAAAAATCCGTTTTGATAGGCTTGATCAACAAAAAGAAGATTATGTTTTAATAAAAGAGTTACAAGATAAATCGAAACGATACTATTTTCAAAATAGTATACATAAAGAAGAAAAGGTATGGTTTTCAAAACTTGATCTGAACATAGAACATGGAAAGATTGAGATACCTTTTAAATCAACTTTTAGAGCTATTCTGCCAATACAAAGTGAAGGTTTTTTTGATGGAATACTTATACTGAATTATTTTGCAGAACCGCTTTTGCAAAGAGTTATGGAAACACCATCTCACGATGCTATCTTGATCGATAGCGAAAATTATATATTAAGTCATTTTGAAAATAACAAGAATTGGAGTAGATATCAAAAAAACAGTTTTAAGTTCAATAAAGAAAGCTTAGCTCCTCCAATAGTGAGTAAAGAGCTTGACCTTCCTTTTGAAAATAGACTGACCATGGTCTTGCAATTGAAAAAAGAGTTCAAGCAAAGTGAACATCAGTTTTACAAGACTCGAGCTATTTGGGTGATATTTATCTTCTCATCTATAACTTTAATATTGAGTATCTTGATCTATTTTCTATTGAGATATTTTGATAGGCAAAATGTTTCTTTGGAGATTCTCACAAAAGAGAAGAAAGAGAAAAATGAACTTTTAATACAAAATTCAAAAATGGCTGCAATGGGTGAAATGATAGCAAATATTGCTCACCAATGGAGACAGCCACTTGCTTTAGTATCTATGCATTGTATTGGCTTACAAAAACGGTATGAAAGGGATCTTTTAGATGATGTATATTTTGATAACTTTATTGCTAAGGTCAATAAGGCCTTGGATCAAATGAGTTGCACCATAGAAGATTTTAGTAATTTTTTCAAACCAAATAAAGAGAAACAATCTTTTGCTATAGATAAAGTGATTATGGAGATATTGGATCTTGTAGATAAACCTCTTAGGGATAACAATATAATAGTTTGCTATAATCCTTTAGAAACATATGAGTTCATTGGATATAGAAATGAATTAAAGCAGATATTATTGAATATCATAAATAATTCTAAAGATGCCATTCAGTTAAATAGTATTGAAAATGGTAAGATAAATATATCTATTAAAAGAGAAGAAAACAAACTTATAATCAAAATAGCAGACAATGGGAAAGGGATCGCCCCTGAGATCATAAAAAGGGTGTTTGAACCTTATTTTACAACAAAGCATAAATCAAGTGGTACAGGTATCGGTCTGTATATGTGTAAAATGATAATAGAAGAAAGCTTTGGAGGTTCTATTCAGTTATCGAACCAAAAAAGTGGTGCAGTTTGTGAGATTATATTAAAAGATGAGGAAAAAGTATGGCAATAAGTGGTGTAAAAGTTTTATATGCAGAAGATGAAAAAGAACTTCGAGAGGTTATGTCAGATATTTTAAGTCTTGAGATAGATGATCTGTACCTTGCTGATAACGGTGAAAAAGCATATGAACTTTACAAGAGTAAAAAACCAGATATCATAATCTCTGATATCAATATGCCAGTTATGAATGGGATAGAGTTCATCAAAAAAGTACGTCAAAGAGATCATTCTACTAGAGTTATCATGCTTACTGCTCATTCAGAACTTCCATATCTTTTAGACTCTACAGAACTAAAGCTCACAAAGTATCTTTTAAAACCAGTTACAGGAGATGCTCTATATGAAGCTATCGATATGGCTTGTAGCGAGCTTCAAAACTTTAAGGTAACAAATATAGAAAAACTTTCTTTAGATGAAGAATACTCTTGGGACTTTAAAGAAAAATCTCTTTTTTGTCACAAAGAAGAAGTACACTTAACTCCAAAGGAAAAAAGTGTCTTAGCACTTTTATTTACAAATCTTAATACAACTATCACTTATGATATGCTTATAGATGAAGTATGGGAAAACAGCGATATATACGGGGTTGATTCAATAAAGACAATGATCAAGAACCTAAGACGAAAACTACCAAAAGATACTATCAAAAACGTCTACGGGACAGGTTTTAAAGTGGTGCTTTAGTAATTTGATTATTAAGGTATCTAAAAAATTTTAAAACTTCACTAGTTTATCACTACTTTATCACTACATTATCACTTTTTGTTTTTATAATACTCTTATACGAAAACGAAAGGATACCAAATGACACTTACAAATTTTGCACCGGCTAATCACACAGAGAAACTTCTATTAACATTACCTAAAGAATGTACTTGTAGTATATGTCAAGGGTTGAAAAATGACGCAAAGGAATCTTTGGGAGAAAAAAGATTCAAAGAGCTTTGCAAACTATTACAAATAATCGTTTAAGAAAAAAAAGTTATTATATTTACTTATCTTAAATAATGTGATATAATAACTTCTATGAATAATATTACAAAAAATTTACAAATAAAAATAATCCTTCTTCCTATTGTACTCATCGTACTTACTTCGACCATATTAGCACTCTATGAAGTTGCATATATGAAAGAGTATTCAAAACAACAAATCGAGCGAAAAACACAAGAGTATTTAAAGCTTCACAAAGAAGATGTAAAGACAAATGTTTATAATATAAAGGATTCTATTGAGTTTCATCTTGAAAAGCTCAAAGAACACAATCACTACGGCTCATTGCAAAAACTTCAAAATATGATCCTTCAAAGATACTCAAAAAGAACTCAAGAAAGATATATATTTATATATAAAGTACACAACATCAAAGGTGGTAAAGAGTTTGCTACCATGATCCTCAATCAAAACAAACCTGAAATAGTAGGTAAAAAAATATCAGATGATGTAAGTGATCTTATGGGTAGTAAATATCGAAAGGAGATGTTAAAACTGATCCAAAAAGATGGCGAAGGGTTTGTAAAGTACTGGTATAAAAAACCAAATAGTGATGAGATCCATGAGAAGATGTCATTTTTTTACTATCAAAAAGATTGGCAGTGGATCATAGCTCAAGGTTTTTACTTTGATTCTTTACAAAAAGAGATAGAGGCTTTTGAGCAAGATATAGCCCAAGAGATAAAACAATATATAACTACAACGGTAAAAACAGCCGTTGCCTTATCTTTGATCGCAATTTTTATCTCTATTTTACTTTCTCGAAGAATCATACGGCTACTTAACTATTATATAGATATGATCAGTCAAAATGAAAAAAGATTTACCAAAAGACTTGAAAGGTTTATTGATACTCAAGACAATATCGTAATACTTACAGATGGAGAGAAGCTGAATTTTGCGAATAAAAGGCTTTTTACTTTCTTAGGATTTAAAGATTTTGACAGTTTCATACAAAAGCATGATTGTGTCTGTGAATTGTTTATTGAAAATGATCGCTTCTTTCATCTTGGAAAAATACAAAAAGATGAAAATTGGCTCCATGTGATGAGAAAAATGCCACATTCAAAAAGAATAGTCTCTATTATGGGAGACAATTTCTCTATCCATGCCTTCTCTGTCACTATCAACGTATTTGACAGTAGTTTATATATAGTGAGTTTTACAGATATTTCTCAAACCATGTTAGAACATATAAAATTACAAGAAAAAACTATCCATGATCCTTTGACAAATGCTTTCAATAGAGAGTATTTTGAACAAAACTATGAGCGTCTTATCCAAGAATACACACAAAATAGTTCAAAACTAGCTATAGCTGTTTTGGATATAGATCATTTTAAATTAGTCAATGACAATTTTGGTCATGATGTTGGTGATGAGGTTTTAAAAGGTTTTGTAAGTACTATTCAAAAATACTCAAGAAAAGATGATATTCTTATTCGTTGGGGTGGAGAAGAGTTTATACTTATTCTTAAAGTTCATTCAAAAGATGATCTTCAAAGAGCTTTAGAACATATCCGAAAAGTGATATCGATGCAAAACTTTGATAAAGTAGGAAAAAAGACCTGTTCTATTGGTGGAACGATCTACCAACCAGATGAAGCAATTACAAAAACGATAAAAAGAGCCGATGAGGCTGTTTATGAAGCAAAAGCAAGAGGAAGAGATCAAGTGGTTATTGAAGAATAAGATAAAAGAGGGTTACTCTTTTATCCTACTGTTACATCTTTATTTCTTTTTTTGAAGTATTCTTTATCAACTCGACAAAGTGGACAGGCTCCAGGAGCTTTTTTACCTCTGTGTACGTGACCACATACTTCACATACCCACTCTTCCTCTTCATCACTCTCAAAGAAACCTTCAGCCTCAAGAGCTTCTAATAGTTCTCTATATTCTCTTTCATGTTCAACTTCAACTTTCCCAATTGCTTTGAACATTCTAGCGATCTCTTTAAGTCCTTCTTCTTTTGCTATCTCTTCAAATTCAGGATACATTATCTCATGCTCATATTTTTCACCCTCAGCAGCATATACTAAGTTTTTAGCCGTTGTATCAAACTCAAAGTCATTTACAAGTTTATTGTATGCTTTGTATTCTGCCATTGCGTGATATTTTTCATTATCAGCAGCTTCTTGTAAGAACTTAGCGATTCTATGATAACCTTGCTCATATGCGATATCTGCAAAGAACTCATATTTGTTTCTTGCTTGTGATTCTCCAGCAAATGCTTTCATAAGATTTACAGCAGTTAAGTTTTCAGTGATACACTCCATATCCATACCACAACAAACTAGCTTTCCTCCACCAACTTCTTGTACCTCTACAACATTTCCACATTTTGGACATTTGTAAGATTGATATTTTTTCATATTAGCTCCTTATAATGGATAATTTTTATCCTATCTAAATTATATAGCTACAGATGTTATAAAAAGGTTAAATTGATAAGGTTTTGTAAAAATTGAAAATAAAAAAAGGGGAGAAACTACGTTCTCCCCTTTGTATTAAATCTTTAGTAGGTTTTAATAAAGACCAAACTGTCCATCTTTCTTTTTAAATAATACTCTAAAGTTATCATCCATATCGTAGAATACTTTGAAGATATCATCTGAAGCTTTAAGTTCATTAAGAGCTTCTTCGATCTCTACTGGTTTATAAGACTCTAGTGTCATTGGTACGATCTCTGTATCAAGTTTTTCAAGCTCTTTTGCTATTGAGTCTTCCTCTTCTGCAATAGCGATATCAGAAAGTTTTGTCGCATCGTGAGCCTTGATCTTATCAGCGTGTCTTCTAAGTATTTTACAAACTCTATCAGTCGCGATGTCAATTGCAGCATGCAAATCTTTGTCTTTTTGCTTTACTACAACAGTATCAATATTTGCAATGTTTAATACATATTCAAAAGTTATTAAGTTTTTTCCATGTTTTTGTTCTTGTGAGATTATTGCATTTACTGAAATAATATCTAAGTTATATTTTTTGAAAGTTTCAATTGTACTTTCTACATGTAATTTTAGTTCATCTGTAAGTTTTACATGTCTTCCTACGATACTAGTATTCATCGTGTACTCCTTGTTTTGAAAAAGCGGTTAAACCACTTAACCACCTTGTACAAATTGTATCATAGTAACCATAAAATTACATTAATAATTTTTTAGGTACACTTCATTTTTAGTATAAAAAAAGGTTTTATATGAACGCTCAAATCATTACCTCAATAGATCTAGGCTCAAACTCATATCGTGTATTGCAAATCGATTCACAAAGTAAAGAAGTTTTAGGAGAGTTTGAAACAACAGTTGGTCTTGCAGATGGACTGGCAAAAACAGGAGATATATCCTTAGAAGCTTTAGATAGAGTTATAAAAGCTATTGAAAAAAGTATAGATAAACTTCAATTCGATCCAAAAAATGCTATTGCAGTTACAACACATGCTATGAGAAAAGCAAAGAACTCTCAAGAGATATTGCTAGCTCTTAAAGACAAAACAGGAGTAAGCTTTGAAATAATTGATGCAGATACAGAAGCCAAGCTAACTCTTTTGGCGATGCAATATGCTTTAAAAAGAGAAAAGGTAGATGCAAAAGAGTTCTTTTTATTAGATATAGGTGGTGGCTCGAGCGAACTTATCTTTCATAGTGATAAGAAACAGCTAATAAAAAGCTTCCCCTATGGGATAGTTACTTTGTCTCAATCTACGAACAAAGAAGAACAGCTTCAAACCTTTAAAAAGGATATTTTAGAACATATAAATCCTTTAGATACAAAAGAAGCTGTTTTTTTAAGTACAGCTGGAACACCCACAACTCTTGCTGCTTTAAAACAAGGACTCAATTATAAAACCTATGACAAGTCGATAGTAAATGGTACGATCTTGAATAAAGAGGAAGTAGAAAAAAGAAAAGAGCATCTTAAGTCTTTAAGTAAAGAGGAACTTATCAAAGAGGTGGGAAGTGGACGAGATGATTATATCGATGCAGGTATCTCGATCTATCTTTTGTTTTTTGAAGTATTGAAAATGGATGAATCGATCGTATTTGACGATGGGCTCAGAGAAGGTGTGGCACTGAATAGTTGTAGAGGATTTATGTAAAGTAAGTGTTAAGTTTATTAATACTAAAATAACTAAAATTAATATAGCGAAGATGGATGAATTGTAATACAATAGCAAGAAAAAAATTTGAGTCAAGTAATTATAATATTTTGATAATAGAGGACTCAAAGTCAGTCAATAAGGTTCTTTTTCAATACTTTGAAAAAAGAGATTATAATGTTTTTAGTACAACAACTCTAAAAGATGCAAAAGAGGTATTGGCTACACAAGATATACATTACTTGATGCTCGATATCAACCTTCCTGATGGGTCTGGTTATGAGTTGATAGAAGAGCTTCAAGATACTCCTGAGAAGATATTTGTACTCACTGATGAAAAAGATCGTCAGTTTAGAGAAGTAGCATATCAAAAAGGGGTTATTGATTTTATCAATAAAGATAAGAACTTCTTTTTCAAGGTCAATCAATTATCTGAGACAATAGAGCTTTTGGAATATAATAAACAAAAAACGATATTGATAGTTGATGATTCGATTATAATTCAAACACAATTAAAAGAGATACTTTCCAATAGATACTATAACATCGAACTTGCATCGGATGAAAGTACGGCATTACAAATAATCCAAACTAAAAATATCGATCTTATGTTGCTTGATATTGAGCTTAAAAATGGGAGTGGTATAGATTTTCTTCAAAAAAATAACAATGAGATTATAAATCTAAAAAAAATACCTGTTTTAATACTTTCTGGAAATGTAACCTCTTCTGTCATAAGAGACAGTCTAAAGCTTGGTGCTGTTGATGTCTTGAGTAAACCATATGTTATAGAAGAGATAGTCATCAAAGTTGATCTTTGGATTGACTATAGAAGAAAAGAGCAAGAGTCACTTTGTTCAACTCAATTATTACAAGAGTATAAAGACACAGTAGATGATTCTTCGATCGTTTCAAAAGCTAGCCCTAGTGGTATCATCACTTATGTAAATAAAAAGTTCTGTGAGCTTTCAGGATATTCTGAAGAAGAGTTGATCGGAAAAAATCATAATATTGTAAGAGACCCAGATATGCCCAAGGAGGTTTTTGCTGATCTTTGGTATACGATAAAAGAGAAAAAACAGACTTGGTATGGAAAAGTAAAAAATAGAAAAAAAGATGGTGGATATTACTGGGTCTTTGCGACTATAAAACCTATTTTGAACCTTGATGGAGAGATTGAAGAGTTCATTGGTCTTCGTAATGATATTACAGAGCAAGAAGATATGAAGAACTATTTTGAAGCCAAATTCAAAGGCTCACAACAAGACTTACAAGAATCAGTGAAATTGTCACAAGAATATGAAAGAGCTATCAATGAATCAAATATTCTTTCAAGAAGTGATAAAAGTGGAAAGATAACATATGTAAATGATAAATTCATAGAGATCACTGGGTATTCAAAAGAGGAAGTCATAGGGAAAAACCATAAGATCGTAAAGCATCCAGATACACCAAAAGAACTTATCAAAGAGATGTGGAAAACAATACAAGATGGTAAGGTATTTAACGGTATTTTAAAAAATCAGTCAAAAGATGGTAAGCCCTATTGGGTTGATACAACTATAGTACCGATTCAAAACGACAAGAACGAGATAATCGAATATATGGCTATACGTCACGATCTTACTGAGATATTCAAACTTCATCAAGAGATCGAAGAGACACAAAAAGAAGTGATCTATAAAATGGGTGAAGTTGGAGAAACACGAAGCAAAGAAACAGGAAATCATGTAAAAAGAGTAGCAGAATATTCAAGACTTTTAGCAACACTTTGTGGGCTATCTCAAGAAGAAGCAAATATACTTTTTACAGCGAGTCCAATGCATGATATAGGAAAAGTTGGGATAGAAGATAGTATCTTAAAGAAACCTGGTAAACTCACAGATGAAGAGTTTTCAATTATGAAAAAGCATGCGGAGATCGGTTACAATGTTTTAAAAGGTTCAAATAGAGAAGTTTTAAATGCTGCTTCTATTGTTTCATACGAACACCATGAAAAATGGGATGGTAGTGGATACCCTAGAGGACTTCAAGGGGAAGATATCCATATTTATGGAAGGATCACAGCTATAGCAGATGTTTTTGATGCTTTAGGAAGTGACAGATGCTATAAAAAAGCATGGGAAGATGAGAGGATTTTTTCTCTTTTTGAAGAGGAGAAAGGGAGACATTTCGATCCTCGATTGGTTGAATTGTTTTTAGAACAAAAAGATCAGTTCATTGAGATAAGAGAGCAATACCGTGATTAGGCAAGGGGAATCTTTATAAAGAACTTTGCACCTTGATCAGTATTCTTAGCATAAAGCTCTCCTTGTAAACTCTCATGGATTATTTTGTAGCTCATATGAAGTCCTAACCCTGTACCTTGAGACTGATGTTTTGTAGTAAAGTAAGGATCAAATATTCTAGGTAAGGCTTCTTTTGAGATACCACCTCCATTGTCTTCAATAGTAATAGTTACACTTTTATCATCTTGAAAAAGAGCTATTTTTATCCAACCGTCATTTATCTCGTGGGCAAGTATGGCATCTTTTGCATTATTGATGATATTGATGATAACTTGATCTAGTTCATTTGCTACAAGTGATACTTTTATCTCTGGTGTTTTTTGTGTCTCATCATAAAATGCGATAAAACTATTTTTTAAAGAAGCTTCTAATATCTTTAAGATGTCCGCGATTCTTTTTTGGAGGATTATCTCCTCTTTGTTCTTATTCTCTTTGATAAAATCTCTAAATGTATTGATGGTCTTTGAGAGGTACTGAGCATTTTCATTGATGTTATCACAACCTTTAAGCAGGTACTCATCATCTAAAGTGTTAAACTCCTTTTTCATTTTTATCCCTGTAGCTAGAGTAGCTATTACAGATAAAGGTTGTCTCCATTGATGAGCAATATTTCCTATCATCTCACCCATTTGTACCATCTTGTCTTGGTTGAAAAGCCTTCTTTCTTTGTGGAGAGACTCTTGTTCGAGTTGTTTTTGTTTGGAGATGTCAGTATGAAAGCCTATCATTCTATGGGTTTTTCCATTCTCGTCATAAATCGCTTTTCCTCTATCGAGTATCCAGACCCAATGACCATCTTTATGTCTTACTCTATGGATGTTCTCATAGATGTTTGTTTTTCCATTGAGATGATCTTCGATATCCTCTAAAGTCTTTTTAAGATCATCGATATGAACTCTTTTTTTCCACTCATCTAGGGTATTTCCTATCTCATCATCTTCATACCCTAACATCTTTTTCCAAGTAGAAGAATAATAAACAGAATTGGTTATAGGGTTCCAGTCCCATATTCCATCTTTTGATGCTTGCATTGCTAGTTCAAATCTCTCTTGAAGTTCTTGTATCTTTTGGGAACTTTGTTGTGTGGTTATATCTTTTAAGCGTTTAGTATAAAGGGCAATGCAAAGAACTAAGATAAAAGCAAACATTAAAATATGTAAAGTATTATAATAATGCACAAGTTGTTCTAGTTTATCCCCTTTACTTCTTATGGTTAAAACAGCATCCATCTCACCACTTATAGTGTGTAAAATTGGAATTGAGGTTATGATGTCGCCTAGTTGTTCATCATAGTATGAAAGTGGCTCTTTTTTTTGAAAGTTGTCAAAAAGTTGTGTTGTAGTCTTTGTTGAAGGTTTGAGTTTTTTCATATCGAGCCTTGATACTTTTTTCAACTCTTCTAAGACAGATACATTATATAAAAAACCATTGTGATGTGAAGGTCTATACTCTTTTGAGTTTTGTTCGTACTTTGGACTCATCTTATTTGCTTTGACAAAAAAGTTGCTTAGTACGTAGTATTGCTCCATGATAGAGCTAGTGACAGCTGCTGGGTCAAAGACAAGCTCTATAGTTCCTAAGTATTCTTTATGAGGAGATAAAATAGGATATATAAAACGAAAACCCTCTCCATAGCTTCCTATCTCATAGCCTTGTACAAAAGCTTTTTCTTTGATAGCTTTTTGTATCAGCATCCTTTTTTGGCTGAGCTTTTTCCCAAAGGCTTTTTTATTTTTCATACTTACTAAGATGGTATCATCCCATAAAAATACATTGATGCTTTTTATATGCTGAGCATGGAGAGCTTTGTATCTATTGTCTATTTTTTGTATGAACTCTTTTTTTATGGTTTGTAAGTCACTTTTTTGAGATATTTTATGATCATTTAACTTTTGTGCTATTTGTGTATTGAATAAAATACCAGATGAAACGATATAAGAGAGCTTTTTATATTGATTGAGAATGGTTTGAAAAGATTGTGTATATGTTTGTGTGGTTTGGGACATATAGCTTTCTATACTTCTTTTAGATAATTGTTCGATTGTTAAGTATGTGATGAGGTTCATCACAAGAAAAAGAAGTACAAATTTAAAAGGTAAAGTTTTTATATCTTTCATATAGAAATTATAGCATTTAATAAATAAATAAACTCAATTATAAAAAAAGTGTAAATATTTTTAATTAACCAATACCTAAATAGTTTTTGGATATAATCGCAAAAAATTTAATATCAAGGTAAATATTTATGAGTGAACAAACACCATTAGAGATTGCTTTAGCACACTCTTTAACTGAAGATGAGTATCATACGATTGAGAAGATGTTAGGTCGAGAGCCAAACTACACAGAGATAGGTATTATCTCAGCTATGTGGTCTGAACACTGCTCTTACAAATCATCAAAGAAATATTTAAGTGGATTCCCAACAAAGGCTCCATGGGTTATTCAAGGTCCAGGAGAAAATGCAGGGGTTATCGATATCGGAGATGGTTATGCTGCAGTATTCAAAATGGAATCACACAACCATCCAAGTTTCATTGAACCATATCAAGGTGCAGCTACTGGAGTTGGAGGTATCATGAGAGATGTCTTTACAATGGGAGCACGTCCTGTTGCGTCTTTGAATCTTATCCAGTTCGCTAGTATTGAAGGTGATGATGAGGTAG
>Ga0193951_1001083_pt1 | contig 12210 bp, 10 predicted proteins | sample BB_2_MG_FD_140370 | JGI IMG/M metagenome (GOLD analysis project Ga0193951, IMG submission 140370) | Microbial mat bacterial communities from the Broadkill River, Lewes, Delaware, United States - BB_2_MG | ecosystem: Environmental > Aquatic > Freshwater > River > Microbial mats | place: USA... | reverse complement strand
TGTATTGTGGCAGGATTGATGGACCTGCAGAAAAATTATGAGTCTTCATAACTAATTGTATTTAAAAGTATTCTATTATTTTATTATTTATTGTACAAATTTGATAATTAAAAACAAATATACGCAGAATAACTTACATGATTTCCAACATATTTTAATAAAAAACGCAATTTAATTGCTCTTATATTGCAAAAGCATCTTTCCACATAATTCGGGAACTACATCAGTGCTATCTGGCGTAAAGCAAAAATCAAACACATCATCTAATCCAAGTTTTGCCAAACGGCTACGTTGAGCAACTTTTTGCGAATATTCTATCAAGTTATTTTTAGCCAAATTCCATAAATCGTGAGCAGCTTTTGCAGAATCGTCGCTCATTATAAACCCTCTATTAACTAAAAGTTCGGTTAAAGCACCGGCAAAAAGCGTATCTTCTATATTAAACTTGCCTTTCCATCCCGAACACAGAATAATTAAATTGCGTTGCTGCAATTGTACAGCATTAGCAACGGCTGTAAGATTTAAAAACGATCCAACAAACACTTTATAAGCATTACTTGCCATATTTATGGCTTTTGTTCCGTTAGTTGTACTATATGCAATGGTTGATCCTGTAACTCTTTCGGGAGTAAAATTATAAGGCGAATTACCAAAATCGGCAAAGGGTAATATTATTCCCTCGCGCTCGGCAGCTAACAGATAACCTTGATTTTTATATTCACGAGCCTCATCAACAGATGATACAGGAATAAGCTCTTTTGCTCCATTTGCAAAAGCAGCACATATAGCCGAAGTGGCACGCAAAACGTCGACTACCACTACTACAGATTCATCGTTTGAATGATATTTATATAAGTCAGGTGACATTACCACCTCTATAGTTAACTTGTTTGTCATTATAAAAAACAATTTTGGGTCACGAAGTTAATCATCTTTTGTCAAAGTTTTCGGTTTTTAACCTACAGGCTTTAGTAATTACAGCTTAGTTAATGGCTATTACAAATAAACTAGACTTATTTGTATATAATTAATACAATGTTGTAGTTTGTGGTTAAATAAAAAGGTTAGAAGAAAACTCCTAACCTTTTATATATTGAGGAATGATAATAATTATCCTTTGTAAATTGGCAAAGCAACAACTTTTGCTTTAAGAGCTTTATTACGAATCTGAATAAAGATTTCTGAATCAACTTTCCAGTAACCTTTTTTAAGATAAGCCATACCAATACCTTGCTTCATCATTGGTGACATTGTACCAGAAGTAACTTCACCTATTTCGTTTCCTTCTGCATCAACAACTTTGTAGTGCTGACGTGGAATTCCACGCTCTTCCATAACAAATCCTTTAAGACGCATTGGACATCCTTCTTCTTTTTGACGCTCCCACTCAGCACGATCGATAAAGTCGTTACCATCAACAAACTTAGTAATCCAACCTAAACCAGCAGCGATAGAAGATGTTTCGTCGTTAATATCGTTTCCGTATAAACAGAATCCTTTCTCAAGACGTAAAGTATCGCGAGCAGCAAGACCAATTGGTTTTATACCAAATTCCTCGCCTGCCTCGAAAACAGCTTTCCAAAGTTTGTCAGCATCTTCGTTAGCAACATAAATTTCGCATCCACCCGAACCAGTGTAACCTGTAGTTGAGAAGATAGCATTCTCGATTCCAGCAATATTAACTTTCTTGAAAGTATAATATTCCATATCCTCGATAGGCTGATCAACAATTTTTTGCATTGCTTTAAGAGCTAAAGGACCTTGAACAGCAAGCTGACAAATTTCGTCTGAAGCATTATAAAGTTCTTTACCAACTTCTAAGCCCATCTCCTCAGCATTTTTACTCAACCAAGCAAAGTCTTTATCGATATTTGCAGCGTTAATAACTAACAAATAAGTCTCAGAATCTACACGGTAAACTAATAAGTCGTCAACAATACCACCTTTACCATTAGGCATACACGAATATTGAACTTTACCATCGGTAAGAGCAGCAACATCGTTAGAAGTAACACGTTGAGTAAAATCGAATGCTTTAGGACCTTTAACCCAAACCTCGCCCATGTGCGAAACATCAAAAACACCAACTTTCTCACGAACAGTAACGTGCTCTTCGTTAATACCTGTGTATTCTATAGGCATATTAAATCCTACAAAAGGAACCATTTTTGCTCCTAACTCCTCGTGAAACTTAGTAAAAGCTGTTCTTTTCATTGTATCTTAAAGTTAAATTTTATTTATGAAACACACTCTATTCTCTAGAGTGCTATATTAAAACCAATTACAAACAAAAAACTTATTTAAATCATACGTTTGTAATATTTATGCAAATGTAATATTTTTTTAATCCAACTTTTGATTTTCTAATTGACAAAAGGTTAAATATCACTTTTTGTTAAAAGAAAAACACAATTATAATTATGATGTTAAAATTTGAGTCAAACAATTTTATTCAAATTTTTATTCGCAAAAAAGTTATTGTATCTTGTAACAGCTAAAAACAAACCACAATGAGCAATACATATAAATACATTAACCTTGATTATTTGTTCGAATTAACAGAAGGATCACAGGAGTTTATTGATGAAATGATAACTATTTTCATAAATCAAGTTCCAGAATTTATTCTTGAGTTAAATACCTTATATAACAACAAAGATTACACAGAACTATCAAAAACAGCACATAAAGCAAAATCGTCGGTTTCTGTTGTTGGAATGAATGAACTTGCCGATAATCTTAAAACTTTAGAAATGTTGGCAAAAGAAGGCAAATCGCCAGAAAAGTATAAAGAGATTATTGACTCTTTTGAATTTAATTGTAATTCTGCTTGCGAGGAGCTTAAATACTATTTACAGACAGTAGAAAACAGTTGATTAAACAATCATTGAAATTATATTTTAAAGAGCTTCTGATTTCTTCGGAAGCTTTTTTTGTACTATATATTTTAAAAAGAGAGATTAATATTTCTACTTTTGGCTTTTCTAATAAAAAAAAAATGTTAGCGCCTTTGCGCTTTAGAGATAAATAAAAAACAGATGAAAGCAATAATACGAGATAAAGAAATAAGAAATGAAATTAAAGTTCAGCTTGCTAAAGGCAAATGCAAACAAGATGTATTTAGCATTATAGCATCAGTATATGGTTGCACCAAAAAAATTGCTGATATGGTAAGGTTTATACCATCAGCAGAACTTTATAAAAAGTACAAATATTGGAATATGGCATATCTCTTATTAATGCTAATTATTACAGCTGGCACAATTAAATTTCCATCAATACTAATACCCTTTGGAATAATTTCATACGGAGTAGCAACAAAAAGATTCGAATTTTACTGGGCAAATAGTGTTCTTGGATTCATGTTATTGTTTTCAATTATTGGATTTTTATTAACCACCGAAATAAACTATTACGACTTTTCAGAAATTATAATTCCAATTGTAATATTCACGGTTTCGATAATAATGATATTAACAGGCATTATTCTCCCAACTAAAATAACACCAAAATACAGAATCGAAAAAAGACCTTTCTCAAACAAAAAAGGGGATAAAAGATTAAAACTTGTTTATCTGTTCGATTAACAGTTTTTCATATCATAAAAAGCAAAGGCTGATATTTTTACCGAAAATATCAGCCTTTTTACATTATTTTCCCATTTATTCGTAAATAATCATCCGAGATTATGTTCTTTTAAAAACAAAAATATATTTTTGCATCCAGATATCTAGATTTTTACATATTTATAATAAGAATGGCAAAATATATTATTGTTGGAGGAGTAGCAGGTGGAGCAACAACGGCTGCCCGTTTACGCCGTATTGATGAAAATGCACAAATAATTATGTGCGAGCGTGGTGAACATATATCTTATGCAAACTGTGGTTTACCATATTACATTGGTGATGTAATTAAAGAGCGCGAAAACCTTTTAGTGCAAACTCCCGAGAGTTTTTTCGCAAGATTAAATGTTGACGTTAGAATTTATAACGAAGTAATAAAAATTAACCGCAGCGAAAAAACTGTCGAGATTCGTAACACAAAAACTAACCAAACATACACCGAGAGCTACGATAAATTAATTCTATCGCCTGGTGCCGAGCCTATTGTTCCGCCAATTAACGGAATAAAAGACAGCCGTATTTTTACACTGCGAAATGTTCATGATACTGATATTCTTAAAGATTATGTTGATAATAAAAAACCACAACGTGCTGTAGTTGTTGGTGCTGGTTTTATTGGTCTTGAGATGGCTGAAAACCTTCACCATAAAGGTTTAAATGTAACAATTGTTGAGATGGCAGATCAGGTTATGTCGCCACTAGATTACGAAATGGCTGCCGAAGTTCACCAGCATCTTAAAACAAAAAATGTTGAATTTTATTTAAAAGATGGTGTTAGTGAATTCCAAGACAATGGCAAAAACCTATCAGTAAAACTTCAATCTGGTCGCAAAATTATTACCGATATGGTAATCCTTTCAATTGGTGTTCGCCCAGAGACAAAACTTGCAAAAGAGGCTGGTATTGATTTATCAGAGGCTGGAGGAATTAAAGTTAACGATTACCTTCAAACAAACGACGAAAATATCTATGCCCTAGGCGATGCAATGTCATTTAAAAATCCAATAACAGGAAAAGAATCAAACGCACTATTGGCTGGCCCAGCAAACAAACAAGGTCGTATTTTAGCCGACAATCTTGTTTTTGGCAACAAACGCAAATACAACGGTTCCATCTCAACAGCTATTGCTAAGGTTTTCGATATTACTGTTGCATCAACAGGAGTATCTGAAAAAGTCCTTAAAAAGGAGAACATTTCGCATGCTTGTAATATTATTCACGGTTCGTCAAATGCAGGGTATTATCCTGGAGCAATGCCAACAACACTAAAAATTATTTTCGATCCTAAAACAGGAAAACTATTTGGCGGCCAGATTATAGGTTATGTTGGTGTCGACAAACGTATCGACTTAATAGCTACAGTAATTAAAAATAACGGATCTATTTACGATCTTCAGGAAATTGAGCATGCTTACGCACCTCCATTTTCATCGGCAAAAGATCCTGTTAATCAAGCTGGCTTTGCTGCCGAAAATATTATTAATGGATTAGTTAAAACAATTCAGTGGCACGAAATTCATGCTCTACACACTTCAGAAGTAGTCCTTTTAGATGTACGTACTCCAGACGAATTTAGCTTAGGACATTTAGAAGGTTCAATAAATATTGAGGTTGATAAGATTAGAGAGCGTATTAACGAAATACCAACCAACAAAAAAATTATTGTTTATTGCGGTGTTGGCTTACGTGGTTACATTGCTAGCCGTATTCTTACACAGAAAGGATTTAACGAGGTTTATAACCTAAGTGGAGGATACAAAACATACGAACATGCAACTTGCAAACAGAGCAATGAAGATATTTTTGAGTCGAGCATAATTGCCAAAGACGATCAGATTTACAGAGTTAAAAAAGAAGAAACACAACATAATTTTAATATAAAAACTTTAGAAGTTGATGCCTGCGGATTGCAGTGTCCTGGTCCTGTTTTAAAACTAAAAACCGAGATTGACAAGCTAAACAATGGCGAACGTATTATTCAAAAAGCGTCTGATCCTGGTTTTATGAAAGATGTTGCATCGTGGTGCAATATGACAGGAAATAAACTTATTGACGTATCGTCTGACAAAGGAATTATTACTGCAATTATTGAAAAACAAAAGAAAGAAATTGTTGAAGGTACAATAGCCTCGACAGTCGAAAATAAAACATTAGTAGTTTTTAGCGACGACCTCGATCGTGCTTTAGCTTCACTTGTAATTGCCAACGGTGCTGCATCAACAGGTAAAAAAGTAACAATGTTCTTTACTTTCTGGGGTCTTAACGTCATCAAAAAGAAAAATAAGCCAAAAGTTAGCAAAGATATTATGGGCAAAATGTTTGGCAAAATGATGGCCTCAGATGCTGGCGATCTTAAACTATCGAAGATGAATATGATGGGTATGGGATCGAAAATGATGCGTCAACGCATGAAAAGTAAACGTGTTGATTCGCTTGAAACAATGCTTCAATCGGCTATTGATGCTGGAGTTGAACTTATTGCATGTCAAATGTCGATGGATGTTATGGGAGTTGATAAAGATGAGCTTATGGACGATGTAATTGTTGGAGGTGTAGCAACATACCTTGAAGAAGCAGAAAAGTCGAATGTTAATTTATTTATTTAAAACAACTCAATTATAATTTATAAAATAGACCACGGTTTTTAAATCGTGGTATATTTTTTTACTGACATGATTAATTGTTTATCCTAATTACTGTATTCGTCTAATATGTTCTATTCAAAATTCTCTATTATAAAACAAAAGAGACACTCCTGTGAAATGCCTCTTCTGTCTCTTATTATAAATTCTTTTCAGGATACAAATCGTTCCAAAGGTTTGGCTGATCTTTAAGTTTTTTATCAAACCAACCCATTATTGTATAATGCCATTTTATTCTGCGATCGTGCTTTAATATAAAGTGACTTTCATCTTTAACCAAAACAAGTTCAGCATCTTTACCACATAATTTCAATGCCATATAATATTGCAAACTCTCACCTGTTGGCACATTGTCATCAACAGTTCCGTGAATTAACAAAATTGAATTATTTAATTTATCGGCATTAAATAGAGGCGAATTCTTAACATACAAGTCTTGATTATTCCAAGGAAACGATCCTTTAGAAGCACACGAGCTATATGTGTAACCCCAGTTTCCTTCACCCCAATAACTAGTAATATCACTAATACCAGCATGCGAAATTGCAGTCTTAAAAATATCGGTCCTAGTTTGTAACAACATAGTAGTAAAACCACCGTACGAAGCACCAAGACATCCTACATTAGCAGCATCGGCGTTTTTATGCGTTGCCAAAAACTCTTTTGTTCCATCAATAATATCGTCTATAGCCTCTTTTCCCCATCCGTTAACATGCAACGATGAAAATTTCTGACCGTAACCTGTTGTTCCACTTGGTTGCAACACATAAACAATGTATCCGTTTGCAGCCCAAATATTTTTTGGATAACGACCACCAAAATCACGTGTTACAGTTGATGTACCGCCATAATAATAAACAATTACAGGATATTTTTTCGACTCGTCGAATGTTGGAGGATAATATACACGTCCAGAAATAGTTGTTCCCTGCTTGTTAACAAAGTTCCAGTTTTCGGTTTTTCCCAATTTTACTTGCGCAAAAACATCGGCATTTGGATCGGACAAAAGAGTACTTTTTTGTTTTTTAAGATCTAACATGTATAACTTATTTGGTGTAGTTATGCTTGTCCCATTATATATAGCAAGTGGAGAATGCTTAGCATAGCTTATACGACCCAAAACCTCTACATTTAATTTCACCTGACTAAACTTCTTATCGTTAACCGAATATTTATAAAGATTCTCGCAGTCGTCTTGGTCAACAGTAATATAAATTGTGTTGTCATCTGCCCAATATGCTGATTTTACTGAAGGATCAAAATCTCTTGTAATAGCATCAACATTTTTTGTTTTAATATCATAAATATACAACTGACCATCGTAGCTATTTGCCATTGTGTTTGGCTCAATGTTTAAACCTATCTCTCCAAAAGTTTCAGGCGATCCTTGTACTAACAATTTCGAAGCATCTGGCGAATAAGAACAATATCCATCATAAAGTTTATCTTTCCATATTTCGGTAATCGAGAAATCAGAAAGATTCATTTCGTACATATTTTGCTTGCTAAAAGGATTCTCTAGATAATCCATACGAGAGGTTGAGAATAGAATCTTTTGACCCGAAGGGTGAATATCGTTTAATGAAGAACTAAGATTACCAGAGGTAAGCTGAATAGTGCTACCTGAAGCAATATCTAACATATATAAATACGAACGATCACGGAATCCTTTAAGTCTATCGTCGGCACCAAAAACACGTTTAAGATCTCCCCATTTATCAGCCTCACGTGTTACCGAGTATATAACAAACTTCTCTGTTTGCGACCAAGTTGCCCAATCAAAATCTTTCAAACCACGTGCAACCAAATTCTCGTTACGAGTTACAACATCGTAAATATAAAAATCAGCTTTATCGTTAAAATTAACTATGTATGAAAGACGATCGGTATTTGGTAACCACTGCAAGTTATTTAACTTATGGTTTCGCCATACTGCAATATTCTTCTGTGTTTTAGCATCAACAACAACTGTTGTTTTTGTGGCTTTAGCCTCGGTATGCTCAACAAAAGCATAGTTAATTAATATATATTTTCCAGAAGGTGAAATTGAAGACGACTTAATTTTCTGACCAGACAATTCTGTTAAAATATCGAAATTGTGAGTAGGATCAACAGTGTTATCAATTAATGATTCATTGTATTTTTCGTCAACAACAAACTCAGGTGTAAAATTCAAACCACTATCTTTAGCCAAAACAACAAAAGTTAGACGATGCTTACCTGTATAAAGTTTTAATTCGATACTTTTCTCTGAGTCGTCGAAACTATCTTTATTACCAACATTGTCGTTATCTAAAAAACAAACAAACATATTATTGGTCTTAATTTTTAAGTTTCCAACAGTAAATCTATCGACATTAATATAAGTCGAAACAAAATAAACGTTTAACCCAGCATTCTTCTCTCCTATTTGGTTTGAAGCTTGTACACTTGTATACATAAGAGACTTACCCTGAAAAGCAAAGGTACTATTAGCTGCTGGCCAAACTAAGGCAGGCGAAAAATTAAGTCCTTTGATAATAGAAAACTCTTTGTACGAATTATTATCAACATCGGCAACATTGTTAAAGACTGGTGTATTCACTAAAACACCTTTTGTTACCAATAAATTATTTATTGGGGTTGAGCTCCCAATTACAGTTGCAAAGGATATAGCAACCAATGCAAGCGAAAGAAATATATTTCTCATAACTGTTTGAATGTTTAATTTTCAACTTCTCGAAGATAACTAAAATATCCTAATACAATTATAGCCGTAACACTGTTACAGCTATAATGATATTTTTTTACTAAAAATTCTTTATTCGTTAATATTATTAATCCCAATCTGACTTTTCTAACTCAAAAATTTCGTTTACCGAAATACCAAAAAAAGACGAAATTTTAAGAGCTAATGATGTTGAAAGATTATACTTACCTAATTCTATTGAATTAATTGTTTGTCGACTTACCCCAACTAATTCAGCTAATTGAGCTTGAGTAATATTCTTCTTAGCTCGCTCAACTTTTATATTATTCTTCATTTAATGCAGATTTTTTAAATCTATAAACAGTCCAGTTAAATCTTATTATAAAAAATATTAAAATAGTAAATAAATTAAAAATAAGAACACTAAAAAATGCTATGTCATAAACAAATAACATCATTAAAACTAAAGCTATATAATTAATGTATGTTGCCCAAACTAAAGATTCAAGCCTTATTTTAGATATTAATTCATCTTCATTTTTCTCCTTTGAAAAAGCTACAAAGATAGAGCCTACAATCAATAATATACCTAATACTTCATTACTAATGTCATCTTTGATTATTTTAAACCATGCAACGTTATTTATACCTTCTGTAGCAATAGCAAAAACTTTTACTTTAGGAAATTCAGGTTGAAAATCAAAGAATTCGGAAATAATAATAAAAACTACAATTGGAGCAACAATAACCCAACCTATTTTCTTAAAACTGTTTGGTAGTAGATAATTTGTTTTCATATTTATTATGTTTTTAAAAGTTATACACAAAAGTAATGTATAAATTTCAATATGACAAACAAACACGACATTAAGTCGCTTTTAGATTACCTAAAAAAGCAATACTATAGAAACTAATTACACAAAAAAAAGATCAAACAAATTATCTTGTAAAAACCCAACTATCACCCTTACTTAAATTCTCGTCGAAAACATAATTGTCTATATCAAAATTCTTAAGCTCCTGAGGATCGTCGATAGTGTTATCAACAATATATCGAGCCATTTGGCCACGAGCTTTTTTGGCAGAAAACGATATTACTTTGTAAGAACCATTACGAAATTCTTTAAACAATGGTGTGATTACTCTCTTATTTAACTTTTTCTGATCGATAACCGAGAAATACTCATTCGAGGCAAGATTTACAACCACCTCCTGCTCTAAATTATTAATAGTTTCTGTCACTTGTTGTTTCCAAAAGTTATACAAATTCGAACCTTTGCTATTAGATAACTTTGTTCCCATCTCTAAACGATAAGGCAAAATAGCATCGAGAGGACGAAGCATTCCATACAAGCCCGATAGAATAAGAATATTATTTTGAGCAAAATTAAGGTCGATAGAGTCTAGCGATTGTGCATTAAAACCTTTATAAACATCACCATCAAAAAGAAAAACAGCAGGTTTTCCTTCACTACTATGTTTATCAATAGCCCAGTTATTATACCTTTCGATATTTATCTCCGATAAATTTTGCGACAACTTCATAAGTTTCGATAATTGATCGGCAGACAATTTTTTAAGACTATCAATTAATTCATCTGATTTATCCAAAAACAGAGGCTTAGTAGTCTCTATATTTGCCACATCAACACTTTCGTTAAGCGATTTTGCGGGAGAAAGAAGAGTAATCATAAATATTGAAATTAGTTATTAGTCTGAGTTTATTAATAATAGAATTTATAAATTATACAGCATATATCATAACTCTAACAAATTACACCTTATTTTTAACCACACCTTTATTTTTCCATTTACCTGAAAAATAATAAACAGCCGATCCTATCATACCAACAGCCCAAGCAATAGGAATAGCCCACCATATACCAGTCTCACCAATCTCTTTAGATAAAAAGTAAGCAATAGGAATACGAATTAACCAAAGCGATACTAGTGTAATAAACATTGGTATAAGAGTAGCTCCTGCCCCTCGCTGAACTCCTGTAAATGAAAACATAAGGGTAAAGAGGATATAGAATGATGATACAATTATTAAATACTCGTGTCCAACTCTTATAACATTTGCATCATTTGTAAACATTCCCATAAGAAACTCACCAAAAACAATTGCTATAATAGAAATAAATAAACAGTATATAGTTGACATTATTATAGTAGAACGTAACCCCTGTCTTACTCTTTCTATTTTACCTGCACCAATATTTTGACCAACAAAAGTTGCTAATGCAGCCGAGAATGCCATTGCAGGCATACTAGCCATAGCATCAATTCTACCAGCAACTGTGTATGCGGCTATTACGTCGGTTCCAAATCCGTTAACAATTCCTAGCAATGCCATCATACCTATGGCTACAAAAGTTTGCTGAAAACCTGTTGGCAAGCCAATACGCACAATATCTTTAAAAATCACCCAGTCAAATGATATATTTGTAAATCGAAGTTTTATAATATCGTGTGTTTTATTAAGATAAATAACCAACGACAAAAATGCTCCACCCTGCGATATTACTGTAGCAAAAGCAGCTCCAGCTATTCCCCATTTAAAAACTATAATAAATAACAAATCGAGAATAATATTTATTATGGTTGAGATTACTAGAAAATAAAGAGGTGTTTTAGAGTCACCTAAACCTCGTAAGATTGAGCTAATACCGCTAAAGCCGAAGAAAACAATCATTCCTCCCAAAAATATACGAAGGTATATTGTGGCCTCTGGTATTAAGTTTTCTGGCAACTGTAATAATCCAAACAAAGGAACAGCAAAAACAATTCCTAATGTTGAAGTAACTATTGATGCAACAAACAGAAATATAAAAATAGTGTCAATACTTCGTTTTACTTTACTAATATCGTTTGCTCCGTAATATTGCGAAACCACCACTGTTCCACCCGATCCTATTCCAATAATTAAAGCTATTAATGTGTACACAATAGGAAACGAAGCACCTACAGCTGCAAGAGCCTCTTTACCCAAAAAATTTCCAACAATAACACTATCCATAATATTGTATAATTGTTGAAAAAGGTTACCAATAAACATTGGCACTGCAAATCTAAAAATTGACTTTCCTATTTTTCCGTTTATTAAATCTACCATTATCTGTTTTTAGAATTTCTGTAATAACTGACTCACCACCTTCGAAGAGTTATCGGCCACTTGTGGCAAAAAAGCTTCGAAATTTTCACACGCCTCACCATCAGCTTTATCAGAAATTGTTCTAACAACCACGTATGG
>Ga0193951_1001081_pt1 | contig 12217 bp, 12 predicted proteins | sample BB_2_MG_FD_140370 | JGI IMG/M metagenome (GOLD analysis project Ga0193951, IMG submission 140370) | Microbial mat bacterial communities from the Broadkill River, Lewes, Delaware, United States - BB_2_MG | ecosystem: Environmental > Aquatic > Freshwater > River > Microbial mats | place: USA... | reverse complement strand
TTTGACCGACAGATTTATGTCGATCTTCCGGATGTTAGGGAACGTAAAGAGATTTTTGAAGTCCATTTACGTCCACTTAAAAAAGAAGAAACTCTTGATATCGATTTCTTAGCAAAACAAACGCCTGGTTTCTCTGGAGCCGATATTGCCAACGTATGTAATGAAGCGGCATTAATTGCTGCAAGAAAAGGAAAAAAATCTGTTAACAAACAAGATTTCTTAGATGCCGTTGATAGAATTATTGGAGGTTTAGAGAAGAAAAATAAAATTATAACTCCATCTGAAAAAAGAGCGGTTGCGTTTCATGAAGCAGGTCATGCCACAGTAAGTTGGATGCTAGAACATGCAGCTCCTTTAGTAAAAGTTACTATTGTTCCTAGAGGACGATCATTAGGTGCGGCATGGTATTTACCAGAAGAACGTTTAATTGTCCGCCCAGAACAAATGCTCGACGAAATGTGTGCTGCATTAGGTGGTAGAGCAGCTGAAAAAGTAATTTTTGATAAGATTTCTACTGGTGCTTTAAGTGATTTGGAAAAAGTAACCAAACAAGCCAGAGCAATGGTAACGGTTTACGGCCTTAGTGATAAAGTAGGTAACTTAACTTATTATGATTCTTCTGGACAATCAGAATATGGTTTTACAAAACCCTACAGTGAAAAAACTGCAGAGCTTATAGATAAAGAAATTTCTGATATTATTGAAGAACAGTACCAACGTGCCATTAAATTATTAGAAAACAATAAAGATAAACTTACCGAATTGGCTGAAGTCCTTTTGGACAAAGAAGTTATTTTTAAAGATAATCTTGAAAAGATTTTTGGAAAACGTGCGTTTGAAAATTCTGCTATGGTAGCAGAGGATCAACAAGAAACTGTTGAAAAAAACAATCAAGACATTCTAACAAAAGAGGAAGAATAAAAATAGTCTAAATCTTACAATCATATAAAAAACTTAAATTAATCTAATGTTAATTTAAGTTTTTTTATATTTGGGAATCACACCAATTATAAGGATTAATAGCAATTATTGAATGAGCTTATTTCGTAAATTCTTCGGAAAAAAGTCTGAAAAGACTGAAGAACACATACCAAATCAAGAGCGTGGCAAGTACATGCCAGAAGTTAAGCTACCTGTAGACGAACGTTTTACAATTAACTTTAAAGATAATGGAGGTAAGTTTTTGTACTGTGAAAATCTTAAAGAGGTTAAAGAAAGTTTCAATGCTATCTTAGATGAAAATAATTGGCATGACGATAAAGTTTTTGTTATTGACCAACGCTTAACGGAATTATTTCAGGATTTCAATCTTAATAGCACAACAAAACTCTCTGAAAGTACTTATTTTTTATCCACATGTGAGTATTTAATCTCGGATGATGGTTCATTATTGATCTCTTCAAATCAAATTGCAGAGAAAAAATTAATAGAATTACCAGATCATTTTATTATCTATGCTACTACAAGTCAATTTGTAGAAACTATAGGAGAAGGCTTAAAAGGTATTAAAGCAAAAAGCAAAACAAAAATACCTACCAATATCACTACAATAAAGCATTTTAAAACAGCTGAAGACAAGGACTTTCTAACCTATGGAAGTAGCTCTAAAAACCTATACCTACTTTTACTAGAAGACTTATAATGAAAGAACTAGCAACAAGAGCCGTTTCTGGTGCTATCTATGTTTTACTTTTAATTGGTTCTCTTTACTCAGAAGTTGCCTTAGCTATTTTAATTGGCATTTTTGGTCTTATATGCTTAATGGAATTTAGCCGTCTTATAAAGTTAAAATCTTATATACAATACGCTATACTCCTCATTTTATATGTAGGATTTTGGTATTTAAGAGTACACAATACGACTAACATCGTGGGTGATGAGGCTACTCAGATTTTATTAGTGATTACCATATTTGTCAATCTTATTTTAATCAAAGATCTTTTTACATCGAAACGCATTCCTCTTTTTGAGTCTAAACGGTTTATAGTCTCAACATTTTATTTAACTAGTGGATTTATTTTTATGCTTCTTATATCTAACTATCACAAAGCATTTACTCCATTGTTATTACTAGGTAGTTTTATACTTATTTGGGTTAATGATAGTGCAGCTTATATGGTTGGAAAGAATTTTGGAAAACAAAAACTATTTCCAAGTATTTCACCCAAAAAAACAGTTGAAGGTTTTCTAGGCGGATTATTTTTTGCCTGTATATCGAGCTATTTTATAGCATTATACACAGAAACACTTAACTTTACACCTTGGCTCATTTTAGCTATTATTGTAAGTGTTTTTGGTACATTTGGAGATCTTATAGAATCAAAATTTAAACGTCAAGCAGAAGTTAAAGATAGCGGATCTATTATGCCAGGACATGGTGGTCTTTTAGATCGCTTAGATAGTATTATCTTTGCAGCTCCATTTATATATTTATTTTTAAGAATTATTCACTTTTAAGAAATTTAAACTATGTTTCATAAAGAAGGTCACAAAATTATTTTTATAACACTCGTTATTGTTGTGGGTTCATTTTTTTTAATTGATGAATTTATTGTTAATGAATGGCTAAGAAAAGGTTTAATGCTAGTCGTTTTAACTTTGTTTATTTTAATTTTACAGTTTTTTAGAAATCCAAAACGTCATACACATCCTAATGAAAAACAAGCGTTATCGCCTGTAGATGGCAAAGTTGTGGTAATTGAAGAGGTTGAAGAAAATGAGGTTTTTAAAGATAAACGTATTCAAGTTTCTGTATTTATGTCTCCTGTAAATGTTCATGTTACCCGTTACCCAATTTCGGGAAATGTTACTTTTAGTAAGTACCATCCAGGAAAATTTTTAGTCGCTTGGCACCCTAAAGCAAGTGAAGAAAATGAACGTACTACAGTAGTAGTTGAAAATGAAAGTTTTGGTAAGGTATTATACAGACAAATTGCAGGTGCATTAGCGAAACGTATTGTAAACTATGCTAAAGTTAATGACAAAGCAGCACAAGGATCTGATTCTGGATTTATAAAATTTGGGTCGCGAGTAGATTTATTCTTACCTTTAGACGCTGAAATTAAAGTAGAACTTAATCAAAAAGTTCGTGGTGGTGAAAGCATCATCGCAGAAATAAAATGACTCCCGAAGAATTAGATATAGAATTTAAAGACGCTGTAAATCGTGTAAACGATCATACAGAGCCTTTTCCTGCGGATTTTTTATTGCGCCTCTATGCTTATTTCAAAAAAGCAACGGATAATTACGATCGTCCAAGCAGTCGTAAACCTATTATTAATGCATTTAAGGCAAACGCATTATTTCAAGTTAAAGACATTTCAAAAGACGAAGCAAAACAAGAATATATTAATCTTGTTAAAAAATACTTCTTATATCGACGCTAATTAATCTCTTATTAGTGGCAGTGTAGAACATCTTAGCAGCCCTTCTTGCTTAGCAATCTCTGCATAAGGGACTTCTTCAACTGTAATACCATGCTCACGTAACCAAGTGTTTAATCTCGTAAAATTGCGTTCAGAAATAACAACATCTTCCGCGATTGAAAATACGTTACTATTCATATTATACATTTCCTCTTTTGTAATTTCAAATACATTATCTTTTCCGAAGAAATTTAATAACCAATTGTACTCTTTTTCATTTAGAAATCCATTTTTATGAAGTATAGCTTTATCACTTCCGATGGGTTGAAAACAGCAATCTAAATGCAGCGCATTTTCTTTAGCATCTGTATTAGATTTACGTAGTTCAAAGGATTTTACGGTTTTATGAGGAAACAATTCTTGCAAAGCAATGACTGCATCCATATTGGTCCTGGCAGTAATATAATCTGGATAGTCATCACCAGAATAGGTACCCACAAATATATAATCATTCCAAGGCATAACGTCTCCACCTTCTACATGGCATTCCTCTGGTAGTGTAATAATATTATCCTTATCGATTTTATTAAGTACATGCTGAATTGCGCTATACTCGCGCTCGCGATCTGGTAATATATTTGCTTTTATAAATTTATCCTCAATAACAAAAGCAATATCTCTAGAGAATATTTGGTTGTAATCCTTAAGAATTTCAGGTCTGTAAACTTTTACATCGTACTTTTCCAATACTGCAGCAACAGCATCCATTTCCTTCTGCATATCACTTTCTATAGGATAAGTACCGGCTTTAATATGCAAAATAGATTTAGGGTCATAAGCTTGATCAAGTGAAGGCATAGCACCTACACTTTCGGCTGTACCTAATATAACGGCTCTAAGACGGGACGTTTCGTTCTGTATATTTAATTTCATGTATTACAACGCTTTAGTGTCATTAATATCACAAGTCAGATTATAATAATTACATATAATATGACTGCGATTAGAATGTTTAAAAATAAAAAAAGCTCCATAATATCTATGAAGCTTTTAACTAATATTTTCTAAGATATTATCTTTCCTCTACAGGGACAAATGCACGGTAAGTTTCACCGACATATAACTGTCTAGGACGACCAATTGGTTCTTGCTTTCTTCGCATTTCTTTCCACTGTGCAATCCAACCAGGTAAACGACCTAAAGCAAACATTACAGTAAACATTTCTACAGGAATTCCCATAGCTCTATAAATAATACCAGAGTAGAAATCTACATTTGGATATAATTTTCTATCAACGAAATACGGATCTTCTAAAGCTTCTTTTTCTAAACCTTTTGCGATATCTAAAATAGGATCTTCAATTCCTAGGTCAGATAAAACTTCATCAGCGGCCACTTTAATAATCTTAGCTCTTGGATCAAAGTTTTTATATACACGGTGTCCAAAGCCCATTAAACGGAAAGGATCATTTTTATCCTTAGCTTTTGCCATATATTTTTTAGTATCACCACCATCTTCTTTTATGGCTTCTAACATTTCTAACACAGCTTGATTGGCACCTCCATGTAATGGTCCCCAAAGTGCAGAGATTCCAGATGCTAATGATACAAAAAGTCCAGCGTGTGATGATCCCGTGATTCTCACTGTAGATGTAGAACAATTTTGCTCATGATCGGCATGTAAAATCAACAGCTTATCTAAAGCATTGACAAGAATCGGATTTTGTTTGTATTCGCTATTTGGACTCTTAAACATCATTTTAAGAATGTTCTCAACATAGCCTAAATTATCATCTCCATATTCTAATGGTAAACCTTGTTTCTTACGCATGGTCCAAGCCACAATTACTGGGAATTTTCCTAGAATTGTTACTATTGAGTTATACATTGCTTCTTCTGATGCAACATTTACAGAACTTGGATAAAATGCCGTAAGTGCACTTGTTAAAGACGATAATACACCCATTGGATGTGCTGACTTAGGAAACGCATCCAAAATCTTTTTAAGATCGTCGTCTACAACTGAATGCGACTTTATATCTTCGTGAAATTTATCTAGTTGTTTTTTATTTGGTAATTCTCCGAATATCAGTAAAAATACAACTTCTAAAAAGTCTGCTTTTTCTGCCAATTCTTCTATAGAATAGCCTCTGTACCTTAAAATGCCTTTTTCCCCGTCTAAAAATGTGATTTCACTTTCACAACTCCCTGTATTTTTGAAACCTGGATCTAGGGTAATAACACCACCTGTTGCATTTCTCAAACTTTTAACATCAATAGCGACTTCGTTCTCTGTTCCTGTGATAACAGGGAATTCATATTTCTCACCATTAATTTCTAATGTAGCTTTATCTGACATATTTTCTTTTCGGATTTTAATAAATTATAAGGACTGTAAATTTACGAAATATCAAACGATTTCGAAAGGAGATTTATAATGGTTTTAACAATTTCAGAGTGTTCATTTAAATTACTATGAATTCAATAATTTGGAAGGCAAATGGTGACCTTATTTTCATGCTTTATTAAATTAAAATAAACTGTTTTTAGCTTCTATCTTTATCATAAACTATTTTTTAAATTAGTATTTAGCTTTAAAAAATTAGTATTAACCAAAAATAAATATCTAAGCTTGTAAAATACGCATTGAATAATGAGTGACCCTATATAAATTAATAAATCTATACCTTATTATATCGCATAAAAAAACCATCTAAAATTTATTTTTTTAGATGGTTTTGTATAATTAAGACATTTCAACTGCACTCAATGTGACAGTCGTATAAAAAGCTATTTTAATTATGCTTTCACCTTAAAAGCATTCGCTCCAGGAAAATAAGCAACACTTCCTAATTCTTCTTCAATACGTAATAATTGATTGTATTTAGCCATACGATCACTACGAGACGCAGAACCTGTTTTAATCTGTCCACAGTTTAATGCTACTGCTAAATCTGCAATAGTATTATCTTCTGTTTCTCCAGATCTGTGAGACATGACTGAAGTATAACCAGCGTTATGTGCCATGTTTACCGCTGCAATGGTTTCAGTTAATGTACCAATTTGATTCACTTTAATTAAAATAGAGTTAGCTATACCTTCATTAATACCTCTTTCTAAACGCTCTACATTAGTTACAAATAAATCATCACCAACTAATTGTACTTTATCTCCAATTAGTTCTGTTAAATATTTAAAACCTTCCCAATCGTTTTCATCCATACCATCTTCAATAGAAATAATTGGATATTTACCAGCTAATTCAGCTAAGTATTCAGCTTGTTCTTTACTTGTTCTAATTACACCAGAATCACCTTCAAACTTCTTGTAATCGTACTTACCATCAACAAAGAATTCTGCGGCTGCACAATCTAAAGCGATTTTCACTTCATCTCCAAATTTATATCCAGCGTTTTCAACTGCTTTTGCTATAGTATCTAAGGCATCTTCTGTTCCTCCTGGTAGGTTTGGTGCAAATCCACCTTCATCACCAACAGCTGTACTTAAATCTCTGTCGTGTAATACTTTTTTAAGATGATGGAAAATCTCAGTTCCCATTTGCATCGCATGTGTAAAGTTCTTTGCTTTAACAGGCATAATCATAAACTCTTGAAATGCGATTGGCGCATCACTGTGAGAACCACCATTAATAATGTTCATCATTGGTAATGGTAATGTATTTGCAGAAACTCCACCTACATATCTGTACAATGGCATCCCTAATTCATTAGCTGCAGCTTTAGCAACTGCTAGCGACACACCTAAAATGGCATTAGCACCTAATTTTGATTTGTTTTTTGTACCATCTAAATCCATCATCATCTGATCGATAGCGTTTTGTTCAAAAACAGAAACTCCTAATAATTCTTGAGCAATCGTAGAATTTACATTGTCTACCGCTTTTAAAACTCCCTTACCCATGTAAGTATCTCCACCATCTCTTAATTCAACAGCTTCATGTTCTCCTGTAGATGCTCCAGATGGCACAGCTGCTCTTCCCATAATACCGTTTTCTGTGGTTACATCAACTTCTACTGTTGGGTTTCCTCTGGAATCTAAAATTTGTCTTGCGTGTACATTGATAATAATGCTCATTATTTCTTAATTTAAGTTATCTATCATTTTAAAAGGCTACAAGGCTCTACACCTCATAGTATCAACCAAATTTACGAAAATCTATGGCGCGAAACTTGACAAAAATCATATTTATGATAATTGCTTACGATAATGATTTCGTATCTAAAAAAACGCAATAAAATTGATGTTTTATTGCGTTTTTGGTATTATCTATTTTTAATATTCTCTATAAATTGATCAAACAGGTATAGGGAATCATTTGGTCCTGGACTTGCCTCTGGATGGTACTGTACTGAAAAACAGTTTTTGTCTTTTATTTTAATACCAGCAACGGTATAATCATTTAAATGCACATGTGTAATTTCAACATTAGCATTCGCTTCCGTTTCTTCTCTATTGATGGCGAAACCATGATTCTGCGATGTGATTTCACCTTTACCTGTCATTAAATTTTTAACAGGGTGATTAATCCCTCGGTGACCATTATGCATTTTATAGGTTGAAATGCCGTTGGCCAACGCAATAACTTGGTGTCCTAAACAAATTCCGAATAATGGTTTGTTGTTCGCTATGATCTCTTTAGCTAAATCGATAGCATCTGATAACGGCTCTGGATCACCGGGTCCATTAGATAAGAAATACCCATCAGGATTAAATTCTTCTAAGTCTTCAAACTTTGCATTGTATGGAAATACCTTGATGTAAGCATCACGCTTTGCTAAATTTCTAAGAATGTTTTTCTTAATTCCAATGTCTAAAGCAGCAATTTTATAAGTTGCATTTTCATCACCTACAAAATAAGGCTCTTTTGTAGACACTTTTGACGCTAATTCTAAACCTTTCATTGACGGAAAATCAGCGAGTTGTTTTTTAAGCGCTTCAAGATTATCGATTTCAGTAGTTATTACGGCATTCATAGCTCCGTTATCTCTAATGTAGCTTACCAAGGCTCTTGTATCTACATCTGCAATAGCTAAAGTATTATGCTTTTCAAAGAATTCTTCTAAAGAACTATCAGCTGCTGGTCTGCTATAATTAAAGCTAAAGTTCTTACAAATTAAACCTGCTATTTTAACAGCATCAGATTCTACTTCATCTTCCTTTGTTCCGTAATTACCAATATGTGCATTGGTCGTTACCATTAATTGTCCGTAATATGAAGGATCCGTAAAGATTTCTTGATATCCGGTTGTACCTGTATTAAAACAGACTTCACCAAAAGCAGAACCTTCTTTACCTATAGACTTACCATGAAAGATTGTTCCATCTGCCAATAAGATAAGTGCTTTTTTTCTTTGTTGATATTTCATGTGTGTTGTGTGTAGCTTATCTCTACTATTATGTTGTTGATTTCACTGCGTTAGTGATTGAACGGTTTGTTTGAGCTCCTCGCAGAGAGCGAGTAGTGAAAGCGCGACAGAATTAGTTTTCTAAAAAACTAATTGGGTAACGCCCAAATGATCAATCAATATATTTGCAAAAGTCCAAAAAAAAAGGATAAACTGAAACAGTCTATCCTTTATATTTATTAATGCTTATTAACACTCGATAATCGAGATTTGAATAATGCGAAAGCTAGTGCGAAATTTTTATTCACATTGAATTTAAAATCTTCTAGAACTCTCGTTAGCATTTTTACTATTCTTCTTCGTTTGAAGCTTTAGTTTCAGTAGCTGCTGGTGCTGTTGCAGCCGCTTTACTACCTCCTCTTCTACTTCTACGTGTTGTTTTCTTAGGTGCTTTACCTGCGTTGTAGATTTCGTTGTAATCCACTAACTCTATCATTGCCATATCAGCGTTATCACCAAGTCTGTTTCCTAATTTGATGATTCTTGTATATCCACCTGGACGATCACCAATTTTTTGTGCTACATCTCTAAACAATTCAGCAACCGCATCCGTTTGTCTTAGCTTAGCCATAACAATACGTCTGTTGTGTGTTGTATCTGTTTTAGATTTTGTAATCATTGGCTCTACAAACTGCTTTAAAGCTTTCGCTTTTGCAACTGTTGTGTTAATACGTTTGTGCTCAATTAAAGAACAAGCCATATTAGCTAACATTGCTTTTCTGTGTGCTGTTTGTCTACCTAAGTGGTTGAATTTTTTTCCGTGTCTCATGACTTTTGTTTTATCATCTTGCTACTAAACTCGTTTTTGAGGAGCAAAATATGATTATTAATAATTGTGTTCGTTATCATCAGATTCATGCTTTCACACAAATCTGATGTCAACTATTTAATCTTTATCTAATTTATATTTGCTTAAATCCATTCCGAAGTTTAAACCTTTTACGTTCACTAGTTCTTCTAGCTCGGTTAAAGACTTCTTACCGAAGTTTCTGAATTTCATTAAATCATTTTTATTGAAAGATACTAAGTCACCTAAAGTATCTACTTCTGCAGCTTTTAAGCAATTAAGTGCACGTACAGAAAGATCCATATCAACTAATTTAGTTTTCAATAATTGTCTCATGTGAAGTGATTCTTCATCATAAGTTTCAGTTTGTGCAATTTCATCAGCTTCTAAAGTGATACGCTCATCAGAGAATAACATGAAGTGGTGAATTAATATTTTAGCAGCTTCTGTTAAAGCATCTTTAGGATTGATAGAGCCATCAGTTCTAATTTCGAAAACTAATTTTTCGTAATCCGTTTTTTGCTCCACACGGAAGTTCTCAATAGCATACTTTACATTCTGAATAGGTGTAAAAATTGAATCAGTAAAGATAGTTCCAACTGCAGCAGAGGCTTTTTTATTCTCTTCTGCAGGCACATAACCTCTTCCTTTTTCAATTGTTAATTCCATATTGATGTTTACTTTAGGATCTAAGTTACAGATTACTAAATCTGTATTTAATACTTGAAAACCTGAAATAAACTTCTGAAAATCTCCAGCTGTAATTTGATTTTGACCTGAGATAGAGATGGTAACCGTTTCGTTATCCACTTCATCAATTTGGCGCTTAAAGTTAACTTGCTTTAAGTTCAAAATCATTTCAGTAACATCTTCAACCACACCTGCGATTGTAGAAAACTCGTGATCTACACCTTCTATTCTTACAGATGTAATCGCAAAACCTTCTAAAGAAGATAATAATACACGTCTTAAGGCGTTACCAACTGTTAATCCATAACCTGGTTCTAAAGGTCTAAATTCAAATTTACCTTCGAAGTCGGTAGAATCAATCATGATTACTTTATCCGGCTTCTGAAAATTTAATATTGCCATATTGTTCTTCGTTTTAATTGTTATTTAGTTGCGCGGTTTATAAGTATGAAGAAGACTATAAACCCTTTGGCCAAATACCAATATGATTAATTTATTATTTAGAGTAAAGTTCAACGATTAATTGCTCGTTGATTTGTTCTGGAATTTGAATTCTTGCAGGAACAGCAACATAAGTACCTTCCATAGAACCAGTATTCCAAGTAATCCATTCGTAAACATTACTAGAGTTTGCTAATGAATTTTGAATAGCTTCTAATGATTTAGATTTTTCTCTAACACCAACAACATCACCAGCTTTTAATTGATAAGAAGGAATGTTTACCTTTTCACCGTTTACTGTAATATGTCTGTGAGATACTAATTGTCTCGCTCCACTTCTTGAAGGAGAGATACCCATTCTATAAACAACGTTGTCTAAACGAGATTCACATAATTGAAGTAATACTTCACCTGTAATTCCTTTAGCTGAAGTTGCTCTTTTAAACATGTTTCTGAATTGCTTTTCTAAAATACCATAAGTATATTTAGCTTTTTGCTTCTCCATTAACTGAATTGAGTATTCAGATTTTTTACCACGACGACGGTTGTTTCCGTGTTGTCCTGGTGGATAATTTCTTTTTTCGAAGGCTTTGTCGTCTCCGAAGATCGCTTGTCCGAATTTACGGGCGATTTTAGTTTTAGGACCAGTATATCTTGCCATTTTAAATTGTTTTTTAAGAGTGATAAATGAATTAAGGTCTTAATCTTATCCTTCAAAAATCGTTGATCTCTTATTAATACTTGTTAATAATTTTTCAGTTTGCAAATTTATACAAAATAAACTAATATCAGCACATAAATGTGAGATATTAGTTTATTAATAAATTTGAGTATGTTTTCTAACAGCAATTTGTTAGAAATCTAAATAAAATTCAGATTAAACTCTACGTCTTTTTGGTGGACGACAACCGTTATGTGGTAATGGAGTTACATCAATGATTTCTGAAACTTCAATACCTGCATTGTGTATAGATCTTATTGCAGATTCTCTACCGTTACCAGGTCCTTTAACGTATACTTTTACTTTCTTCAAACCAGCTTCTTTAGCTACTGCTGTTGCATCTTCTGCAGCTAACTGTGCAGCGTATGGAGTATTCTTTTTAGAACCTCTAAAGCCCATTTTACCAGCTGATGACCATGAAATAACGTCACCTTTTTTGTTTGTTAAAGAAATAATGATGTTGTTAAAAGATGCTGTTATATGCGCTTCTCCTATTGCATCAACTATAACTTTACGTTTTTTAGTACTTGCTTTTGCCATTATATTTTTAGCTTTTAGTATTAGTTTATAGTCGCTAGAATCCTAAACCGTTAAATTTCAAACAGATTCTTTCCAACGTCTAATAGACTAAAGACTATTTATTACTTAGTTACTTTCTTTTTGTTAGCAACTGTTTTACGTCTTCCTTTTCTTGTACGAGAGTTATTTTTAGTACGTTGTCCTCTTAATGGAAGACCAACTCTATGACGAATACCTCTGTAACATCCGATATCCATTAATCGCTTAA
>Ga0193951_1001078_pt1 | contig 12225 bp, 7 predicted proteins | sample BB_2_MG_FD_140370 | JGI IMG/M metagenome (GOLD analysis project Ga0193951, IMG submission 140370) | Microbial mat bacterial communities from the Broadkill River, Lewes, Delaware, United States - BB_2_MG | ecosystem: Environmental > Aquatic > Freshwater > River > Microbial mats | place: USA... | reverse complement strand
CTTCATTAACCAAGGTTAATTTAAAGCCTAAATTGTAATCGCGCTGTGTACGCTTAATCCTTTGCGAGTCTTTACTTTTCATAATAAGTCGATTTTGTGTCAACTTATTTCAGGACGGGACAAAGAAATAAAAAAAGCACTTAGTGAATCTAAGTGCTTTTTGTCTATAATCTAATATCTAACCTCTAATATCTCTTAAGATTAATACCAACGCTTTTTCTTCTTCTTAGAAGCCTCACTTTTACGCCCTTTTTTATATTTACTACCTTGCTTCTTATGCACAGCAGGTTTTGCTTTTGGATCTAAAGGATAAGGATGTTCTGTCTCAACTGGGATCTGAACATTTATAGCATTCTGAATCGTTTTTACATAACTCTTCTCATCAGCAGAACACATGGAATACGCTTTTCCTGTATGTCCAGCACGACCAGTTCTACCAATACGATGCACGTATGTTTCTGCTACGTTGGGCATATCAAAATTAAGCACATTGTCTAATTCATTAATGTCTATTCCACGTGCTGCAACATCAGTAGCAATCAATACTTTTACATACCCATTTTTAAACTTATTTAAAGCAGTTTGTCTATCACTTTGGTTTTTATCTCCATGAATACTATTCACAGCATAGCCATTTTTAGCTAAGGTTTGTTCTAATTTATTTACACCAAATTTGGTCCGTCTAAAAATAAGAACGTTCCCTTCAATAGTGTTACGCATTAAATGCAAACACAATTCTATTTTGTTACGTTTTGGAACATAGTATAATACCTGACTTACATCTTTAGCCACGGATTTTGTAGGTGTAACATCAATCCGTTCTGGATCTTTAAGAATGCTTTGCGTTAAGTTTTCAATTTTATCAGGAATCGTCGCTGAGAATAATAAAGATTGTTTGTCTTCAGGACAAAGACGTTCAATCTTTTTAACATCATCAATAAAGCCCATGTCTAACATTAAATCAGCTTCATCTAAAACAAAAGTTTCAACAAAATCAAGATTCACATAATCTTGCTTATGCAAATCGAGTAGACGACCAGGAGTAGACACTAAAATATCAATACCTTTTTTTAAGACATCAATTTGTGGTTCAATAGATGCACCACCAAAAACAACTAATGATGTTAAATTGGTAAACTCAGCATAGGTTTTAAAGTTCTTTTGAATTTGAATAGCCAATTCTCTTGTCGGACTTAATATCAGTGCTCTTATTTTCTTCCCTTTTTTTGGCGCATCTTGTTTATCATACAATTTTTGCAAAATAGGTAAAGCAAAAGCAGCCGTTTTTCCTGTTCCTGTTTGTGCAGAAACAATAACATCTTTTCCATCAATAATCACAGGAATAGAACGTTGTTGTACCAATGTTGGTTCTACGTAACCCAAAGCTTCAACGGCTTTTTGTATGGGTTTTATAAGGTTTAAGTCTTTAAATGACATAGGTTGTATGTTTGTTGCAAAGGTAGAATAATTGTTAATTCAAACTTTGATAAAAAATTTGTAAAATTACAAATCACGTCAGTTCGAGTGATTTGTGAAGTATGAGCAAATAGTATCGAGAAGCATTTTGTTTCAATGGCTTCCCGATACATTCCGATAAAAAAATCGACGAAATGGTTTACCAACGTTCCTTCACCCAATCCTTTTGTTCTTCTTCCGTTAAAAACGTCCAAGCAATAAACCGACTGATTTTATGGCCTTGTCCCATTTCAATCGTTTTTACAGCCGTGGCATTAACCTTTTCTAATATTTTATAGGTGGGTTTTAGCGTCACTTCTTTCGAAATTAAACTCGTAAACCAAAAACATTGTTTTCCAAAATGTTTACTCTCATAAATCATGTCTTTTACAAAACGAGCTTCGCCACCTTTAGTCCATAATTCGTTATGTTGGCCACCAAAATTTAAAAGCGATTTGTTAGGTCGTTTACCTTTTAAATTCTTTTGTTTTTTTAAACTGGCTTTTTGAGCTTCTTCAGCAGAGGCATGAAACGGTGGATTACAAATGGTGAAATCTACTTTTTCTTCAGGTTTTAGAATACCATAAAAAAAGTTGTTTGTTTTTTCCTGACGTCTAATTTCTACGGTAGACCTTAATTTATAATTTTTTTGCTCAATCTCTTTAGCAGAAATAATCGCAGCTTCATCAGTATCACTTCCTATAAAAGACCAATTGTATTCATGCTGCCCAATAATAGGATAAATACAATTGGCACCAACACCAATATCTAAACCTTTTATATGATTTCCTTTAGGAATGGTATTCCCATCGCCTTTTAAAAGGTCGGCAATATTATGAATATAATCGGCACGTCCTGGGATAGGTGGACATAGATAATGCTTCGGAATATCCCAAGATTCTAGTCCGTAATGGTGAATTAATAAGGCTTTATTTAATGCTTTTACAGCCGCAGGATTGAAAAAATCTACCGAATCATCACCATATTTATTAGGAGCTACATATTTACCTAACTCTGGTGAGCTCTTAATAAGCGCATCAAAATTGTAACGTGTTCTGTGCTGGTTTCTTGGGTGTAATTCTGATTTTACTTGTGGATGTTGTTTTTTCTTTTCCAATAGTTGCTGTTTTGAGCGTACAAAGGTACGGGAAAAGAAATTGGGTTATTTAGTTCTAAATTGAAATAACCCAATGTATTCTAATTTATAGTGAAATAAATTAATCTACTTTTTTAAAACGTAGTACTTCATCACCAGCTTCATTGTAAAAGAATAAAAGGTTAGCTCTTCTTTTTTATGCGTGGAAATGGTATTAAAAGCCTTGACAATTATAAGAATACCATGTGAAATATATGCTACAGAAAAGCGTATGGTATCTTACTGTTTTTAAGCTTTCTATGTTCTAAATATTTATTCCATTGTAATCACCAAATCATCTTGACCAACCATACTACCTTCAGACAGAGAAACAGATTTTATTTTTCCAGATTTATGAGCTGTAACGGTGGTTTCCATTTTCATCGCTTCAATAACAAACAGTGGGTCATTTTCCTTTACAGTGGTTCCTTTTTTGACTAAGACTTTATACAATGAGCCTTGTAAAGGTGCGCCAATTTGGTTAGTGTCGTCTTTATCGATTTTTACATTTTCAACTTTTTTAATGTCTAAAGATGTATCAAATATTTCTACAAATCGGTTTTCACCATTCACTTTAAAAAACACTGTTCTTATACCATTGTCATTAGGAATACTTACGGAAAGTAATTTTACAATAATAGTTTTTCCGGGCTCTAAAGTAATTTTGGTTTCCTCCTGCAATTGCATACCAAAAAAGAAATCTTTAGTTGGAATGAGCGCAATGTTGCCGTATTTCTTATAATTTTCATGAGCAGTTTCAAAGACTTTTGGGTATAACATGTAAGAAAGGAAGTCTTCCATTTCAATAGGTCTTGTAAATCCTTGTTGAAATTTCTTTTTAAACGCCGCAAATTCTTTAGTAAAATCTACGGGTTTTAAATGTGCATTTGGTCGGTCGGTATAAGCGTCTCTGTTTTTAAGAATGATTTTTTGAAGTTTTTTAGGAAATCCACCAACAGGCTGTCCTAAATCGCCTTTAAAGAAGTTAATCACGGATTCTGGAAACGAAATGGTATCACCACGTTTCATAACATCTTCTGGTGTTAAATTGTTCGTCACCATAAAAATCGCCATATCACCGACCACTTTAGAACTCGGCGTGACTTTGATGAGGTTTCCAAACATCATATTCACTTGCGCATACATTTTTTTCACCTCGTCAAAACGATCGCCTAATCCTATGGCAATGGCTTGCGGACGTAAATTGGAATACTGACCACCAGGAATTTCATGTTGATACACTTCTGCCGTTCCGGCTTTTAAACCCGATTCAAAAGGGTAATACATTTCGCGTGTATCTTCCCAATAATTTGAAAACTGATTCAGTGTTTGCATGTCAAAATTATGAGCACGGTTTTGGCCCTTCATCATTTCAACAACCGCATTAAAATTGGGTTGTGATGTTAAGCCTGAAAGTCCGCCAAGTGCTACATCTACCACATCAACTCCAGCTTCAATAGCTTTTAAATAAGTCGCTGTTTGTAAAGAGGAAGTATCGTGTGTATGCAACTGAATAGGAATGTTAACGGTGTCTTTTAGCGCGCCAACTAATTCTGTAGCAGCATACGGTTTAAGCAAACCAGCCATATCTTTTATAGCAATCATATGCGCACCTGCATTTTGTAAATCTTTAGCCAGTTGTGTGTAGTAGTTGAGGTTGTATTTCGTTTGCTTTGGGTCTAAAATATCACCTGTATAACTGATGGCAGCTTGTGCGATACCTCCGGTTTTGTTGCGGACGTAATTTATACTCGGTTCCATCGCTTTCACCCAGTTGAGTGAGTCGAAAATTCTAAATATATCCACTCCGTTTTCCCAAGATTTTTCAACAAATTTTTCAATTAAGTTATCAGGATAAGCTTTGTAACCTACAGCATTAGAACCACGCAACAACATTTGAAACAGTATGTTAGGAACTGCCTTACGTAACTCTCTAAGACGCGTCCAAGGGCTTTCGTGTAAAAAGCGATAACAGACATCAAAGGTCGCGCCTCCCCAAACTTCCATGCTAAAAGTGTTGGGATGATTTTTTGCATAACTTTCTGCAACTTTAAGCATATCATAACTTCGCATGCGAGTTGCTAAAAGCGATTGGTGCGCATCGCGCATGGTTGTGTCTGTGTAATGTATTTTATTATCGTCCTTTAACCATTGGCAGAAAGCTTCTGGTCCCAATTCTGTTAACCGGGTTTTTGTGCCTTCCGGAAATGCTTCGTTGCGGTTATACTTTGGAACTTTAGCGGTTCTAAAGACTTTGGTTTTATCTATGTGTTTAACGTCAGAATTCCCATTAACAATCACTTCCGCTAGGAAATTCACAGCTTTAGTGGTTCGATCTTGAGGCAATTTTATTTCGAATAAAGAAGGAGTATTTTGAATAAAATTTACTGTGACTTTTCCTTCTTTAAAGGTGTTATGTTGAATCACATTTTGAAGAAAATGAATATTGGTTTTAACACCTCTAATTCTAAATTCTTTTAAGGCACGTACCATTTTTCGAACGGCACCGTCGAGCGTTCTTCCTTGTGCAGAAACTTTTACGAGCATAGAATCGAAAAAAGGACTCACATTATAACCTTGATAAATACTACCAGCATCTAAACGAATGCCCATACCAGAGGCACTTCTGTACGTTGTAATATTACCATAATCTGGTGTGAAATTATTTTCAGGATCTTCTGTTGTTAATCGGCATTGAAGTGCAAAACCATAAGTTTGTAAAGAAGATTGCTCGTAAATTTTAATTTGTTTATCAGATAATTTATAGCCTCCAGCAACAAAAATTTGTGTTTTTACCAAATCGACTCCCGTAACCATTTCGGTAACGGTATGTTCTACTTGAATTCTAGGATTCACTTCAATGAAATAGATATTGTCATCTGGGTCAACTAAAAACTCTACTGTTCCTATGTTGTTATAATTCACTTCTGAAGTGATTGCAACAGCATATTTATACAATGCATCTTTCACCTGTTGAGATACATTGTAAGATGGAGCGACTTCAACGACTTTTTGATGACGACGCTGCACAGAGCAATCGCGCTCAAATAAGTGCCTGATATTGCCATGTCTATCAGCTACAATTTGTACTTCAATATGTTTTGGATTTTCTACATATTTTTCTAAAAACATGGTGTCATCGCCAAAAGCATTTAAGGCTTCATTTTTGGCAGAATCAAAATGTTGTTCTAAGTCTTTATCGTTTCTAACCACACGCATTCCACGTCCACCACCACCAGAAGCCGCTTTTAGCATTAACGGATAGCCAATAGTATTCGCTTCAGAAAGTGCAATTTTTAAAGTTGAAAGATTTTTTTTATTGCTTTCTATAATGGGAACATTACATTTTAAAGCTATTTTTTTTGCCGTAATTTTATCTCCCAAGGAGTCCATCACTTCTGGATCAGGACCAATAAAAATAATATTGTTTTCCGCACAGCGTCGTGCAAATTCAGAATTTTCAGATAAAAAACCATAACCAGGATGAATGGCATCCACATGTTTTGATTTAGCTAATGCTACAATTTCTTCAATATTTAAATAGGGCTTTAAAGGATCGTTGTCCTCACCAATTTGATAAGATTCGTCTGCTTTATTCCTGTGTTGCGAGTAACGATCTTCATAAGTATAAATTGCCACAGTAGCTATATTTAATTCTGTACAGGCTCTTAGTACGCGTATGGCAATTTCACTTCGATTAGCAACTAATATCTTTTTGATTTTCATAATTGAAGGTGCGTTTTGTTGTGTTTAATTATGTTTTTTCTGATTGAAAATTATGTGAACTATAACGTTTTCGTGAAAGTACAAATTTATTATTAGGTTGTTTTTTTTTAATCTTAAAATTATTGGTGAATTTAAGTTAAATGGCTGTAAATGATTTAGATGGTTTAGGCTAGTACAGTAGCATCTTATACCTTCTAAAGATTGAGATAAATGTATTTAACACAATATATTGTAAATATCTTTTGGAACTGAAAAGTAATAATAGGGAGCTTATAAAAAGTGAGATAGATGAGTCGTTGAGCTGAAACGTTATAAGCCTATTTCAATTCAATGAACTCTAAAGTCGTATTATAGGGGATTTATAAAAAACTATTTCTGAAGTGTTATAAAAAACGGGAGAACGCTTTTTTTATGTTTTTTAAAACTTTCGGGCAAATCTGTTAAAGGGGCTTCAGAAAACGTAAAAGGCTTGTCGCTATTAAAATGCCAATATCCATTTACTAGTTTTCCATCTTTGGTCTGTATGTGTGATTTTGGAAAGTCGGTCATTGAAAACTGACCATCTTTATTTAATGTAATGCCAAACACGTTTAAATCTAATACGGTAGTATAACTAAGTTCTAATTTTGAGTTAAGTGTTTGTTGGTCTTCGGAAATGAAGAAGTGCTTTTTCTTGTGTCTAAATTGTTTTAAATCTGAATGCCATGTTGGACTCTGTTGTAAGAGCGTTTCTAATTCAGTTAAAACGTTGAGACTATCTGTTGCGTTTTTTGAAATTGTAATTAAATTCTCTTGAAGAATAGCGATTGTTTTTTCCTGAGGGTGTATGGTTATTGAAGTGTTTTCTGAAATGATTAGACTTCGTTCTATTCCAAAAAAAGCACCAACAATAAAAAACAGTATTTTGATTCGTTCCATAGACTAATATAAGTAAAAAAGCGCAGGTTGTGCTACCTGCGCTTTTTAGCTATTAATCCTTAGGGGATTTTAGTACAATAGGTTAGGGCATTGTACGGATACAAAAATATATATTTCGATATAAAGAAAAATTGATGTATGATAAGAAAAGGGATAAACGACTAAAAATTATGTAATTCTTTTTTTATACGGCTTAAACTTTCGGTTGTGATACCTAAGTAAGAGGCAATATGATAATTCTTTAAATTTTTTACAATTTCTGGATGTGTGCTAAGGAAGGTAAGGTAGCGCTCTTTAGCCGATTGTGATAAATTTACTACAATTCTCCTTTGGAATGCTGCAAATGAACGTTCTAACTTTATTCTAAAATAACGATCTATTTTTGGAAGTTTCGAATATAGATAGTTCATATCTTCATAAGAGATTTTATAAAGCGTAGAATCCTGAAGTGCTTCTATAGTTAAAATAGCCTTACCCGAATTAACGAATGCCGTATAATCACTGACCCACCAATCCTTAATACCAAATTGAATGGTGTGTTCTTTTCCATGTGTATCGGTATGGAATGTTCTTAAACAACCGTCTAAAATATAATACTGAAACTCTACTAAATCGTCTGCGTGGAGGAGAATAGTTCCCTTTGCGACATTTATTTTTTGAAAAAGGGGTTCGATAATCTTTATTTCAGCTTGTGTAAAGATGAGGTCTTTAAATGCTTCAGCTATTAAGAGATTATCGGATTGCATTTATACGGCATTAGTTTATGCATAATAAGATACGTAAAAAAAATGAGTCAAAATAGATACTGCGGATACGATCGCTAAATATCTGTTTAACAGCATGAAATTATTTTACGGTTATGCCTTGATGTAGTCTAATTTCTGGCACTACATTTTTTAATTTAGCAAAGGCGAGACTATATGTGCCGTCTTGAATATCATCTAATAACCATTTTCCTTCTGTATATTCTAAAACCCAAATTTTTTCTTCATCACCATAGATATTTTTACCTTCTATAATTTGATGTGTTGTTCTGTCTTTTAAATAATCTTTAATATTGGCTGAAATTAAAAATGCAATTTTAGATCCTTCTAAGTTTTTGTCGTTAGTTATTTCTAGATAGAGTGGTTTAATACTGTTAATCTTGTCTAGTTGACATACGTTTTTAAGATTTTCTCGTTTCCATTTATCTAAGTAAACTGCTTGTTGATTTTGTCTATACCAATGATTCATGTATTCTGAAACTTCGGCCATATCTTCTCTTTCCCAAGCGAGGTAAACTCTTTTAAAAATGTTTTTTACATTTTTTTCGAGGTTCAACCACATAAATTCCTTGTTCTGAATGCCGAGAGCATTAAGTTGTTTTTTAGATTTTCTAATTGCAAAATATTCTACAGTATACGTATAAACGATTAAAGGAAGAAGTACAATACATAATGCAGCCAATATTAATTTTCCCCACCAAGTTTTAAATAAACCTTTGGCTATGGTGCCACCTGGTCCGGCATAAACAGGGTCGATATAAAATAAAAAGCCAATAATTAATATAGTTAATAGTAAGCGTTTCTGGGCAGGTTTCATACGATGAACATTTAGTGATTATAAATTTAATAAAAAAAACCACTTTGAATTCACAAAGTGGTTTTAGTCTAGACTCTTGGCTCTAAAAGCGAAGTGGTCTTTATTTATTTAATCATCTCGTAACTACGCTTAATAAAGTTCGTTAACTCTTCACCCTTTAAAAGGCCTTGAGATAAACGTGCTAAATCTAAACTTTGCGTAATTAAACGTTCTTGTTTCTTTTTAGTTTTAGTTTCTAAAATTTCACTAACCAATGTAGAATTTGTATTAACGATGAGGTTGTACATCTCTGGCATATGACCAAACATGTTCATTCCGCCACCACCAGTTTGCTGCATCTCTTTCATACGACGCATAAATTCTGGTTGTGTAATGATAAATGGTGACGCATCACTATCCATTGCTTCTAACTGCACTGTGAATTTTTCAGAAGGAATAACCTCTTTTAATATAGTGTCTAACTCCGTTTGTTGATCTTCAGTAAGTTTAGAAATGGCGTTTTCATCTTTTTTGATTAAGTTATCAATATGATCACCATCAACTCTAGCAAAAGAAATATTCTCTTTTGTGGTTTCTAATTTCTGAATTAAATGCGATACAATAGGAGAATCTAATAATAACACTTCATAACCTTTAGCTTTAGCAGCTTCAATGTAAGAGTGCTGCTCATCTTTATTAGAAGCGTAAAGGATTACCATTTTATCATCCTTATCAGTCTGCTTGGCTTTAATGGCATTGGTTAATTCTTCAAACGTATAGAATTTACCATCTACAGTTGGGTATAAAGCAAAGGCATCTGCTTTTTCAAAGAACTTTTCTTCAGATAGCATTCCATATTCAATAACGATTTTAATATCGTCCCATTTCTTTTCGAAATCTTCTCTGTTAGCGTTAAATAAGGATTTCAACTTATCAGCAACCTTTCGTGTAATATAAGATGAAATTTTCTTCACCGCTCCATCAGCTTGTAAATAAGAACGTGATACGTTTAATGGAATGTCTGGCGAATCAATAACACCTCTTAGCATGGTTAAGAATTCTGGTACAATACCTTCAACATTATCTGTGACAAATACTTGGTTTTGGTACAGTTGAATTTTATCCTTTTGCATGTTCATATCGTTAGTCATCTTAGGGAAATATAAAATCCCTGTTAAGTTGAACGGATAATCTACATTAAGGTGAATGTTGAATAAAGGCTCTTCAAATTGCATTGGGTACAATTCTCTGTAAAAGTCTTTATAGTCTTGATCTTCTAATTCTGTTGGTTGTTTTGTCCAAGCCGGATTAGGGTTATTAATAATATCGTCTACAGTAATTTGTTTGTGTGGTTCTGTAGTTTCTTTACCGTCTTCGTCTTTTGTTGTCTTAGGAGTAAAATCTGGATCGTTTATTTCCTTAGTTCCAAATTTAATTGGAATTGGCATAAACTTGTTATACTTATTTAAGAGCTCTCGGATTCTAGATTCTTCTAAAAATTCTGTTGAATCTTCAGCAATATGAAGGATAATTTCAGTCCCTCTGGTATCTTTATCTGCTTCCTCTAAAGTAAACTCAGGGGAACCATCACAGCTCCAGTGTGCTGCTGGATCTCCAGTATGCGATTTAGTAATAATTTCCACTTTTTCTGCTACCATAAAAGCAGAGTAGAACCCGAGACCAAAATGACCAATAATACCTGAATCTTGTGCAGAATCTTTATATTTATCTAAGAACTCTTCAGCTCCAGAAAACGCGACTTGGTTGATATATTTTTCTACTTCTTCAGCCGTCATACCAATACCTTGGTCAATGATGTGAAGTTTTTTTCCTTCTTTATCAATCTTAACTTCAATCTGAGGATTTCCATATTCAGATTTAGATTCCCCAATACTGGTAAGGTGTTTTAATTTTAGTGTGGCATCTGTACCATTACTAATCAACTCACGTAAAAAGATTTCGTGATCGCTGTATAAGAATTTTTTAATTAACGGAAAGATATTCTCTACCGATACATTAATACTTCCTTTTGTCATGATATATAGTTTTTTGTATAATTAATTTGAACGTTTAGCTATAGTCAAATAAAATACCAAGACTATATTTGTGACAAGATGACATAAAAAAACCATTCGTTTTAATGAATGGTTTTATAATATACAATGCTATTTCAATTGTAATGGTTGCTTAAGGTACCCTTAATTTTTAGCATCGGATTTATTTTTTACATGTTTCTCTAGCCATTGGTCTTGTTCCCAAAGCATATGCATAATAGATTCTTTTGCTCTATAACCATGACTTTCTTTTGGCAACATTACCAATCTTACTGGAGCTCCTAAGCCTTTCAGGGCATTAAAATAACGCTCGCTTTGTAAAGGATAAGTACCAGAATTGTTATCTGCAACTCCATGAATTAAAAGTAATGGAGTTTTCATTTTATCGGCATGCATAAAAGGAGACATATTATAATAAATCTTTGGTGCGTCCCAGTAGCTTCGTTCTTCACTTTGAAAACCAAAAGGAGTCAATGTTCTGTTATAAGCACCACTTCTTGCAATACCAGCAGCGAACAGATTAGAATGAGATAATAAATTAGCGGTCATAAAGGCACCATAACTATGACCGCCAACGGCAACCTTACTTCTATCGATATACCCTAATTTGTCGACTGCATCAATAGCTGCTTTTCCGTTGGCTACTAATTGTGTTCTAAAAGTATCGTTAGGTTCTTCATCACCTTCACCAACTATAGGAAACGCGGCATCATCTAAGACAACGTAACCTTTAGTCACCCAATAAATAGGTGAGCCCCAATATGGATAGACAAACTCATTAGGGTTTGCTGTACTTTGCGATGCGCTAGCTTTATCTTTATACTCACGAGGATAAGCCCATAAAATCATTGGATATTTTTCTCCTTCCTTATAATTTAAAGGTAAATATAAAGTACCATCTAAGTCAAGCCCATCATCTCGTTTGTAAGATATAATACGTTTATCTACATTTTCTAAACTTTTAAATGGGTTTTCAAAAGTTGTAATGGGAGTTAAAGTTTTCTTTTTGATGTTCCTAATATAATAATTAGGATAGTCAGTTTTAGATTCAATCCGAACTAAAATATCTCCTTTTTTTAAATCGATAGCAAAATTTAGACTTTCTAATTTATCTGTATATTCAGATTGGTAAAGACGTTTAGTTTTGTTGGTTTTTAGGTTGTATTCATCAATAAATGGAAATTGCCCTTCTTTGGAGTAGCCCTCTCCAGTTAGGTAGAGCTTTTTACCGTTTATGTTTAGGGTGTAGCGGCCGTATTCATTTTTCGAAGTCACAAAATCTCCAGGGTCACTATAGACGTCTTGGTAGTTTCTATCTGAAATAATTTCAGCTTTTCCATTAGAAGGATTAAAAAGATATGTTTTTAAATTACGTGT
>Ga0193951_1001077_pt1 | contig 12225 bp, 11 predicted proteins | sample BB_2_MG_FD_140370 | JGI IMG/M metagenome (GOLD analysis project Ga0193951, IMG submission 140370) | Microbial mat bacterial communities from the Broadkill River, Lewes, Delaware, United States - BB_2_MG | ecosystem: Environmental > Aquatic > Freshwater > River > Microbial mats | place: USA... | reverse complement strand
TACAGAACGCTGGAATAGTGTTGAATTAAATGAGGAAGAACAGCGTTAATGCTCACAATCAATAACTTATCAATCAAGTATGGTCATACGACCGTAATAGACAATTTAAATTTAGAATTAGCTAGCGATGAAATACTCATGCTAGTGGGCCCTACTGGCTGTGGTAAATCAACAATTTTAAAAGCACTTGCCGGTTTAATACCTATTGCGCAAGGTGAAGTATTCCATAAAAGTTGGACCGCCAATGTAAAACAACAGATTGCCCCTGAAAAACGTAATGTCGGTATGGTGTTCCAGGATTTCGCCCTATTTCCACATTTAACCGTTGAAAAAAACATTGGCTTTCGATTAACTGATACCACTCAAGCTGACCGATGGATAAAAACCTTAGGCTTAGAAGCTTTTCGTCATGTGAAGCCGAGTAACTTATCAGGTGGGCAAAAACAACGCGTTGCATTAGCACGAACGCTAGCGCATCAACCTGCGTTTATTTTATTAGATGAGCCATTATCTAATTTAGATGCCGCGCTAAAAGACGACCTACGCTGGGAAATTCGTACTGCATTAAAAGCTGCTGGTATTCCCGCTATTTGGGTAACTCATGATCAAGAAGAAGCCTTATCTGTTGGCGATCGTATTGGTGTATTGCGCGCAGGAAAATTAGAGCAAATTGACAAACCTGAATTTTGTTATAGCCACCCTGTTAATCGCTTTGTTGCACGTTTTTTAGGAGAAGCAAATTTTCTTTCCGCTGAAATCGCGACAGGAAAAAACCTAATTGTGTCAGATATCGGTTTTGAACAAGTGGTAGAACACGCTCAACTGAGTGGCCATGTTGATTTATTATTACGACCAGAAGATCTTTTAGTACAAGAAGATGAGCAAGGTAATGGCAAAATAGTATCAATGCGTTATGAAGGAAGTAGTCGTTTATATCAAGTTGAAATAGGTGAAAAATTACTTAAGATAAGAACTCACCACGACGTAAGTTTGCAGCAAGGACAATCAGTGAGTGTAAAAATAACAACAACCAGACCTTTAACAGTATTTGAACAATTATAAATACGGTTAAAGCTTTTAATAAAACGTTATTTTTCCTATTTATCACTATATAAATTAAGACTTAGTTAACTTAACTCGTGACTGTTTTTTCTGCTAACACAACACGATTACGCCCGTTGTTTTTTGCTTTATAAAGCGCTTGATCAGCTGATTTATATAAAGCATCAAACGACACTCTATTTTCAGATGTACATGTTAAACCAATGCTTGCTGTTATTTTAACGCATGAGTTATCAGGCAAGTTAATCGCTAACTCTTCAATCGTTTTCTTTATGCGATGAGCAATAACTTCCGCCTCTTCTAAAGAAGTGTTAGGCAATATTCCAATATACTCTTCCCCACCTAAACGAGCCACACAGTCAACATCTCTAAGCTCAGATTTAATAGCATTAGCGCACTCAATAATTAAAACATCTCCCACATCATGACCAAAGCTATCGTTTACTAATTTAAAGTTATCTAGATCAAGAATAAACACACAAAGATCTTGTTTATGCCTTTTATACAGTGCGATGTAAAGGTTAAAGGAAGACATTAACCCACGTCGGTTAAGCAAAGATGTTAGTGCATCCGTTTTAGCCTGCTTAGCCAATAGGTGTATCATTTTCGTTCTATTATCCGCATAGGCCCATGCGAGTATTGTGCCGCAAGTTAATGCTCCCGCAGCTGCTACAATACCATAAATATTAAAGCCCTTTTCAGGGTAATAAACAGAAAAATAAATAAGCGCAACAACAAACAACACATTAAGAAATATTGAAAGGATAAAAGCCTTTTTTTTCTCTAATAATAAGAAACAAATAAAGGGGAATAACGACAACCAAACAACGTATCCATTAGCAGAGGGGCTAGCAAAAGTGCCAACCATAACAACTAAAGCAACCGTCACAATTCCTAAAATAACGGGCCATAATTGGGCCGGCCTTTTTGTTTCTATACGGTGTATTATAAATAATACAATAGCGCCAATAGCTTCAACAGCACTATCCAAATACAAATCGAATAAAAAATAATCAATAAAAGAAAACAGCAGTAAGAATGAGCAACCAATAAAAGAGCCAATAAAAATAAAACGCCGATATCCTTCGACATCAGCTAAATCATCTGTATAAATGTTATGCAAATGTTCTTTCATTTATTTCCTAACTCAGCTCTGTATTTAAAAAACAATATAATGATTCTATTTATAGGGGATAATAACACTACGGCACACAATTATTGTAAAAAAAAGGAATATTTTGACCTTTAACTGATTAACTGTGCATTACTGTAGCTGAAACTTCATTTATTTTCTTCTCGATTTAGTTGGCTTCTTACTGTTTTTCTTAACCTGTTTTTTGATCGCCTTTTTAACAGGCTTAACCACTTTTGAAAATTCTTTATGAAAAGGCTGTTCGATAACAACCGGGATAACTTGCCCTATGCTATTTTCAATATTATTTAACTGTCTTACATCATTTTCTACAGCAAATGATATGGCCATACCATTTTTACCAGCACGAGCCGTTCGGCCAATGCGGTGTATATAGTTTCTTGGATCTTCAGGAAGATTATAGTTAATTACTAACGTAATATTATCAACATCAATACCACGAGCAGCAACATCAGTCGCTACTAACACTCTTAAATTAGCATCTTTAAAGTTCTGTAACGCTTCCTCTCTCACTGCTTGTGTTTTACCACTGTGCAAGCTAGCAGCCGTTATTGACGCTTTTTCTAGTGCTTTAACAATAATATCTGCACCATACTTTGTTTTACAAAAAATGAGTACTTTTTCATAGGCAGAATTTTCGAGAATATTAAATAACAAAGGTACTTTATTCGCTTTTTCAAGTTGATATACACTTTGATTAACCAAGTCAATGGTAACGGTTTCAGCCGCTATTTGAATTTTTGTTGGATTATTTAAGATAGCCTCAGCAAGTATTTCTATTTCCGCAGGCATGGTTGCTGAAAACAAAAGCGTTTGTCGGCTTTTCGGCAGTTTAGATATAATGGTTTGAACATCTTTAAAAAAGCCCATATCTAACATAGTATCGGCTTCATCTAGCACAAACACTTCTAACGCTTTAAAGTTTATATCGCCCGTTTCAATTAAATCTAATAACCTTCCAGGGGTTGCCACTAAAATATCAAGTCCGGCTGCGATAGCGTCAACTTGACCTTGTCTTCCTACACCACCATAAACAACCTTAGTTTTAAGTTCTAAACCCTCAGAATAATCATCAATATTTTCCATTATTTGCGAAGCAAGTTCTCGGGTAGGCGTTAAGATAAGCGAACGTGTGCTCTTAGCCTTAATATCTATTTTATTGCGTCCAAATTTATTGATAATAGGCAATGAAAAGGCCGCAGTTTTTCCTGTTCCTGTTTGCGCTATACCAAGCAGATCATCCCCATTAATAAGGGCTGGAATACATTCTTTTTGGATCGGTGTAGGCTGTTTATAACCTTTAAGATTAACACGGTCAATAATTGACTCTAAAAGTGAAAATGCTTGAAATTCTGACATGCTGGCTCGGTATACTTTAATTGATAGCCTACTATTCTAACAGAATGCTTTAACATGGTTAAGATGTATTAAAATAGGCTTGCTAACGCTCCCTTAACGTACGTGTAAGATTAATTTAGTTAAATAAACCACTATATAGTGGTAATCACCATTTAGTTTGTTAATATTTTATATTATAAAATATATTAAAAATACAACGCCCATTAAAATCCTTTTAAATCAAACACATAAAACATTGGCATAATTACTGTTATAAGAACCTTATTAATCAATAAACTATAATAAAAATACAGGATACTGACATGAACAGCATAACCAAAAATATAACTAAAAACATAAGCAAAACATTAATACTTTGCGCGATACTGGCTTCTTCCTCATTAGTGTTTGCAGCATCAAACCCCGTCATCAGTGAAGTTGAGTACGAACTAAACGATATTGAAAACCTCTCGTTAGACTTTGATCATACTAAAATTAGTATTACAGCAAACGAAAGTGACTTAATTTTACTTAGCATGGAACAAAAGCTAAAAAAAGGTAAGGCTGAGTATTGTTTACAAAAATTCACAAAAGACCATAGCAGTAGCACATTAAAACTATCGGCTGAAATTAAAGAATTGAGTGTTTGGGGAAGTAATTGTTCTGTTGAACGTAAGCTTGTTATTCAACTTGGCAAAGGAAGCATAAATAATCTACTTATCAAGCATTCACATGGTTCAATGACTCTTGATAACGCCAGTTACAGTGAACTTACATTAAATGCTAGTCATACTGAGGTAGATATCGCCAATTTACAAGCAAAGCAAGCTGAGTTGGAATTACACCATGGTCGTTTAGCTATTAAAACGATCAATGCAGATCAATTAATTCTTAATGGTAGCCATAGTACTTTAGATATTGATAAGGCCGTAGGCAATAAAATGGAAGCGCAGTGGCGTCATGGCAAGGCTGATATTGAAGAGAGTCAATTTGACCAAGTTGAGTTTGATAGTGCTCATTCAAAAATTGATTTTGTAAAACATAAAGGCCAAATGACGGACGTTGAAGCTGCGCATAGTAATATTCGCGTCAATACAACAGACTCAGAACGTATCGTATTAAGTAATAAGCATGGACCAATATACTATGAAGGTGATGCTAAATTTATAAAGGCAAAAAATGCGCATGGGCAAATCAGCTTAACACAAACATCGTCAGCAAGATTTGAAATTGAAGGACGAAACTCACATGGTAATATCGTTGTTAAAGTGCCTACTGAAAGCACCTATCAGTATTCTTTAGACTCAGACGATAAATCTTTCTTTACTAAAGCTACGCAAGCTGAGACCGAAAGTAAAAGCCAAATTAACTTAAAAGTTTCTCATGGAAAAGGCGTTGTTAAAGAAATTTAGCGGTTAGACTTAGTAACTAGTTTACTATCTAAGCACAAGTACATCACTGTTATAAATAACATAAATAAGATCTGAGCCGTTTTAAAAATAAAATGAATTATACAAAGCGTATAAATGCATTAATTCGGCTCAACCCTCGTTTAACTTTTATATCTTTTAAACTAACATGGCTTGAATTAAAGTAAAATCACACGAAATTCTGACGTATACTTTAATGAATAGCGAATGCTTCAACCTACTTAAAGTCTATTCAAGCAATTTTTTAAACAACCGCACGCAAACAATAGTCGCGAAAAGTAATTAAATAATAATTAAAAAATAATTCAGTAACCAAACGCTCAGCCTCCTTTGTTTTTTTAGCCATAAAAGGCTAAAACCAATGATTTAGCCAAAAAAGGCTAAATTTGCATTATTAGCCAAAAAAGACTAAATTACACTCTATGTGTAGCAAGGAATTTTAATGTGAAATCTACTTATAAACCTATCTCAGTAATCAGTGGCGATATTATCAACTCAACGGAGCTAAGCTCTGAGCAATTCGAACGACTGCTTACACGGATCAAAGATATCCAAACATGGATCAACGAAGGTAATAAATCAAATGTACATAGTATTGAACGAGGCGACGAATTTAAAACCGTAGTACATGATATTGAAAACGCACTCAGATACACTATTATCTATCGCGTTGCTATTAAAGCGCTAGGTAAGAAATTTGATAGCCGTATTAGCTTTGCTATTGCTTCAAATGCTGATCTACGTGAGTCTGTTTCTGAATCGATGGGGGAGGCATTCGTTCTTTCTGGTCGAGGATTAAAGAACTTAAAAAATGATAGACTGTATTTTGACTCTGATCACTTAGAGCTCTCAGAAAACTTTAATTTACTCTTTAAATATTTAGATAGACAACTAACTGAATTAACTGCACGCCAATGTGAAGTTATGCTACCAATGCTTAGAACAAATGACGCTTTATCAGTAAATGAACTATCAAGTAGGCTTAATATTGCTGCTGCGACAGCCAGTAAATCACTTAAAGCATCAGGTTGGTCACTAATCAGCGAGTTAAATTACCGATTCATAAACCGAGTTATAGGTCTCAAACATGTTTGATTTTTTTGATACGCTAATCCCTTTTTTACTTGTACACATCATTGGTGATTTTTATCTACAACCCAAAAAATGGGTAGATGCAAAAAAACAAAAAAAACATCGCGCACCTGAGTTATATTTGCACTCATTATTACACGGTGTCGTGCTATTAATTCCTGCCATGGCATTAGGCCTTAGTTGGCAATCAACAAGTTTCTTGGTCGTTATTGTAGCCATAAGTCATTTTTTTATAGACCTATGGAAAGTATCTACACCTAACGGTCATAAGTTTTCCTACTTTGTTATTGATCAGACTTTACATATATTTGTACTAGCAGGTATTTCATTTCACATGACGGACGATTTAACTATTGGCTCTATGATACAACATGAAAAGTTTTCTGATGCTATCATGATCATATTTGCTTATTTGATCATCCTAAAACCAACGTCCATTGTGATTGGTAGCATATTGAAAAAGTATCCGATTTCAGCAACCAATAATGAGGCAAGTGTTAATGGCCTTATCGCCGGCGGTAAGTTGATAGGTTATTTAGAACGAGTACTAATACTCACCTTTACACTTGTTGGGAGTTATGCGGCAATAGGGTTTGTATTGGCTGCTAAATCAATATTTAGATTCGGTGAATTGAATAAATCTGACGATCGAAGTATGACTGAGTATGTGCTAATAGGATCGTTAGTGTCGGTAGTAATCACAACACTGTTAGGAACCGTAATATCGCTTGGTTTGGATGTAAAAATAAAATGAATAATACAAAGTGTATAAATAAAAGTACTCTTTTGCGCACGATCATGTAAATAAATAGTGTCGCCTCACGATGGACCCCAAGGAAAACGATGCTTTGTTTACGTTATAAGCCAACATGTTCGCTTAATTCACATCAATGCTCAGCGATATCTAAGCCCCAGATAAAAGCTCATATCACTAATGCATAAAAACAGATAAACGCCTCCTCGCATGCTTTCATGCCTGTTAAATATTTAGTAGTTAAGTTTTTGTTGATTAAACTTTTAGTGATTAAATTGCTCAAACTTTACAGCTAATTCTGATGCTATTTTATCTTGCCCTTTCATTTTTAATACTTCGATTATACATTCTATGGTGCATAACCCACCTTTAGCTTGATTAGCCCTAAGTTTGTATAAAGAATCATTTGTCGTTTTCAACGTAAATTTCGGCGCATCTTTTAAATAAGGGCTGTGATTGAAAATTTTATGTGACTCCTGCCACGTACCATCAATAATGATAATATTTTCATATTCTTCAATGCTTGCCTGTAATTCTGTCGAAGGTTCTTCTGATGAAGACTCTCCTTTAGAATACAATAACAACGCCTGATTGTTTTCTATTAGTTTAGTCAGGCCTTTATTAGGATTTACTCTTTCCCAGAGTATACGTTCAACAATATCATTAGAATTACCTATCGCAAGAGAGCCAGTATTAGTTCCTCTATGTAACTCACGCTCATGTGTCAGTAAAAATATTTTCATTTATTTATATATTTATGCAATATTCCGCTTTAAATTCTTAAGCGTACTTTACACCACTACCCTCTCCAATAAAAACAAGCACTCTTCCGTAACGTTATTCACTTACTATTAACTGAATTAAACGCATAAGTCTGTCAATATTTAGGAAACTTGTTACAATGCTGTTTTTATTTTAGCTAAACTTTAGGCAAACAATGGATAACAGTAATGACCCACTTCATGGCGTAAAACTTGAACAAATCTTAACCGAACTAGAAAAGAAAATTGGTTGGGAGCAAATGGGTGAGTTACTTAACATTCGTTGTTTTATGATTAAACCACGTCTTAAATCAAGTTTAAAATTTCTGCGTACAACCCCGTGGGCGCGCAGTCGAGTGGAAATTTTATACCTAAAAACATTTTGTAGTAAGCATAAAGAAACCGGAAAAATAATCAGAGCGATACTCGCGCAAGATAATAAAGTGGCACAAACGACGTCTACAAAGCCTGATACCAGCAAGAACACTCCTTTTGTTTGGCCAACAGCGAAAAAGAAATAGATTTATGCCTCATGCCCTTATTAAAAGCAGAGGTAAATTTGCTGTCAAATATTTTTAAGTAGTTTCTAAAATAAAAAGGCATTAACAATAAAAAATTACCTTATCGTTAATACCTTTTTTACACTATGTAATAAGACTTAAAGCGCCAAATCTAAACCTTCAATGATATATAAGCGATTGCCGTCAATGTCTGTTTGCCCAGCATCAAGGTATTTCTGTTCAAGTACACCACCAGATGCCCAAGTAGCAAAATCATCATCGTTTATTACACCAATAGTACTATCGTTGATTAACCACATACCTTCTAACTTGTCGTGTGGATAGCCAGTTTCTGCTACAAGATCAACTAACAATGTTTTGCTGATAGTGTGAATGCCAGCACTTTCAATTGTTGACCATCCATCAGCTTCTAACGCAACTTCTTCTAGGGTTTTTCCGTCAATTAACAGGCCTAATGCATCATCTTGTGTAATATTTGTACTTACTGAAACTGATTCAATGTCAGTTGCATTACTGATGTCGATTCTATAAAGATGCTTCATTGCTGAAATATCTTTATTGTAAAAACTACCATCACGCTCAATCACAACAAAATCAGTGTTACTTAATGCAACAATACCTGATTGTGAGTTTTGATTTTTTTCTTGTTTGTATAAATATTGACTTACAGCACCGTCTGTTAAGTTAACCGTTACAATACGTACAATGTCGTTATCTTTTACTGCACTACTTGGGTTGTAAATAGTAGATTGCATTATACCAACCAATGTTGTTTCATCAGGCGTAATAGTTAAACCTTCCATGCCGCGGTTCGCACGTCGATTAGCAAATTCAGCAGGTAAAGTGAATATATTACGTGTATCGTCAGCAAAAGCATTAATACGACCAATTTCAACACCTTCAGCATTAAAGTGAACCATATGGGGACCATACTCATCACTTACCCAAAAGGTTCCGTCAGACAGTGCCACTAAACCTTCGCCATCTAAGCCATAGTCATCTAGTTTAATTGGATTAGTTGTTTCATTAAACGCTAAGCTCATGTCAACTACAATAACATTACCATCGGCGTCATACGGTGTTTCACCAGTGCCACCTAATGCAGCTGTATTAGGTAATCCTGATATTTCTGTACCGTCAGGACGTTTTAATAATATGTCCTTAATTTTTTTAACATCGCCATTTTCTTGTAACTCAAATAACCCTATACGCGGTATATAATCGGGAGTAGGAAATTTTTTACCGGTACCTTGCTCGCCTGTAAATGCCGCATTTGGTCCGCGATCTGTTAATGCATAGAATTGTGTAGGCTCTGTTGGATGAGCTACCATATCTGAGCCAAAGCCCCCGTTTCTAATTTCCATAAAACTTCCAGACTTTGCACCATTATCAATATCAGAGCGCATAACTGAATAAGGTAATGGAGATCCTGATGACGTGATTGGGTTTGCGTCACAGTTTGTGCTAGTTGTTGTTATCTCAGAGTCAGCTAAAACATTATCGCTATTACTATCTAAACCAGAGGTTACCTTTAGACCACCAAAAAAACATTCGCCATTACCTAGATTTAAGGCTTCATGGTTAATTAAACTATTTAACCCAGAAGAACCTTGAACACCATCTTTACCTTGTGAGCCATCATCACATGCCGTTAAATATAGGGTAGCCATTAAAGCAAATGCTAGTTTTGTATGTTTCATATTTTGCCTGTTATTTAGTTAAATAAATCATTAGTCGAAATTTTAGACAAATATTAAAGATCTAGCATTACAGAAATATTACGCTTTTATAGCAGGATTGTGAATTTACGGCAGATTAATAAAAAGGGGAAAATAGGGTCAGAGCCGTTAAAAAATAGTAACAATATGAATGAGAACTGCTAGTAAATGTCACCAACCCCTTTTATACTTTTTTTATTGTTCTTTTATTAGAGTAAAAATACATTTTAGCCCTAATTCAATATTTTCAATGTGCATACCCGCAAATCCAAGTCGAATGAAGCGGTCTTGGCTTTGCGTTTTATCCACTAAAAACTGCGTTTCTTGTTGAATAAAAATACCATTGTCTAATGCCTTTTTTGCCAATTGCTCTGCACTTTGGGATATCTCTACCCACATTGCCATTCCACCGTCTGGGACGGTAAATGATGTTACCTTTCCTAATGTTTGATAATGCATTAGCTGCTGAACCATAAAATCACGCCGTTGATTATAAACCTTAGTTGCCTTTCTTAAATAACGTTCAAAGTCTCCAGCTTTCATCCATCGTGCAATCGCATCCTGCATTGGTACGTTAACCTTATGATTTATGATGGTTTTGTAATTAACCACTGCATCACTTAATGTTTTATCTAACGCCATAAATCCAATGCGCGCGCCAGGAAACATCACTTTAGAAAAGGTAGACAAATAGATAACCAATCCATTGGGATCATCACTCGCCATAGGCGCTAACGGCTGGCATTTATAATGATATTCGTGGTCATAATCATCTTCAATAATCGCAATATTATATGCACTCGCAATACGATAAATCGCATGGCGCCGGCTCACTGGCAAAGTGACTGTTGTGGGATACTGATGCAGCGGCGTTAAATAAATCAGCTTAATAGGTTTGTTTCTTTTTATTTGCAGCTTAATTGCCTCTTCAAGCGCACTTGGGATCATACCTTTGTTATCTTGCTTTATAGAAACAACGTTGGCACCTGCACTTTTAAACGCTTTCCACGCAGGTTCATAGCCCATAGCTTCTGTCGCTACACTGGTTTCAGAACAAAGTAATATCTGCGATAAAATATAAAGCGCTTCTTGAGAACCATTGGTGATCACAATTTCACGATTAATCAGCGATCTTGCACGACGAAGATACTCTGTTATTTGCTCAATTAACGGCAAGTAACCTGCGGTATTACCATAATTTAGTTCGTTAATGTTAGGCCGACTAAATACCTCGCTGGTGTAACTTTTAAACTCATTAAAAGGAAATAAAGCAATATCAGGCATGCCACCGGCAAAATTAAAACGATAATTGGGTTTTACTTGAACAGCGCTAGGCTCAACACTTTTTGTAAACTGCCAATTGAAAGATGAAGACTTACTATCTTGAAAAACGCCGATGCCAGCAACACTTTTTACCTGTTGCGAACTATTTACGAGCAAATCCTCTGCAACAAAATAACCTTTGCGTTCTTGGCTAACAATCCATCCTTGTGCTATTAGCTCATTAAACGCCGCCATAACAGTGTGGCGATTGGTATTTAATTGTAAAGCAAGTTGTCTGGCTGATGGCAATTGTTCTAATGGTTTTGCTTTGCCACTTTTTATCGCATCACGCAATGCTTGGCTAATACTTAAGTATTTTGCCGTTCTCTTTCCACTTTTGCCCCCCTCTTTTCCCATATTTTCTAGAGAGAGGATTGAGAGTGCTGATAAATTAAGTGCTTTCACTGGTCTAGTTACAAGTTTATTTCTGGTTGTTTATAACATACCAGTTTAAGTAACAATACACACAATATTTATGACTTCAATACGATAAGGTGATTAACAATGAAACAGCCTATGCCTATTACACTCTCGAATGATGTGGTGACATTAATACCAATGACCGAAGAACACGCCCATGCTTTTTATCAAGCGGGTAAAGATAAAGCAGTCTGGCGCTGGACGCCCCCCTACCAATGCGAAACACTAGAAACCGCTCAACAATGGATTAAAGAATCGTTGACCCAAGTGTCTAAAGGCGAACAAGTCATGTTTGGCATTATTGATAATGCCACTGGCACCTTTGTTGGCAGTACACGTTATTGCAGTATTGATGTTGCAAATAGCGCACTAGAAATCGGCTTCACGTTTATTAAACCTGAATTTCAACGTAGTCACATCAATAGTCATTGTAAATTGCTGTTATTAACTCACGCGTTTGAAGGTTTAGGCACGGTGCGCGTACAATTAAGAACCCATGAAAACAACCAAAAATCACGCAATGCTATTAGTGTAGTGGTCAACTAATTTTGGCCACGGATTTATATTCAAGCCAGTATCTTTTCTCTGACTCATTTGGTGTTAGTCCACCGTTATAGCTGTGAGGCCTAACCTGATTGTAATATCCAATAATG
>Ga0193951_1001076_pt1 | contig 12230 bp, 9 predicted proteins | sample BB_2_MG_FD_140370 | JGI IMG/M metagenome (GOLD analysis project Ga0193951, IMG submission 140370) | Microbial mat bacterial communities from the Broadkill River, Lewes, Delaware, United States - BB_2_MG | ecosystem: Environmental > Aquatic > Freshwater > River > Microbial mats | place: USA... | reverse complement strand
ATTGGCTTCTTTAAAAGCCTCTGTTGCCACACCAAATCCGTAAGTAAAGATCGCCATCATACCTAATACCTCAGCACCAGCTTCACGAATGGCTTGAACAGCTTTAAGGCTACTGCCTCCTGTTGAAATTAAATCTTCTATCACAACAACCTTCTGTCCTGGTTTTAAATCACCTTCAATAAGGTTTGTTAAACCGTGTCCTTTAGCAGCCGAACGCACATAAATAAATGGCTTGTTGATGGCATCGGACACCAAAGCGCCTTGAGCAATAGCTCCAGTAGCAACACCAGCAACTACATCTACATCGGGATACTTTTCCAGCACCAATCGAGCAAACTCTAACTTAATAAAGTCACGTACTTCTGGGTACGAAAGAGTTTTACGATTATCGCAATAGATAGGTGAGTTCCACCCTGACGCCCATGTGAACGGGTTTGCAGGTTGCAATTTTATTGCCTTAATTTGCAACAACTGTTTGGCTACAATTTCCGCTAATTTTTCCATGCCGCAAATGTATAAAGTTTTTTTCAAGGATAGAACTCTTTTTTTAACTGATTCGTTAGAACTCGATTTGTCTTTAGGCTTTGATGCTCTGCACAAATACACCTCTCACCACGAATTGGTTCAATTCATTACTCAATTCGAAAACAACACCAATTTAAAAGAGGGATTTATTTATGGCCGTGACAAAAACATCCTTTTAGAAGCTGTTAAGAAATGTTTTCGCTTCATCACTGCCGCTGGAGGTCTGGTTATCAACCCCACTAACGAACTATTATTAATTCATCGCCTTGGCGTTTACGATTTACCTAAAGGCAAGAGTGAAAAGGACGAAACGTTTCGGCAAACAGCATTAAGAGAGGTAGAGGAGGAGTGCGGCCTAGATAACTTGGTTATTCGCCACCCATTACTATCCACCTATCATACTTATAAGCAAGACAATATCTTCTACCTTAAAGAAACCGCATGGTTTTTCATGGACTATTTTGGCTTCGACCAACCCACACCGCAGGCCGAGGAAAACATTGTATCGGCAGAGTGGCTTAATGAAAATATGCTTGATAAGGTATTGGAAAACACCTACCCTTCTATCCTTGAAGTCTTTAAAACCGCAGGTTACATTCAGTAAGGATTTCTGCAGGATATAGCACTGTTAATATCTTGTTAGTTAAAAAAAAGGATAAAATCATGTGCTTAGTACTAATAATGACTTAATTTAGTGTTGGCTAAACAAACACTTGGAATCAATGTCGTTAAAAGATCACTCATCTTCAAATTACAAAGAACGTTTAAGACTAGAAGCACTAGAACAAGAATTGAAGAGGGTGCGCCAATCATCATTAAAGCAATCGACAAAAATTAGTAACCTACGTTTAGCGTTGTATTTTCAACTGGCCTTCTTTACGCTGCTTTTTGTTTTCCTTTTTCTTAAAGGCTTTATTGACCTTCCACAAAACCATACGCCAGCAATAAGTACAACAAAAGTTGTTACAGATACGATTTATATAGCGAAAGCCCCTGTTAAGGACTCGGTATATAACATCACTTATAACACGCACAAGGCAGCTATGCCAAAGAAAAGTTACGATGGAGTACTTTTCGCCATACAGATAGGCGCTTATAAAGATCTAGACCTTAGCGAATATAAAGAAAATCTACTTGGCCTAAAACAAGATACTTATGATAGTTTAAACCAATTCACATTAGGCGAATTTATCGATTACAAAGAGGCACAAGCCTTTTTAAGAATCATACGAGGCATGGGCTTTCGGCAGGCACATATTATGTCCTTTAAAAATGGAAGACGTATACAAGTTAAGCGAGCGATACAACTGCAAGAAGAAATCAAAAACACAAATACGGAGGCTGATCAAGATTTTTTAGAATCCAATGATGATCGTTTTGAGATATTAGCACAATAAGCGGCCACCAAAAACAAAACCCTGCTCATTAAGAACAAGGTTTTGATAACTATCTGGAAAACAATTATAATTAAACTGGTTTTTGCTCCACTTCGTCCTCAGTAACTTCCGCCTCAACAACCTCCACTTCAGTAACGTCAGGAATAATTACTACTGTATCTTTCCTCATGTGTAAGTCCTCTCTGATATACGATATAATCTTCCAACGGTCGTCAGGTAAAATTTGTGCACCATGTGCGCCCATAACACCATAACCAACAGTAATCACTTGAAACATCTCACCATCAGGATGCGTTCGTATTTTCTCTGAATTTAAATCAGCGGGTAAGAACAGGTATTTTTGCGATGTATACAAATGCCCTTTTCCATCACCATTATCACCATGGCAATGCAAACAGTAAATGTTATACATCCGTTTTCCTTCCGCCAATATAGTGGTGTCTCCTGCATATGGATTTTCCAACTCTTGACCAGCCCATGTCCGATTAACATCTGTTTTCTCAAAATCGTAAGGTATCATTTCACGTGGCACGGTTCCTACAGGTGGCAATTGGTTGGTCTTTCCATCTTCCCACACTGGATTCTCAGAATACGTTTCGTAGGCTTGCGACTGCTCCATATCTGGAAAATAGCTATAACCCGGTTTATTACGATTCTTATCGCAACTGCTTAGTGCACTTACAAACATAAGCCCGACTACAACAGCTTTTAATGTAAATAATGGCTTCATAAATCTAGCGAATATTGTCATAATCAAAACTCTCTTTAAAATAAGGATGATTCTCAGGCACAACAGGAGCTTTTGCAAAATTTCTAAAGAAAACAAAACAAAAAATCCCCAATACAAAAACGGTCATCCCAATCTCGAGAATACCAAACTCAGGATGTCCAATTGTGCCAGGCATAATAGCTAAATACGTGTCTAACCAATGTCCTAAAAAGACAATAATAGATGTAACAAGCAACCAATTTAAACGACGCTTGCTTCCTCGAGCCATTAATATTAGAAAGGGTGCCAAAAAGTTGATAATCACATTGGCATAAAATACGAACCCGAAATCTTCCATTCGCTTCACATAATATACGGTTTCTTCAGGAATATTACTGTACCAAATTAACAGATACTGAGAAACCCAAAGGTAAGCCCAGAAGATACTGAAACCAAACAGGTACTTACCAAGATCGTGCAGGTGCTCATCATTCACATGCTCCAGATATCCCATTTTCATCAGTATAAAAACAAAGATGATAATAAAGGCAATAGAAGACACAAATGATCCTACAAAAATATACCAGCCAAAAAGCGTACTAAACCAATGGGCATCAATGGACATGATCCAATCCCACGCTGATGTGGAGCTTGTAATGGCAAATAAAACTATAAAAATAGCCGACAACGTACGTGTTTTATTAAAATAACGAATGTCATCTGAGCCATCGGAAGCCAACGAGAGTTTACGAAACTGTATGATTAAGAAACTCCACAGTATGATGTACACTACAGTGCGTATACTAAAGAAAGTAGGATTAAGATATGCACTTTTCCCTAGAAGAATTTCATCCAGATCCTCTGTGTGACTCCAGTGGTAAATATCATGCATACCTACCAATACTAATATCATAAATACGCCTCCCAAGGGTACGTACAATGACATGGCTTCAGGTATCCGTTGCACCGCGGTATGCCATCCAGATTCGCCTAGAACATGCACAATTACAAAAAAGGCTGCTCCCAAAGCAATGGCAGTAAAGAAAAAACCATTGAGCAGTACATTTGACCAAATACGGTGTGTATGATCCAAATTGGTTACAATACCAATAACAGAAAGCAATGCCCCCAGTATGATCACCGCAAACAATATGGATTTTAGTTTTTTATCAAATTCAAATGACTTATACATAGTATTAAATTTAGTATCAATATTAGTCCGAAGTCGGTATAACTTACAAGCAGCTACCACCTGTGACTTTAAACTTCTACCTAACATTAAACATCGTGATGCTGCACCCCTTCTGCTCCTGCAGATTGTAATTCAGCCTGAAGTTGCTCACTATTATCTCCCTTTACCTCTAATAGTATTTGGAAACGATCATTCGTCACTTCTTCATCAAAAATCACATTGGGTGCACCAGGCCCCAATCCACTTCGCATCAAAAACCCAAATACCAAAGCAAATGCGGCACACAATACAGATAATTCAAACGTTACTGGTATAAATGAAGGCACTGATAAAAATGGTTTTCCACCAAAATTTAGAGGCCACGCTTGAGTAAACACCCATGCTTGAAAACCAAATCCGATTAGCGCACCAAGAGCTCCAGCAATAAAGCCAGCGCGAGGCAGTCGCGAACGGCGCATCTTCAGCACCTTATCCAAACCATGCACCGGAAATGGCGTACGCACATCTGTAATCTCAATGCTTTTCTCTTGCAAAGCTCTGATACCATCTACCAAATCTTTGTCATCGAGGTAATATCCTGAAACAAAAGCTTTTCCTTCCATATCTACTTTCCTTTCTTAATAAACTTTTCACTTGATGTTTTTAACACACTCTTTACTTCGGCAATAGCAATTACTGGGAAGGCGCGTATAAACAAGAAAAATAGGGTGAAAAACAATCCAAAAGTTCCAATATAAATCCCCACTTCAACCCATGTAGGTGAATACATACTCCAACTGGATGGTAAGAAATCGCGATGTAGTGATGTAACAATAATTACAAAGCGCTCGAACCACATACCTATGTTTACAAATATGGATATGATGAAGGTTGCAAGGAAACTGCGTCGTATTTTCTTAAACCAAAAAAGCTGAGGCGTAATTACATTACACGTCATCATTATCCAATAGGCCCACCAATAAGGTCCGAAAGCCCGATTAACAAAGGCATATTGCTCATACACAACGCCTGAATACCATGCCATAAACAGCTCAGTGATATAAGCTATTCCCACAATAGACCCTGTGGTTATAATAATCTTATTCATCGACTCCAAGTGAGCCTTTGTTATATAATCTTCTAGATTAATTGCTTTCCGCGTAATGATCATCAACGTTAAAACCATGGCAAAACCCGAGAACACCGCTCCTGACACAAAGTAAGGTGGAAAGATGGTGGTGTGCCAACCCGGTATTACGGAGGTGGCAAAATCAAAACTTACTATAGTATGCACCGACAAAACTAGTGGAGCTGCTAAACCTGCTAAGATTAAACTCATGGATTCGTGACGTGCCCAATGGCGTGCCGAACCTGTCCACCCAAAGCTAAGGAAGTTATAGACCTTCTTTTTAAGCCCTGGTAAAAGCCGATCTCTTATCGTTCCAATATCAGGGATTAAACCCATATACCAAAACAGCAAAGAAACGGTAAGATAAGTTGAGATCGCAAACACATCCCACAACAGTGGCGAGTTAAAATTCACCCAAACGTCACGCGTATTGGGGTATGGAAAGATAAAGAAGCCAAGAGGTAAGCGCCCCATGTGAATCAATGGAAATAAGCCGGCACACATAACAGCGAAAATTGTCATGGCCTCGGCACTTCGGTTAATTGAGGTACGCCACTTCTGACGGAATAGTAACAAGATGGCCGAAATAAAAGTACCGGCATGACCAATACCTACCCACCAAACAAAATTAGTAATACCCCATCCCCAACCAATGGTTCGGTCGAGCCCCCATGTTCCAATTCCATCCCATACGGTAATGAAAATTGAGAACAAACCGAAGCCAAGAGCGATAAGTGCTAAGGTTAATCCGCCAAACCATAATTTACCAGGCTTACCGGTCATCGGGGCATAAATATCCTCGGTAACTTTACTGTAGCTTTTTTCACCGCTAATAAGCGGCTCTCTTACTGGTGATACGTACATTAACTTAACGTTTTATTTTTATCCTTATTTCTTACTTTCGATAGGTACACAACCGATGGTAAAGTGTGCAGCTCCTCTAACAAACCATATTGGCGAGCATCTTTAAGCAGCTTAGTCACCTTACTATTTGGGTCATTCATATCGCCAAAGGTGATGGCATCGGCAGGACATGTCTGTTGACAAGCCGTTTTTATCTCACCATCGCCCAATGGACGACCTTCTTTCTTAGCCGTCAATTTCTTATCCTGAATACGTTGGATGCACATTGAGCATTTCTCAATAACTCCTTTTGCACGAACTGTGACATCAGGATTTAACACCATGCGCTTCAAATCGAGCGTCATACCAGCGGGATCAACACGATTATTAGGAATCGAATCGGCACCCGTATAATCATACCAGTTAAAACGGCGCACTTTGTACGGACAGTTGTTATTACAATATCTGGTTCCAATACAGCGGTTATAGGCCATTTGGTTAATCCCTTCTGAACTATGGTTAGTTGCCGCAACCGGACACACATTCTCGCAAGGCGCGTTATCGCAATGCTGACACATAACAGGCTGACGAACCACTTCTGGGTTATCTGTATCACCTGCATAGTAACGGTCTAATCGTAACCAATGCATTTCGTGCGAACGCCGTACTTCATTACGCCCCACTACTGGCACATTATTTTCTGCCGAACAAGCTACAACACAAGCATTACAGCCAATACAGGAATTAAGGTCAATGACCATTCCCCAGTGGTGCCCTTTATATTCATGCTCATGATAAAGCGAAGTATGTAACTTCTCAACTTTCGCATGCATTTCATTACCTGAAGCAGGATTTGCTAAATACTCCGCAATCGTTGTTTCACGTACTAAAGCCCTTCCCTCCATGGAATGGTGAGACTGTGTAGCTGCCAGCTCATAGGTTCCTCCTGTTGCTACGGCTTTTACTTTTGGTAAAGTGTATGATCTGTGTCCATCTTTTAAGTTCACAAATGGGTACACATTTTTACCTAAACCAGAAGCCACACGACCTGCGTTGGAACGACCATAACCCACTGCAATAGCTAAGGTATTTCTGGCCTGTCCTGGCTGTACCAAAACGGGTAGCTCTAAACCATTGACATCTACAACATCTCCTTGTGTCCAACCACGAAGGGCGGCAAATGCTGGCGAAACAGAAACATAATTATCCCAACAAACACGAGATACTGGTTCCGGCAATTCTTGTAACCACGGGTTATTGGCCATGGTACCGTCACCAATAGGTACATTTTGATACAATACCAATTCCAAATCATTACCCGATTGGGCTGTTGAATTTGCCTGAAGTATGCTTGAAAGGTTCGCTCCTATATAAGAAAGTGCAACCTTCTCTGTATTTTCGTTATACACTAAGCCATCACGCAAAGAGATTTTCCAAAACGCTTCAAATTGTTTTCCCTTTGCCAATTGGCTATTGTAAACATTCTCTTTCCAGTAGAGCTTCAAATAATCATAATAAGTGCCTTCAAAACCAGCCCATGCCATCAGGTTTTCTTGTGGCTGACGTGTTTTGAACAATGGTCGTATCGCTGGCTGTATTAGAGTAAAAAGCCCACTTACCATTTCAGTATCGTCCCAACTTTCTAAAAAGTGTGGTGCTGGCAAACTGTAATTACACAGTAATGCTGTTTCGGTTTGTTGCGATTGAACGGCCATACGTATGGGCACATTCTTTATCGCTTCTTCGGTTCGGCCCGAAAGAGGGGCTGCGTACACTGGATTAGTTTCCCAAAACATAACAGCACCTACGTTTCCCTTTTCCATTCGACCCAATAAAGCATCGTACGCCTTATCATTACCTTGGTATAACTTTACATTCTGGTCTGTTAATATGGTTTTGCCAATGTTACCTAATAGGTGATTAATTTCAACAACTAAGGTTTGTATGGTGGCGTCATTAGTTCCTGATACCACAAGCGACTGACCCTTATGCGACCAAAGTTCATCGGCTATTTTTTCAACAACTGTAGATGCTTGCAATGATGGCACACGCTTACCTGCTTTTTTTGCTATAGTAGCATAAAGCTTGGTCAGATAAAATGATTCATCAACAGCGGGCATTGGCACACGCTCATCGGCATTAGACCCTGTTAAAGTCATAATCGACTCAAACTGAACATGACGCAGCATTTCACGCTGCCCTTCGCTTAGTTTTCGTGCTGAAGCATATTGACGACCAAAAGCGGTAGGCTGTAACCAAGTCCCTAAAAAGTCAGCATTAAAACCCACTACTAATTTGGCCTTATCAAAGCGAAAAGAAGGAATAATCGATTTACCATACGATTGCTCATAAGCCGCCCTAAGTGCCGAGTACGAATAAGCATCAAATGTTTCATGCTTAACAAATGAATACTTTGTTGTAAAATCAGCAATTAATTGCTCTGTTGATGGACTAATTAACGATGGCGTTAGAATGACAAACTCCTTAGATACATCCCACGATGCTAATGTTTCCTTCAATTTGACATCTACGTCATCCCATGAAATAGGATTCCCGTCAAACATTGGCTGGGCAGGACGCGACTCATCATATAAATTGAGTAAGGAGGCTTGTACACGAGCTGAAGCAGATCCCCCAGTCGAGGTGCACATGTCATTACCTTCTATCTTAATTGGTCGGCCATCACGAACCTTAACGAGTATGGGTACCATGTCAGCACCATCGTAAAAAGTAGTGGCGTAATAATTGGCCGTTCCCGGCTTAATCTCTTCGGGTTGTATTAATAATGGTATGGCTTTCTTAACAGGCCGCTCACAACCGGCTAATACAGCTGCCGATGCAATACTGAAACCAAAAAATTTCAGAAAATCACGGCGCGTATTCGTCGAGGACTCTGTTCCTTCAGAAAGCACCACAGAAGATTTCTTTTCCTGTGAGGCTTCTTCCTCCGGCACTAAATCTTCAAGGCTTCTCCAGTATTCTTTCATATTATTAACTGATTATTTCTTTTCTAATGGTGACATTTCATACAATCGTTAGCGCCAATATCAGCCGCTGAAATAGAATCACGAACACCTTCGGCTAAGTCTTTATGAAGCGCTTCAAATGTTTTATAGTAATCATTATCTTGAAAATTCACATTGGTTTCCTTGTGGCAATCCAAACACCACCCCATCGACAGATCATTTTCTTGCTTAAGGATATGGGTATTTTCCACATCACCATGGCACTCTTGACACTCGCGCTTCCCAACATTAACATGCTGCGCATGGCTAAAAAAGACATGATCAGGTAAATTATGAATACGCACCCATTCAATATCCTTATTGTTCTCGTAATGGTCTACAAGCTTAGCAATCTCGAACTGACCAGAGTTGGTACCGTTGCGAACCACTTGATGACAGTTCATACATAATCCGGCACTTGGTATACTGGCCGATTTCCCGTGTTCGGCGTTGGAGTGACAATACAAACAATCAATTTTATTATCACCCGCGTGCACTTTGTGAGAAAACTTAATTGGTTGATCTGGCTTATAATCCTGACTACGGCCAAGGTCGATCATTTCATGTGCCACAAGCTTTAATTGAAAGCTAATGCCAAAAATGATGATTAAGACATGAATGGCCTTGTAAGGAATTTTTTTTGTAAAAATGAGATCGATTAAAGCGACAGTCATCAAACCACCTAACAGAAGGAATATTAGCAACTTATTGACAGACATTGCTTCATCAGGCACTCCATCTTCTGATAATTGAGTCAGATAACCATGCAAATGAAACAACTGTTCATCGCTCAATTGATATTTCACATGCACCTTTTCGCGCATGGCTCCACTTGGTTCAAGCAGATGACCTTTAAAGGTTGTAAGATCCATATCAGCAGCTACTTTTGCCATCTCTAAAGCAGACGGGTTCCAATTCATGGTGTCAGCTGAATAATAGGTATGACATGAGGCACAAGCCTTTGAGCCTTCTCCGGTTGGGATAAGTCCATAAAACAATCTTTCACCAACCTTAAGGTCGGGTGCAGGACCATCTTTTTTAGTTTTGTCTTTTGCTACAACATCTACAAACTGAAACAAAATCAAAATCATTAAGAAAAACTTTAAAATTCTTCTCCCACTACAAAGGGACTTGGATAAAGTCTTCACCATAATTAGTCGCTATTAGTTTTTGAGTACAATATGTAGGCTTGTGTAAGCTAAAATCGAACTCATTTCTTTTTAGTTTTTATTGTTGTTTTTTAACATTTCAACATTCAATCATTGATAACGATTGAATGCAAAAATTGTTTACATTGGCAAATATAGTAATTCAGACCTTTTATTCTTTTAATTTGCCTGTTAGTTTTTTAACGAGTTTATAATTATAGAAGAACTCCTTAGCTACCACCCTAATAATGGTATAAACAGGTATAGCTAAGAACATGCCGACAATGCCCGACATATAGCCAGCCATTAAAATAATAATAAAAATTTCGAGAGGATGCGCCCTTACACTTGCTGAGAAAATATAGGGTTGAAATACAATATTATCGAGCAATTGCACAATGACATAAACTAAGATAATGCCAACCATATAGTTGATAAAGTCAGGTGGTGCGGCCATTTGTACATAAACCACAAGCCCCACTAATGCGCCAAAAAATGCACCAATGATTGGTCCCATGTAAGGTATCACATTTATTAAACCTGAAAACAAACCAATAATTACCGCGTGTTGTAGCTCAACACCAACCATCAAAACACCAAGTGTTACAAATAAAGTTATTAAAGTGATCTGAATGATAACGCCAATAAAATAACGCCTCAATAAAGTTTTAATGGAGTACAATACGTGTTTTAATCCTTCTTCGTAATGGCGAGGGATAAACAACAACAAACCTTCCATGATTAACCATTCTTCTTTTAGAAAGAAAAAGGTGATAAAGGACACACTAAAAGAGAAGATAAAAACGCCACCTAGCAAACCTGCTATTGAAGCAAACAACTCCCTCAAGCGTGAAAAATCAAAAAAGGTAACGGCCGTCTCCTTAACCTGGTATTCAATCATTTCTACACCCGCTCTCCCAAACTCCGATTGTAGCATGGGCTCAACAGCGGCACCCAACAAACGCTCAGCAGTATCAAAAACCGTATCCAAGTCAACATTAGAAAGAAAATGAATCTCCTTAATTATAAATGGAATGCTTAACCGGAAAAACATAATCACAAAGACCCACAGGGTTAATACGGTAAACAATGCGGCAAAAGCGTTGGATAGCTTCCATTGACGTATTCTTATTCTTTTAATAAGATCAAAAATAGGCCTGGCTACTAATGAGATAACAACCGATACAATAAGAAATGATACGATGGCCCTAAAATACCATGCAATAAAAATAGATAGCCCTGTAACCAATAACCAAAAGAGATATTTTAAACGTTCCGTCATAGTATAAAAATCTTACACTATAAGGTATTTCATTTTAGGGAGAATTGCACAATTTCTTTTCACTGAAGAAAAAAATCTACTGTAAGAGCTTAAGAATTAATAAATTTCTATTACATTCATCTATTAATTAAACCCATTAACCTATCATTTTAGAGCATTAGCCATAAGGCGTTAGCAGTATAGCGTAATAAAAAAAATTTGAACCTATTTTTGACATACCAATACCTAATACTATTATAATGAGAGGAGCAATTATAGGAGACATTATTGGCTCAGCATTTATAGAGTCGCCGCAAGCAACCACCAATTTTCAACTTCTAAAGCCATTTTCGGCTTATACAGATGATACCATTTTAACAATTGCCACCGCAAATGCCATTCTGAATAAGATATCATATGCCGAGTCGATTCGTGAGTGGGCACAAAAATACCCTAAAGCAGGCTATCGTCCTGCCTTTCTTGAATGGGCCTTATCAGACAACCCTGAGGTAAAATACAAAAGTAGTGGCGACGGTGCTGCACGAAGAGTAAGCTCAATTGGCTTTGCTGCTAATTCGCTCGAAAATGCCTTAACTGAATCAGAGAAAGCTACTGAAATAACACATCCGGCCATTGAAAAGATAAAAGCATCGCAAGCCATTGCTGGATCCATATTTTTAGCAAGAAATGGTGAAACCAAAGCTGACATCAAACGCTTTTTGAGAAATGAAATTGGTTACCAATTGCCGGACACGCTCGAGAAAGACTGTGTTCAACGGGTTAGCCAAAGATATGAGTCACCAGCACCCTGCGCAATAGTGGCATTTTTAGCTTCTGAGAACTATGAGGATGCCATCAGAAAAGCCATTTGGCTAAATGGTCCATCAAATACCATAGCTAGTATTACAGGTGGATTGGCACAAGCCTATTATAAACACATTCCAAAAGCTATTCTCAGAAAAACGCTATCACGCCTCTCTCCAGAGATAGAAGAAATTATGCTCGCTTTTGAAAATAAATATTGCCAGGATATTATTTCAAT
>Ga0193951_1001074_pt1 | contig 12233 bp, 10 predicted proteins | sample BB_2_MG_FD_140370 | JGI IMG/M metagenome (GOLD analysis project Ga0193951, IMG submission 140370) | Microbial mat bacterial communities from the Broadkill River, Lewes, Delaware, United States - BB_2_MG | ecosystem: Environmental > Aquatic > Freshwater > River > Microbial mats | place: USA... | reverse complement strand
CTTTCGTCATCGAGTTCACCAAGTACATCAGCCGCATCATCCGACTCCATTTTGTCGATAAAGCGCTTGGCAATAACATCACTTGGAAGGCTATCCAGAAATTTCTTTCTATCGTTCTCCTCTAGTTCAGTAAGTACATCGGCAGCTGTATCGTCATCTAAAATAAAATAGACAAATTTTGCCTCCTCAATACTTAGCTCTTCATATATCTCAGCAATATCGGCGGGGTGTAATTCTTCCAGAAGAGTCGAAATAGTAGTTTCGTTCTTAGCATTAATCAGCTCGCGCAGATTATCTATGTACTCTCTAGTTAATTCAAAATTCACCATATCACCAATATTTTGGGCTTATTCTTGTAATGGATTGTCTTGTATCATACGTGTTAATTCAATAAAATCATCAACACTCATTTGCTCAGGACGGCGTGTTAGAAACACATGGTCAGCAATGGCTTCTTTGTTAAATGGAATCACCTTAAGTGAGTTCCTAATTGCTTTACGGCGTTGGTGGAAAATGGCTTTCACCACCTTAACAAACAACACTTCATCGCATGGCAATTCTTTTACATCGTTTCTAAGCAAACGAATTACCCCCGACCTCACTTTAGGTGGCGGATTAAACACTTCAGGCTCTACTGTAAATAGGTATTCTATGTTATAAAAAGCTTGAAGAAGTACGCTTAACACACCATAAGCTTTGGATCCAGGCCCCGAAGCTATACGCTCAGCCACCTCTTTTTGTAGCATACCCACTACTTGTGGAATTTGATTACGGTACTCAAAGACTTTAAAAAAGAGGGGCCCGGAAATATTATATGGAAAGTTACCAATCAACGAAAATGGCGTTTGGTAAATTTCTGTCAAATCCAATTTTAAGAAATCCTTAAAATAGATGCGGTCTTTTAACTCAAAATAATGAGCATTCAGATATTCAACCGACTCTACATCTAGCTCAATCAGGTTAAGATCAATATCTGGAATCTGAACAAGATACTGTGTTAGAACCCCAGTACCCGGCCCTACTTCCATTACTTGGTGTGGTTCTGGTGTAAGACTATCAACAATACGTTGGGCAATACTTAAATCTGTTAGAAAGTGTTGTCCTAAATGTTTCTTTGCTTTAACCATAATCCCAATCTTTTTTTTGTGATAGTGCCATTTCGCTTGTCGTACCCAACTTTGGTCAAAGTCAGACAAATTGTTATCTTGCGGGGCTCTTGCAGAGCGCAAAGGTAAAAAAACGAGCCTGAAAGCCGTTATGAAGATACCGAAAAATTTAAATTCATTCAATCAGTGAAGAAATCTATCCCTAAGCTTATTCAATTTATTTTATTTCCTGCCATTGGTATTTTTATAATATATCAACTTTATAAAGATCAAAAGGCCGATGAAATAATGGAAGTTCTTCGTAATGATGTAGATTACAAATGGATTGCCTTATCGATAATACTAGGTTTGGTTAGTCACCTTAGTCGGGCAATGCGTTGGCAAATGCTGATTGCACCCATTGAGAAAAAGCCAGGTCTTATTAATACCTTTTGTGCAGTTATGACGGGCTACTTGGCTAATTTGGCATTTCCTAGAATGGGTGAAGTATCTCGCTGTGGTGTGTTAAGTAAATATGAGCAAGTCTCATTTACCCGTGTTGTAGGCACCGTTGTTGCCGAGCGCCTAACCGATCTTTTTATGCTTATAATCATAATGGTATCGGTTTTAGCCCTTCAGTTTGATTTCCTCAGTGGTTTTTTAATGGATACTCTGCAATTCGATTCCTTCACTATTCTATTGTCGTCTCCTTTGTTTTACGGCGTTATTGCCCTAACACTGGTGGCTCTTTTTATCATACAACGATATGCGAAGCAATACAAAGCCCTGATGTTTCTTAAGTCGCTTGTATCGAAATTCACGGAGGGACTTAGCTCCATTCGCAAAATAGAAAACAAAGCACTTTTTATCTTCCATACCCTGTTTATTTGGCTTATGTATTTCCTAATGATATACGTTTGCTTTTATAGCATGTCAGGTACTTCTTCACTAGGCATCAATGCAGGACTCACCATATTACTAACCGGAAGTCTCGGTATGATTGCTCCAGTGCAAGGGGGCATTGGAGCATGGCACTTTATGGTAATTGCAACACTCACCCTTTATGGCATACCTCACGAAGATGGTAGCGTCTTTGCCCTTATTGTTCATGCAGCACAAAACCTTATGATTATTGTGGCTGGCCTTATTGCTTTTGGTGTATTACCAATTATTAACCGTCAATCACATGGTAAAAAGGCAGAGATGGCTGTCAGTAATAAGTAAGCTGGTACTGGTTTCGCTAGCTCTAAGTGCCTATGGATATATCATAAGCCGCTTAGTCAATTTTCAATTGTGGGATAGTATATACAAGTCGGTTAATGGCTCACTGTTCACCCTTGCAGTTGCAGGTGCTTTACTTGTGCTTTGGTTAGCTAATATTTTTACGGAAACTAAAAAATGGCAAGCCCTCTTATTACCATACTTTAAACTATCCTTCGCAACAGCACTCAAGCAAGTACTAGCGGGCACGGTAACAGCAGTAGGGTCACCGGCACGCATAGCCGAAATGGGTGGCCGCATGGCTTTGCTAGCTCCAGCATTTAGAATCAATGCTGCCTTAATGACCGGAATTGGAGGCTTAATGCAAAACCTGATCATCTGCCTTGGCGGATTAGCTGTAATACTATTACCACAATCACCTCTCAATAAACTAATAAGAGCTTATGATGGTCGAGGGTTTTATTACCTTCTCATTGGCATAGCTGCATTTATTTCCATTATCGGTTTCGGATATTCTTTGTGGGGCAAAAAAATCAAACAATACCTCCTCACCTTAAAAAAAATTAATTCACGTGTAATACTAAGCGGACTATTCTGGACATTACTACGCTACCTAACCTATAATTTTCAATTATATTTATGGATGCTCTTATTTGGGATAAGTCCAGATGTAGAAATTTTTATTATATACTCACCCATATATTTTTTACTCATCACTATCATTCCTTCTTACTTGCTTATCGACCTGGGTATACGTGGTAGTGTAGCCCTTTTATTGTTTTCCGTAATTAATCAAAATGAACCATTAATACTAGCGGCCATTTTTGCCCAATGGCTTAGCAATGTAGTGCTTCCAACACTATTTGGCTCATACATTTTGTTCCGTTATAAGGTAATAAAACAGTAAGTTACATAAAAATAAGCTCAACAGGTTTACGTTTTTTAGAAATCTGATTATCTTAGTTGCTTAATATAATTAGTTAATCCGAACGAACCTGATAATGGAAAATTACATTCTTTCGTTAATTAAAGAGAATAACCGTGTTATAATTCCCGAATTTGGGGCATTTATTGTGGCCAAGGAAAACGGTATCTCTGTACTATTTAATAATTTCTTAAGTTTTAACGATGGTCTTTTAGTGGATCATTTAGTAAATGAAGAAAGCATTAGCAAAGAAGAAGCCAACACTAGGGTTGTCGATTACGTTGCCAAACTTAAGGAAGCTTTAGATGCTGTAGGCAGTTATACCATTGAAGGCCTAGGTAAATTTACAAAAGATGCTACAGGCATACTTCGCTTTGAACAAGCCAAAGAAATAAGTGCCCCCTTACCAAGTACCAATGCTACGCCAATAGATGACGAGGATTTGCTAGACATTGATAGTGATGATAATAAGGATGAACTGAGCAATGAAGAGCCACTCGAAAAAAATGAACTACCTTCCACAACCTTAAATGATACCACTCCTATTGCTGAAGTTGAAGAAGATAAAGGTAAAGCTGATGAGCAAGCCATACCTGCACTTCAGGTAGAAGAAGAGGAGGAAGATGACGAGGAGGAGGAAGAAGCTGAAGAGCAGAAGCCGGAACCGACCAGGGTAGCTAATAAATACATTGAAGAAGATAACAAAAAACGAAACCGATCAATTACGCTATTTTTAGTGCTTTTTATTTTAGTTCCGTTAATAGGTTTCGGCGTTTATCAATTATTCTTCAAAGGTGACTCTCCAGCAGAGACCCAAAGCAAAATAGCTTTAGAACAGGAGGTTCAGAAAGAGATTAAAGAAGAACTGCCTACTCAAGACATGGGTGAAATTGATGCTGGCCCAGATACAACAGAAAAAGAAGTAGAAGTAATAGAACCGGTGATTGAAAAGCCAAACCTTTCAAAGCCACACTTTTTAATTGTGGGCAGCTTTGGCTCAGAGCCTAATGCAAGTCGAATGATAACTAAACTGAAGGCAAAAGGTTATGATCAGTGCATCACCCTAATGCATAACAACCGCTACCTGGTAAGTCTAGAATCATTCGAAAAAGTGTATCAGGCACAAACACGACAGGAAGAGATTCTACAATCAGATCGAATGGAAAGTTGGATCATGACTAAGCGTAAGTAAACACATTTTTAACGATATTGTAAGCCGGATACTGCGTAAGTGTCCGGCTTTACTTTTATTTTATGCTAGACGTATTCACGATAATCACAGGGGCATTTCTATTAATCTACCTACTTCAGGTTAATCTATGGAGGAAATACTGGGTAAAGGAAAAGGAATTTGAAACAGAAGTATTCAAAGAAATAAGGCTTTCTGTAATCATTCCTTTTAAGGATGAAGAAATGCATTTGAAAGCCCTTTTAAATTCACTTTCGGGGCAGGTCTATCGTCATTGGGAACTTATTTTAGTTAACGATCATTCGACGGACAGCGGCTTAGCAATAATCGAGGACTACGTCAGTCATTTTCCTGTTCCCATTAAAATAATTAAGGCAAGCCATGAAGGTAAAAAAATGGCCTTGCTAGATGGTGCCCATCAGGCCACCTTCGATACAATAATTACCACTGATGCAGATTGTACTTTTCATCCCCAATGGCTTGAAACCATGGCAGCCTACCAATGCCATACACAAGCGGATTTAATTATTGGGCCTGTTACAATAAAAAATAACAAAAGCGCCTTGAGCCGTTTTCAGCAAATAGATTTTATGGCCTTGCAGCTGAGCGGTGCAGCAGCAACACTAAGGCAGCAACCCATTATGTGCAATGGCGCCAACTTACTTTGCAATAAGAAATTGTACCTAAAGGCCAACTTAAATAATCACATTGCTTCAGGTGATGATATGTTTCTTCTAGAATGGATAAAAACTCAGGATAAAAAGATAAGCTACATTAAAGCCAAGCCAGCAATTGTGGAGACACAAGCCATCAGTAAGGTGCGATCTTTTTTTATGCAACGTGCGCGTTGGGCAGCCAAGGCTCATGCCTATCGTGATAAACAAATACTATTGTCAGGACTTTTGATTGGTAGTTTATCACTTCTTATGGTGTGCGCCCTTATTCTAAGCTTTTGGCGTTTACAGTATCTATTCCTTTATGGCTGTTGCTTTCTCCTTAAATTTATAGTGGATTATACATTATTGAAAGCCGGAAAACCATTTTTTAAATTTCGCTTCGGTACTATAGAAATATTAATGGCACAGATACTATACCCACTCTACGTTCTAAGCGTGCTTCTATTCCCAATATTCTTTAAAATAAAGTGGAAAGACCGAAATATATAACTGTAACAGCCATATCTAACTATCGGTTAAGGATCCTGGTAGAGTTTTGGTGTTTTTAGCGCCCAACTCCCTTATTTTCTCAGCACGGCTAATTAAATTACCCTTTCCTACACTAAGTTTATTAAATGCACTATTGTAGGTGTTTTGTGCCTGCTCAACCGACTTACCAACCTTTTCAAAATCATTTACAAAACCCACCAGTTTATCATACAAATCGCCACTTCGTTTGGCAATCTCCTGTGCATTCTTATTCTGGTTATCCTGTTTCCAAATGGATGCAATGGTGCGAAGTGTAGCAAGTAAGGTTGAAGGACTAACAGGTACAATCTTTCGCTCCCAAGCAAAAGCAAACAATTCGGCATCGGCTTCGACGGCAGCAGCAAAAGAGGATTCAACAGGGATAAACATCAATACAAAATCTGGGGTATTCAAAGCTGTGCTGGAAGCATAATTCTTTTCATGTAAGGTCCGAATATGGGCACGCATACTTTCCAAATGAGCTTTTAAGGCTTGTGTACGTTTATGCTCATCTGTAGAACTAATGTACCGTTCATAAGCATGTAAGGATATCTTAGAATCGATAATGAGGTGCTTTTGATCTGGCAAATTAAGTATTACATCAGGCCGAATGGTTTTACCTTCGGCATTGCTCATAACCACCTCACGATCATATTCTCTCCCTTTTACTAAACCCGACTGCTCAAGTATACGTTCGAGTATTAACTCACCCCAATTACCAAGCTTCTTCACATCACCTTTGAGCGCATTTGTTAGGTTAGTGGCCTCTTCACTTATGCGCTGGTTTAACTCATACAATCGCTTCACTTCCCCTTGTAAGCTAACCTTATCTCTTAGCTCCTTTTCGTAGGTTTCTGTTACTTTATTTTCAAAAGCGGTGATCTTTTCCTTAAAAGGCGATAACAGGTCGTTAAGGCGTTTATTCTGCTGCTCACTTATGTCGTTAGAATTACGTGAGAGTATTCGGCTAGCGATGTTTTCAAACTCTGATGTTAATTGCTTTTGAACACTCGATTTTTCTTGCTTTAAAGTTTCCACCTCCTTAATAAGGTGGATGTTCTCCACCTCAATGCCAGTTAGCTTTAGGTTTTTTTCCTCAGCAATAAGTCGGTATTGCTCGATCGATTCAATGGCATTACTTAATTGAGTCTGTAGCTCACCCGAATTGTGTTGTACTTGTTCATATTCTGCCTCAAGCAAAGCTTGAGATTTTGCCTGTGTGCTTTGACGTCTTATGAAATATAGAGCACTAATGGTAACGCCCATCACAATACCTAGCAAAAGAAAAATCGATGCTTCCATAATTACTTTATTAAACCAATTCTCAATATCACTATCATTCAGTAAAGCGCAAAAAAAAGCAGCCCGAAGACTGCCTTAAATATCTTGAAGAAACAATAACTAACTGGCTTTTAACTGTGCCATATTAGCATGTTCCATTTTTTCTTTCGCAAAGTCCAGCGATATAACTAATTCTTTCTCGTCACCTGATGGGGCATTAAACATGGCATCCATCATAATGGTTTCGCAAATAGATCTTAAACCACGTGCACCAAGCTTAAACTCAACCGCTGTATCCACCACGTATTCTAATACTTCGTCTTCAAACTTTAATTCAATACCATCAATTTCAAAAAGCTTTTCATACTGCTTAATGATTGAATTCTTAGGCTCGGTCAAAATTCGACGCAGAATCTCGCGATTAAGCGGCTGTAGGTAGGTAAGTACTGGTAGTCGACCAATAATCTCGGGAATTAAACCAAAGGACTTTAAATCCTGAGGTGCAATGTATTGCAATAGGTTTTCGGCATCAATCTTTTCGATTGACTTACTAGCCATGTAACCCACGACTTTAGTATTTAATCGCTGTGCAATTTTGCGCTCAATACCATCAAAAGCACCACCACATACAAACAGTATGTTTTTCGTATTAACCGGTATCATTTTTTGCTCAGGGTGTTTACGCCCTCCTTGCGGTGGAACGTTAACTATCGATCCTTCCAACAATTTTAAAAGGCCTTGTTGAACGCCTTCACCAGATACATCACGTGTAATGGAAGGATTATCACTTTTACGTGCGATTTTATCAATCTCATCAATAAAAACAATGCCCTTTTCAGCCGCTTCCACATTATAATCTGCCGCTTGTAACAAACGCGTTAATATACTCTCTATGTCTTCTCCAACGTAACCAGCCTCGGTTAATACGGTAGCATCAACAATAGTAAAAGGAACATGTAACATTTTTGCGATGGTACGAGCCAAAAGTGTCTTACCGGTACCCGTCTCACCAACAAGTATAATATTCGACTTTTCAATCTCTACTTCATCGGAGCTACTCTTTTGCATTAAGCGCTTATAGTGGTTATACACCGCAACCGAAAGGTATTTCTTCGCAGCATCCTGACCGATAACGTATTGGTCAAGAAAGGCCTTAATTTCAATAGGTTTTAATAGCGAAATCTCATCGACATCAAAAGAGTTTTTCTTCTTTACTTCTTCGTCTAAGATGCCATGAGCTTGTTCAATACAGCTATCACAGATATGGCCTGAGACACCCGCAATTAACAAGTTGGTATCTTTTCTCTCTCTACCGCAAAATGAACATTTATCCATATAATCTGATATAAAACACGAATGCAGAGCCAACCTAAAGGCTGATTCTGCATCGCTTATAATATTTAAACTAGCTTACTTATTAGAATTACGAACAAGGACTTCATCAATCATTCCGTATTCTTTAGCTTCTTCAGCTGTCATCCAGTAATCGCGATCAGAATCTTTCTCCACTTTTTTATACGTATTACCCGAGTGATCAGCTATTATCGTATAAAGTTCTTTCTTCAACTTTCCAATTTCGCGTGCTGTAATCTCAATATCTGAAGCTTGCCCCTGAGCACCACCCATTGGTTGGTGAATCATAATGCGCGAATGCTTCAAAGCTGTTCGTTTTCCTTTTGTTCCAGCTGTTAATAAAACGGCACCCATAGATGCTGCCATACCTGTACAGATGGTTGCAATATCAGAAGTGATATATTGCATGGTATCGTAGATACCTAATCCTGCGTATACCGAACCTCCTGGTGTATTAAAATAAATAGAAATATCTTTTGACGGATCAGCTGATTCCAAATAAAGCAGCTGTGCCTGAATAACGTTGGCCACATAATCATCCACCGGCAAACCTAAAAAGATAATGCGATCCATCATCAAACGTGAGAAAACATCCATACTGGCGACGTTTAACTGACGTTCCTCGATAATGGTTGGTGAAATGTAGCTGTTCGTAACAGACGTATATTGGTCAAGTGCAAGGCTGTTAATGCCTAAATGCTTAGTTGCGTATTTTTTAAAATCTTTTGGATCAATCATCTTCAAAAATTTTCTGTTTGCAATGTGCTAATTTAGTAATTAAACAGCCTGAACGATGTCTCTGTTTAGTTTTTTTCAAATAATTTATTAAAATCGTCACGAGAAATCTCTTTCTCTTCAATTTTAACAGCACCTTTAATGAAAGTAATTACCTTCTCTTGCATTGCTCCTTCAGCCATCTGACGGCGTTGCTCTTCTTGCTTAATCATCTCTTGAGCATAGTTTTCTAACTGCTCTTCTGGTACACTGTTTAAGCCATACTGCATAAATTGCATTTTTGCAGCTTTCTTAGCATACTCGATAATGTCCGCTTCTTCAATCTTCAACTCATTGTTCTTAATGATGCTGTTGCGAATTAATTGCCATTTCAGATCTTCAAGGAAACGTGGCATTTCATTGTCAATTGTTTCTGCATCTAACTTTTCGTTATCACGATTAGTTGCTAATAACCATCTCTTTAAGAAAGCTTCTGGGAAATCAACTTTAATTTTACCCATCAATTTTTCTTTAGCATCAACAGAGAAACGGTATTCTGTTTCCATATCAAGGTTCTTAGCAATATCAGCATCAATTCGAGCATTAAACTCTTCTTCTGATTTAATCTCACCTTCACCAAATGCCTGGTCAAAAAGCTCTTGATTAAGCTCAGCCGCCACAAACTCTGTTACTTCTGTTACTGTAAACTGGAAATCACCTGTCAAAGCTTCAGCTTCTTCTTGAGTAATTTTCAATAAATGAGCAATCTCAGTATCGTTAGGGAATGCTTTCTTTGGATCGAATACAATAACATCGCCCGCTTTAACACCCATTAATTTTTTCTGCTCTGCTTTGCCTTTTACAATAGCCATTGAAAGCACAACATCTTCAGGTGCAATACCGTCTTCTTTAACAGCATCACCGTCAAGCTGAGCAAAATTACCTTTTACCAAAGCCTTTTCAGTAGCAGCTTCAATCACCTCTGATTTTCCAAAACGACCAGTTACCGAATCTACTTGCTGCTGTCTCATTTCCTCAGAAACAGTCACATTGTATACTGGTAATTTCTCACGCTTAGTTAACTTAACGTCTAACTCAGGTGCAATGGCAATATCAAAAACAAAGTCAAACTTCTCTGCTGAATCAAAATCAATCAATTCTTGTGATTCAGAAGGAAGAGGCTCTCCTAATAGATCCAACTCGTTTTCAGTAATGTAAGCATGAATTTTCTCAGAAACAAGCTTGTTTACTTCTTCAGCCAACACAGCTTTTCCATACATTTTCTTCACAACACCTGTTGGTACTTTTCCAGCACGGAAACCAGGCATATTTACACGCTTGCGATAATCTTTTAATACATCATCAACTTTTTGCGCATAGTCCTCTTTTTCTACAGTTAATTTGATAACTGCATTCAATGCATCAATGTTTTCCTTTGAAATATTCATCTTCTTAAATTTAAAAGTGAACCTATCCTCACTACTTATTGAAAATGTTATTGAGGAGGGAAATCTATTTTACTTCAGTTTTGTATAAATTTAAAAAACCGCCTCACCATCGATAAAAATCGTAAGTGAGGCGGTTCTCTGTGCGGATGAAGGGACTCGAACCCCCACGCCTCTCGGCACTAGATCCTAAGTCTAGCGCGGCTACCAATTACGCCACATCCGCATTTTCCGTGTTTCGCGGTGCAAAGATAAATCCTTTTTCTTTCCCTCCAAATTTTTTTTCAATTTATTTTTCCTGTTCAAACTCACGACGACGCAATTGAAAGTCGTCACCCAGGTATAAACGCTTCACATCTTCATCTTCGGCCAACTCCTCTGCCGTCCCGGCTTTCAGTATCTTACCCTCAAAAAGAAGATAAGCCCGATCACAAATAGCGAGCGTTTCGTGCACATTATGATCCGTAATTAAGATGCCAATATTTTTAAATTTTAATTTTGCGACAATCTCTTGAATATCGCGTACCGCGATTGGATCAACACCAGCAAAAGGCTCATCAAGCAAAATAAATTTTGGATTAATGGCTAAAGCGCGTGCAATTTCAGTTCGACGCCGCTCGCCACCCGATAACTGTATACCCAGACTCTTTCGAATATGATGTAAACTAAACTCACTTAGAAGTTCCTCTAAACGCTCTTTTTGATATTCTTTTGAAAAATCTGTCATCTGCAATACAGCCCTGATGTTATCTTCAACACTGAGGTTACGAAAAACACTGGCCTCTTGAGCAAGATAGCCAATGCCTTTTTGTGCTCGCTTGTATACAGGTGCATCGGTTATCTCTTCGTCATTTAAAAATATCTTTCCGCTGTTTGGCGTAATCAGTCCAACCATCATGTAAAATGATGTAGTCTTACCGGCACCATTAGGGCCCAACAAACCAACTATTTCCCCTTGCTTCACATTTACAGAGACACCCTTAACCACTGTGCGGCTTTTATACTTTTTAATCAGGGTATCTGTATGTAGTTTTAATGGTTTTTCTTCCATGGCAAATGATTATTTATGCTAAATCTAATTGGTTTTTCTTTTCTAAACGTTTGGCGATCATAATACCAGACTCATAAAGAATAATAAGTGGAAAACAGACCAACAACTGACTAATCACATCAGGAGGAGTGATAATAGCAGCCAATAAGAGTGCGACTACAATAGAATGCTTTCTATATTTAATCAAAAATCCAGATGTAACAAGTCCCACTTTTGCCAGAAAATATATAAAAATAGGTAATTCGAAGATAATACCACCAGCTAACACAATAGAAGTTATGGTGCTTATATAAGAACCTAAGTTAACAATGTTCTCCACCTTATGACTCACTTGATAAGTACCAAGAAAATGAACGGATAAAGGACATATTATATAGTAAGCAAATAAAATACCAATGCTAAATAGCGAGGAAGCAAAAAAGATAGCACCTCGGGAGTTACTAATCTCATTTTGATAAAGCGCAGGCTTCACAAACCTCCAAAACTCCCAGAATATATACGGAAAACTTAACACAATGCCAACAACAAAAGAGACCCAGATATGGGTGGTGAACTGACCCGACATATTAATATTCTGAAAACTAAGCGGTATCTGATTAATGTTTAATAAAGGCATCTCAAACTGCGTACCCAGATCGGACAAAAATTTGTTCGTAAAAAAATCTGGATTAGAAGGTGCAAGTATTATGGTATCAAATACAAAGCCCTTAAAAATAAAGGCCAATATTGCAAAAATAAACACACTCCCAAACGCTCGTACTAAATGCCAACGCAACACTTCGAGG
>Ga0193951_1001073_pt1 | contig 12233 bp, 8 predicted proteins | sample BB_2_MG_FD_140370 | JGI IMG/M metagenome (GOLD analysis project Ga0193951, IMG submission 140370) | Microbial mat bacterial communities from the Broadkill River, Lewes, Delaware, United States - BB_2_MG | ecosystem: Environmental > Aquatic > Freshwater > River > Microbial mats | place: USA... | reverse complement strand
GATGCTAATGTTTTGGTTTTTCAAAGACAAGATTCTGTCTTTACCCAAAAGGTAGGTGCGGATAAGCAAGTGTTCTTATTTGACTTAGCCTCATTAAATGCCACATTGGAGAAGGGTGAGCATGAGCCTTTGAAGCGCATGCCAGCCTTAAAATGGGTCACAAGCACTTCTTTTTCTTTTACAACAGCCAAGGGGTATTATACTGTTGATCATGCCTTAAACAAAATATTGAGTTATACTGCCAAGCCATCTGGGGCTTCTAATGTTGATTTAAATAAATCAATTGGTAGTTTAGCTTACACAATTGGTAATGACTTGTATTTGAAGAAAGGACAAGAAGCAGCTGTTTTGGTAGCCGGTAATGAGGGCGAAGATATTGTTTTTGGTCATACTGTGCACCGTAATGAGTTTGGGATTAATAAGGGTACATTTTGGTCGGGTAATGGTCAGTCATTGGCATTTTATCGCGAGGATAATTCTATGGTGAGTAACTACCCAATGGTTAATGTAGATAAGCGAGTTGCTGAGTTGGAAAACATAAAGTACCCAATGGCGGGCATGGCAAGTCATCACGTTACGGTTGGTGTTTATAACCTTGAAAATAAAACAACAACTTACCTAAAAACAGGTGAGCCTAAAGAACGCTTTTTTACGAATGTGTGTTGGACACCAGATAATCAACACATTTTAATTGCAGAGCTGAATCGTGGTCAAAACCACATGCAATTAAAGAAATATAACGCTAATACTGGTGAGTATGTAACTACTTTGTTCGAAGAAAAGGATGAGTGCTGGACAGAGCCAATGAATCCTGCTTTGTTCATTCCCAATAAAAGAGGTGATTTCATTTGGCAAAGTATGAAAGATGGGTATAATCATCTGTATATTTATGGCCTTGATGGTAAGCTTAAAAAGCAATTGACAAGCGGTAATTGGGAAGTAACTAGGGTGTTGGGCTTTGACAAGAGTGCCAAATACTTGTTTGTCGAATCAACAAAGGAAGAAGCATTAGAGCGCCATGTCTACAAGGTGAGTCTTGCTAGTGGTAAAATGCAGCAAATCACTCGTGAAGCAGGCGTACATCGTGTTAAGATCAGTAAAGACGGTCGTTACGCATTATCTACTTTCTCTTCATTAAATGTGCCATCTAAAACGGTTTTGAAAGATACCCGTGGTAAACTGTTGCAGACGCTTCAGGTCGTTGAAAACCCTTATAAGGGCATCGAAACAGGTAAGGTTGAATTGCTAAAATTAAAAACAAAGGATAATAAGTTTGACTTGGATGCACGTATGATTCTTCCTGTTGGATTTGATGCTTCAAAAAAATACCCTGTTGTGGTTTATGTGTACGGAGGGCCTCATTCTCAGCTTGTGCAAAACAGATGGATGGGCGGTGCTCGCGGATGGCAATTATACATGGCGCAAAAAGGCTATATCGCATTTACTTTAGATAACAGAGGTACGGCAAATCGAGGTAAGGAATTTGCACAAGCCATACATCGTCAGTTGGGTAAGGCCGAGGTTGAAGATCAAATGCAAGGTGTTGAGTACCTAAAATCACTTCCTTTTGTTGATGCAGATAGGATTGGTGTGCACGGTTGGAGTTATGGTGGTTTTATGACTATTTCTATGATGACTCAACACCCAGATGTGTTTAAAGTCGGTGTTTCTGGTGGACCAGTTATCGATTGGCAGTACTATGAGATTATGTATGGCGAGCGTTATATGGATATGCCGCAAGAAAATAAGGAAGGGTATGCTCAAGCAAACCTAAAGAATGCAGTTAAGAACCTTGAGGGGCGATTATTAATTATTCATGGTGCGATAGATCCGGTAGTTGTGTGGCAGCATAGTCTATCGTTTGTGCGAGCGTGTGTTGAAAATGGGGTGCAGTTGGATTATTTTCCTTATCCACGTCATGAGCACAATGTAATGGGGAAAGATAGAATTCACCTCATGGAAAAAGTGACCTTGTACTTTGATGACTTTTTGTAAGTGATCTTTCAAGGGCTGAATAGCCATAAATTAACATAGTTTTGCAGGAGCGATAAGCTATATTTCACAGCTTATTGCTCCTGCATTTTTTTTTGGTAATATTTTCGTTGCCTTTAATGCTAGTTATTGGATAAGGATTTCTTTTCGTTGATTGCAAAAAATGAAATGACATCCTTTAGCTCAACGGCCCGGGTGGCCAAATTATCTGAAATACTTTGCAATTCTTGAGCTGTTGATGCATTGCTTTGTGTCACAACATTGATCATGCGGATGGCTTCGTTTATTTGCATGGTGCCAGTTGTTTGCTCTGATCCTGCTACAGTAATTTCTTGTACAAGTTGCGATGTTCTATGGATGTTGGGTAGTACCTTCTCTAGTAGGGCTACAGACTGTAAGGTTTCCTCTACTCCCGATTCGGTTTGTTTAATAATGCTTGAGGCTGCATCCCTACTTTGTTCAGCTAGCTTCTTCACCTCACGTGCAACTATTGAGAAACCTTTACCATGTTCACCAGCTTTGGCAGCTTCAATGGCAGCATTAAGTGCTAGTATGTTGGTTTGATTGGCTATGGTGTCAATTATGGTGACTTTATCAGCCACTTCTTTCACCCAAACTAAACTTTTGCTTGATGCTTCGTGCACGGTTTTTATACCATCAGATGCAAGGTAAGAGATGCTTTCTGTCTCTTTAGAATTGCCTGCTGTTTGTTCAATGTTTGCTGTAATTTCTTCCATTGAAGTACTAACTTCTTCTAATGAAGAGGCCAGTTCAGAAGTACCTTCGGCTAGTTTCTGTGAGTAATCGTTAACATCATCACCAATTGTGGTGATCGACTCTGAGGCATTGATTATGCTAATAATGATTTCCCTCAGCTTGCTTGTCATTATTCCAATGTCCTTCAGTAAATCGCCCATTTCGTCATCTGAAACAACTTTTATGGTGTTACTTATTTCACCTTTCGCCATTTTTTTAACAACTTCTTGAGCTGCCACAATAGAATTAACAATTGACCTTGAAATTAGTGATAAGCCTATAGTGGTAACCAATATCATGACGATAATGGCAACAACTAAGGAGTTAACCGTGCGTGCCCTTATGACTTCTGATTTTGAATTTATAGAACTAACAATTTCTTCAACGAGGGGTTCTATTTTATACACCGACTGACGCATTTTGCCTGTAATACCGGCATCTTTGTTCCTTCCTATCGTATTGTCAGTTCTCACTACCTTTGTAAATGAGGCATAGTAGGTATCAATTTTTTCTAGGATATTTTGTTTGGTTATTTGCTTATAATTGGCCGAATTAATATAGTTTTTGAGGGTGATAATAGCCGAGGTGAGCTTGGTGGCGTAGGTAGAATCCTTTCTTAATAAATAGTCTTTTTCGTGGCGGCGTAGCATCAACACTTTGGCATGTAAAGCATCGTCTTGTATTTGGTCTATGCTAATTTGCTCTAATGCCCTTACGGCCATCCGCATTTCCCCTATTTCCCCAAAGTTTTTATAACCACGTTCGTAGTTGGCCTCTACTAGATGTTCAAAATGAAGTTTATACTCGATCATATGATCACCCAAACTTTTCATTTTTTCCAGAAAATTCATTTTTTGAATGACTTTGTGTTCGCCTATGCGTTCTATTTCATCCATGTAGAGCATAGCGTTTTCTTTAAATACAGCTAGGTATTTACTTTCTTTTGTTTTGTAAAACGTTGTATTCGTTAATTCTCGTAAAAGAAAATCTTTCTCGTTCTTTCGAAGTTTTAACATCGTACTACTTAGCTTTTCGTTTTCAGAGGTAATGGTATTAAGCTCAGATAGCTGCATAATGGCAATAACCATATAAACTCCTACTACAATAAAGAGTGTACTTAGGGTGATGATGAATAGTGATAATTTGAGTTTGATGGTTAATCTTAAATTTTTCATAGCTTTTAAGTTGTAAGATTTGCTGTCATAGAGATAAAGTACATGTAATTAACCCATAATTGAGATTGTGAATAAGAGTCATCTGAATGGCATTATTACTGTATTTATATTTTGATTTTTACTATCCTTTTTAAAAGTTAAATCATTTTTAACAATAAGTCCAGACATAATTAATAATCCTGTGCTGCAAAGGGCTTATTTTTAAAGCTTTTTACGCTGCTAGGGTGTGTTATGATGGTTCGCTGATAAGGCTGTGTAGCGGTGCTTTAATCAGATAAAAGCGAAAATGAGGTTCGGTTTCGATTTGTTTTCTAGAAAACTAAAAAAAATTTTGAATGGCTGTATGAAGCATGGGGTAAAGGTTTGGCGACTTACCTAGACTATCCTAGCTTGGGTTTCGGAACGGTGTTTTGGTAATTGACCTTTTCTTTTATAATCGCGTGTAGTAGTTGCCTTTTCTAAATGTGAGCGTTCTGAACGTCATATTGGCTATCCTTATTTCTAAAGTACGTATTAAGTGAGAAGAGTTCTTATCGGTCACTTATGATGCTTTTTGTGAAATAGAGAATGTGGGATTTATGTATGGTGAATGAGGAGAGTGAAGATCTGTTGTGTGCTATTATGATTATTAGTTTTAGACATTTTAGTTTAGTCTAATCATGGTATTGTACCGCGTATTTTTTTGAAAATAACAAAAAAATAGAGCTGGTATCGTGAGTGTTACATCATGGGTAATGAAGTCCTGATAAAAGTCATTTTATCTTGTATTTGTCACGTTGATAATGTTATAGAGGCGTGTTTTGTTCTTGTAATCAGAAATATGTTTTACAACCATTTTTTATTCTAGGATATTAATTTATTAAGTTCAATATTTGATGAAAATTTTCTTTAATTGCTAACTATGAAACTAAAAACAAAGGCTCAAGCAGGTAGTTTCGAGTCAAGCGATGTGTTGATAATGGTTGAACCTGTAGAAAAAGGCACAGGTCGAAAGATCGAGTTGTCATCCATTGTAATGCAACAGTTTGGTGAAGATCTACTTCAACAGATTAACCGCGATCTCGACGCTTATGGTATGTCAGATGTACGTATTATCGTTAACGACAAAGGCGCTTTACCACCAACAATATCGGCACGATTAGAAACAGCACTAAAGAGAGCAGCAGAAATGCAAACCGGAACCTTAAAGTAAGTTATGATGAAAGTAAAACAACAAACCTTTAAAAGGCGTACCATGTTGTATATTCCGGGTAATAATCCGGCTATGTTACAGCAGGGCAGTGTTTATGGTGCTGATGGCGTCTTGCTTGATTTGGAAGATGCAGTAGCTCTGAACCAAAAAGATTCAGCGCGTATTCTGGTGTCGCACATGTTGAAATACATTTCCTATGAGGGATGTGAGGTGACTGTGCGTGTCAATCATATTGATACGCCTTTTGGTTTAGATGACTTAAAGCAGATTGTGCCCTTACAACCTGATGCTATTCGCCTACCTAAAGTTGAAACGCTAGAGGAAATTAGTAGAATAATACAAGTAATTGAAGAAATAGAAGATGAACACCAGTTGCCGCATGATCGCATGAAAGTACATGTTATGATTGAGACGGCTTTAGGTGTTCAAAATGTATATGATATCGCCAAATATTCGCCTCGTATTGATGCTATTTCGATAGGTGGGCAGGATCTGGCCGCAGATATGCAGTTGGTTAAGGCTAATGATGGAATCGGTATCGATTATGCGCGTAAGCAAATCGTAATGGCAGCTAAGGCCTGTAAAATTGATGTTTTCGATACGGTTTATGTTGATACCGAAAATGAAGAAGGCTTACGCGATGAAGCGGAGTACATCAAGAAGCTAGGGTTTACTGGCAAGGCTATTATCAATCCAAGACAGATAGAGATCGTTAACGAGGTATTTACACCAACTGAGGTGGAGATAAGAAAAGCTGTTAAAATTGTTAAAGCCTTTGAGCGTAATAAAGCGGAAGGAATTGGCGTATTTGCTGTTGATGGCAAAATGGTTGATGCGCCTGTTGTGCAACGTGCATTGCGGGTTTTGGAAATGGCAGATATTGATGCCGAAGCTTTATAATTTCATTAGCGTTATACATTAAAATCTAGAGTACCGTGAAGAATAAACTTCAAATTAATATACCAGAAGAGTTAGCTGGAATTGGTAAATTAGAACCTTTTCAGGGGGCATTTGCTAAATTGAAAAAAGGTTGGATGGAAGAAAAAACCGTTCCGCCACCCAATAAAGCCAAATTACCACACTCAAATAAGGTGTGTGCTTCACTGAAAGAAGCTATTGTTAAAACAAAGCCTTATAATGGGATGACCATCTCTTTTCACCACCACTTAAGAGGGGGCGATAATTTATTGGTTGAATCCATTAAAATATTAGCTGAGCTTGGGATAAAAGACATTACACTTGCTTCAAGTAGCTTAACATCGGCTCACGACCCTATTTTGCCCTACTTTAAAGATGGTACCATTACTCAGGTGTATTCCAGTGGTATTAGGGGTGAACTGGGTAAGGCCATTGCAGAAGGTATTTTGCCTAAGCCTTGTGTCATTCATTCGCATGGTGGTCGTGTGCGTTGCGTGCATACAGGGCGTATTAAAATAGATTTGGCAATTTTAGCAGCTTCAGCTTCCGATATCGAAGGTAATGCAACGGGTTCACATGGGCCTTCGGCATTTGGTTCAATGGGCTATGCAGCTATCGATTCGTGGTATGCCAAGCAAGTTGTGGTTGTAACCGATAATATTGTTGATTATCCATGTGTGCCACAATCTGTCACTCAAAATTACATTGATTTTGTGGTGAAGGTCGATTCTATTGGCGATCCATCAAAAATTGCTGGAGGAACAACACGTATCACCAAGGCGCCTATGGATTTGCAAATTGCACGCTTGGCTGCTCAGGTGATTGAGCACTCGGGTGAGTTAAAGGATGGTTTTAGTTTTCAGGTTGGCGCTGGAGGAGCGTCTTTAGCAGTAGCTAAGTACATCCGTAAGATCATGAAGCAGAGAACCATCAAAGGTAGCTTTATATTAGGTGGTGTTACATCATATGGTGTTGATATGCTTAATGAGGGATTATTTGGGTCTATTTTTGACGTTCAATCCTTTGATGCAGCTGTTAGTTCTTCGTTAATGGATAATCCTTATCATATAGAGATACCGGCTGGTGTGTATGCTAACCCATTTAATTGTGGTTGCATGACCAATAAGCTGGATATTGTAGTGCTTGGTGCACTTGAAATTGATACCGATTTTAATGTGAATGTAATCACCGGATCCGAAGGTTATGTGAGGGGGGCTTCTGGTGGACATAGTGATACTGCTTCAGGTGCAAATTTAACGGTTGTGGTTTGTCCGTCTTTTCGTGGTAGAATTCCAATTGTAAAGGATAAGGTACATACCGTAGTAACACCAGGAGAAAGCATTGATGTACTAGTTACTGAACGAGGTATATGTGTTAATCCGGAACGAGCCGACCTAAAGGCAAATTTGGAAGCCAGCGGCATTCAGGTGAAGGATATTGAAGATTTGGCACGTGAGGTGGAGTCCATAACAGGAAAAGCCAAGCCTATTGAAATTACTGATCGAATCGTTGGGGTTGTTGAATACCGCGATGGAACCATTATTGATGTCATTCATCAAGTAAAAGAGTAATGGACAATATAAAAGAAACAGACCGTATTCTTATTCAACAATTGTTGCAGGCGCGTGAAATGCGTTTGCAGCAAAAGTTGGGTATGGTAAATGGTGGTTATCATTTGGTTTCTTTACAATTAAACATTCCTGGGTTGCCCAAAAGCAACGAGGTGCTTTTGCGTTTTATTCAACGGGTTGATGAGGCCTTTCAGCTTTTTTTTAAGAGCCGAAATGTACTAAGCTCATGGACGGAAAAGCATTCCTTGTCGGACTTGGCTGGTGATGCTGTAATGTACCTATTTAAAAAGGCTGCTATTTCACCTGTTGAGTTAAAGCAGCTAACCGAGGCATTTGAATCTCACTTTGCACTAGGTAGAATCGTAGATCTCGATGTTCTAAGTGCTGATGGGCAGCCAATTTCATCGGGGAAAGCAAAAAAATGTTTTGTTTGTTCAGAAGCTGCAGAAGTGTGTCGTAAAACCAATCGGCATAGTATTGAGCAAGTTCGCGATGCCATGTTAAGTGCTATTGAAAAAGACTTAAAGTTGGTAGAGGCAAACCGGGTCATCACAAAGGTATCTGCTTATGCAGTCAATGCTTTGTTACTTGAGGTTTCCCTGAGTCCAAAACCAGGCTTAGTCTGTCGAAACTCATCGGGGGCACATTCGGATATGGATTTTATCACTTTTCTGAATTCGGTTGCAGTCTTATCTCCGGTTTTTTTGGAGATTGGGCAATTGGCCAGTAACACCGTTTCTGGTGATGTATCAAAAGCTTTGCCGCAAATACGTGAAATTGGTTTGAGAATGGAGAAGGAGATGACCCTGGCTACACAGGGTGTTAATACCCATAAAGGTGCTATTTTCTTGCTAGCCATAAGTTGCTTCTCGGCCGTTCATGTTATTTTAAATACTGGGCAGTATAAGGCCGGTGCTTTTGCATCTGTTTTGCAACAGCTTACTAATGGTATGGTTCAACGTGAACTTTGTGTAGTCAATGAAGCCATGGACCTGTCTCATGGACAAAAATGTTTTTTGCGCTATGGCTTGCAAGGTGCAGGAGCACGAGGCGAGGCTGAGCAAGGTCTACCCACGGTTCTTCATGAAGCGTTACCGTATTTAAACCGTGTTCGAAAAGACTGTCTTTATGGTATGTCTGATAAAGCATTACAATCGATACTAATTCCTGTCCTTCTAAAAATAATGACCGTCAATAATGATACTAATGTGCTGTATCGGCATAATCAGCAGGTGCTTGGTTTGGTGAAACAAAAGGCTGCTGAAGCTCTATGTGCATGGGAGATAGGAAGGGAAGAGGAGTATTTAAAATTGGTAGAGTGGTGTAATAAGGAAAAAATATCTTCAGGAGGTTCGGCTGATTTGCTGGCCTTAACAATAATGATTCATTTTGTTCAAACTGAGTTTTCGTAGGTAGATTATGATTGAGAATTCTGACTTTAGAATTGAAGAACCCGATTTAAGTAGTAAATATGATGTTGATTTGGTGCGTCGTTTTATGGCGCCATTGGGGTTTTATTTTGACGAGAGTACGGTTGAGTACTGTGTTATCTTATATACTTTAAACGATGATATAGTTGGTGTTGGTTCATGTAAAGGGAAAATTCTTAAATACGTAGCTGTGTCGCCTCATTTTCGTGAGTCGGGCGCCTTTGCTCATATTGTAACACACCTCACCGAGCATGTCATGCAAAAGTATCAGCAGACTTTCGTGTTTACGCGTCCCGATAATATTATAAGATTTAAAGGTCTTGGCTATCGGCATATTGCCAGCGCAGAACCGCTGATGTCGGTATTAGAATTTGGTTATGAGAATATTGATGATTATAAGGCGTACCTCGCCTCTGTTAAAAGTAAGAACGGAGAGCAGGAGGTGGCTGCCATTGTCGTTAACTGTAATCCCTTTACACTTGGTCATCAGTATTTAATTGAAAAGGCTGCACGTGAAAATGAATTGGTATATGTTTTTGTTGTAGAAACAGAGCGTTCAGTATTTCCTTTCAAAGATCGTATTGAGATGATTCGAAGAGGGACCAGTCACTTATCGAATATAATTTTGGTCAAGGGTGGAGAGTATGTGGTATCTAGCGCTACTTTTCCAAATTATTTTCTTAAAAATGAGTCGCCTGATATGGTTACTCAAAAGCAAGCTGAATTAGATATTGAGATTTTTAGTCAACATATTGCTCCTGTATTAGCCATAAGAAAGCGCTATGTAGGAAGCGAAAATTATTGTGCAACAACTTTGTTGTACAACAAGGCCATGCAAACCATATTACCTTTAAAAAACATTGAATACATTGAGGTACAGCGAAAGGAGATGAATGCTGGTGATGGACAGGAATATATCAGTGCAAGTAAGGTAAGAGAAGCTATTAAGTACCAGCGACTCAGTCGCTTGCGGTATTTACTTCCACAGTCAACCATTGAATACCTTAAATCAGACAAGGTAAAGCAAGTTGAAGAGCAGATTCAATCGAGCAATGCACGACATTAAAAAAAAACCGCCCGAAGGCGGTTTTTTTATGCTATTTGTTCTTCCGATTCAAAAATATCGAATATTTTGTCCAATTTCATTAGCTTTAATAAGCTCATGACCTCGGCTTTAACAGAACACAGCTGAAAAGAACCGTCATTTTGTCTTGCTGTTTTAAGTGCACTTATTAATGTTCCAATTCCAGTGCTGTCAATAAAGCTGATATTTGAAAGATTAAGCACGAGTTTTGTGCCGCTTGTCGAGAGTGCAGCGGTTAGCTCTGCCTTCACTTCTGGCGCAATTGTAGCGTTTAATCGATTTGTATCAGCTAATAAGCCGAACATTACCCCATCATGTTCTTTAACTTGTAGCATATAATATAGTTTATTAGTTTTTTAAAACCACGTTCAATTCATCTAAAGCTGATTGACATGTGCTATTAAAATGTTCAATTATTTTTTGAATACTATCTTTATTCTTGTTCTCCATCAGCCACTTTTTACGGTCTTCCGGATAATTTTCAAAGCTTTTCTTGAATTGCAAAGTTTCGTCATCATCGCCATGCGTTGACTTAGCTTCGTCTAACTTTAAAAGTTTAGCAAGCAATTCAAGGTTTTTTAAATCTTTATTGCCCAATTCATCCATTCCCATCGACATGACTGATGATTTTGCTTTATGAGCAACAGCAGCAATCAGACTCCAGTCTCCCTTTTCTATTCCTTCTTCAAATCCTTCATTAAACTCTGGTACTTGCTCAATGAAGATGTTAACCAACTCTTTTACAAGCTCATTGTTGCCGTCGGTAATACTTTCTAAGTACTCGAGATTAATATATTTATATGGGTTTGGCATGTTCTATTTAAAATAAAATTAAGGGTTAAATTACAAATAATTTGGTAAAAGTAACTTTTTTGGGGGAATTAATTTTTCGATATGAATTTTGATAGCTGGCAAAGTGATATTAATTAGCTTTTAAAGCCGATAATTATCATTTTTTACCAGTTGATTATTTTTTTACATTTGTTCAAATTGCAAGAGGCAAATAATGTATTGCCTAACAAAGGTAAAATTAGCACTTAACAACGTATAACAAATGAAAAGAACAGCCTTTTTTGAATTTCATGAAGCACTAGAAGCAAAGATTGTTTCTTTTGCAGGTTATGAAATGCCAATCGAATATTCTGGTATCAATAACGAACATATGACTGTACGCAATAGCGTAGGTGTATTTGATGTGTCGCACATGGGCGAGTTTTGGGTTAAGGGTCCAAAGGCATTTGATCTTGTTCAAAAAGTAACATCTAACGATGTGGCTGCTTTATCTGTTGGACAGGCTCAATATTCATGTTTCCCAAATGGTAAAGGTGGTATTGTCGATGATTTACTCGTTTATAAATACGAAGAGGAGAAATACTTGTTAGTTGTTAACGCTTCAAATATTGATAAGGATTGGGCTTGGGTTTCTGAGCAAAATACAATGGGAGCAGAAATCGAAAATGCAAGTGATCAGATTTCTCAACTAGCCATTCAAGGGCCAAAAGCTACTGCTGTTTTGCAGAAGCTAACTGAAATTAATCTTTCTGAAATAGAATACTATACATTCACAACAGGTGCTATTGCCGGTGCTGATAATGTTATTATCTCAAATACAGGGTACACAGGTTCTGGTGGTTTTGAGTTGTATATGAATAATGCCGATGGCGCTAAAGTGTGGAAAGCTATATTTGAAGCCGGTAAAGAAGAAGGCATTCTGCCTATTGGTCTTGCTGCTCGCGATACCTTAAGACTTGAAAAAGGATTCTGTTTGTACGGAAATGATATTGATGATACAACATCTTCAATTGAAGCCGGCCTAGGGTGGATTACCAAGTTAAACGATACCGATGACTTTATTGATAAAGCTTATTTATTAAAGCAAAAAGAAGAAGGTGTAACCAAGCGATTAAGAGGGTTTGAATTAATCGACAGAGGTATTCCTCGTAAAGATTACGAAATTGTAAATGAGAATGATGAAGTCATTGGTCGTGTTACTTCGGGAACAATGTCACCAATGTTGCAAAAAGGTATAGGAATGGGATATATCAATAAAGGATATACTAAGTTTGATACCGAAATATTTATCAAAGTACGTAATCGTAAGTTAAAAGCAAAAGT
>Ga0193951_1001072_pt1 | contig 12239 bp, 13 predicted proteins | sample BB_2_MG_FD_140370 | JGI IMG/M metagenome (GOLD analysis project Ga0193951, IMG submission 140370) | Microbial mat bacterial communities from the Broadkill River, Lewes, Delaware, United States - BB_2_MG | ecosystem: Environmental > Aquatic > Freshwater > River > Microbial mats | place: USA... | reverse complement strand
GGTACGGTAGAAAAACCAAATAACGATGACGCCCTTTTGGCTAGATACTCTTGTTCGTACTGGCCCGGTGTTGGAATCAATAAGGCTCTTTTGTTACAGTAGACTAAATCCATTAGTGTTGAATAGCCTGATCGGCAGATAATAAACTTACTTTGGCAGATTAAAAGTTTTAAATCTGCCGCTTTACAATGAGGTAATAGAGTTATATTGCTGAAATTATCTGGTTTACTATCTAGCTTGCCTCGCACTATGGTGACGCTTCTTTTACTGTTAATTAATTGGTTAATCAGTATTTCTTCTAATTGACTTCGGTGAGGCTCTGGGCCTGATAGAATTACCAAAATATCTGTTGCTTCATGCGTCGTAGCCTCAGAATTGGCGATTGATAAGCGTGATTTGATACCTAAGTATTCGGTAGGAACTGTTTTTATAGGTTCAGATAAATGGCCCGAAAGGTTTGGTTTTATTTCGGTATCAGGTATCCAACATGCATCAAACTTACTGATCAGTTGTGTAATTGCTTTATTGGATATGGCTTGAAAGCGATTAAACACTTTACCCAGTTGTGGTCGTGTTTGGTGCGTTATTATGATGGAGGTAACTTCTTTAGAACGTACACCATATCTATTATCTGAAATGATCAGATCAATTTTGTGCTTTTTAACCAAAGACTGTGTTTGAATATGCTCTTGTTTGATGGCTTTTAGGAGTGTTGGTATTTGATAAAGCAATATTGGCCACTGCTGCCTGTGCTTAGATAGACGAACATTGAAACCTTTTAATTTGGCATGAGGTAGCTGAGGAAAAGTATGAAGTAGAATATCTATTGAAGGCGATTCGCCAGCAATTAAGCAATAATGGCCTGCTTTTACTAATTCGTCAATAATTGGAATTAGCCGCGTGGCATGGCCCAGCCCCCAGTTTAGAGGGCTAATTAGTATTCTGCGTTTTTTTTGATTTGAACTAGGCACCTTGCAAATATACAACCTCTTGTGGTTCTTTCCTTAAGCGTGTTATCCCGAAACGGAAATAGTAAGGCCTTTTTGTTCTGCTCTTTTTGCAATTTGTTTTAATTCGTCGAGTGGAACTTTCTTCAATGAGTTGTATGGCGTAGCACGTTCAATCGTATATATCATTACTTTTTGTGGCTTTATCTGCTCTAAGGCATCTAACCATGCTGTAATGTCCTCTTCTGTATTATTGTCGATCACCTGACCATTTGCTTCTCCAGCTACAAACATGGTTTGAATGATCACCTGTCCTTTAAAATCAGCCAGCTGTTGGATGGTTGCTTCTAGGTTAAAGGGATAATTGGGCTGGTCTAACCGTAGGATGCTTTCTTTTAAACCTGAATCTAACTTCTGAATATTATCATCAATTTTCAATAAGGCTTCAACAACATCAGACTGGTGCAGGCGCGAGGCGTTGGACAATACTGCAATACGAGCATTGGGACAATATAAATTGCGTAATTCTATCGTGTCATCAATAATGGCTTTAAAATCGGGGTGTAGTGTAGGCTCGCCATTGCCTGCAAAAGTTATTACGTCGGGTTTTAGTTGATCCTGTAACATGGCCTGCAGCTTATTACTTAGCGCCACCTTAACCTCTTTTCGTGTTGGCATATTGCCCTTCTTATCACCTAACTCCCCATTTAAACCGCACTCACAATAGATGCAATCAAAAGAGCAAATTTTTCTATTAACAGGCATAAGGTTAATGCCTAATGAAACGCCTAAGCGGCGGCTATTTACCGGTCCAAAAACAACTTCATCAAATAAAAATGTTGACATCTTTTTTTTGCAAAGGTAATTGTTTATGCACAAGTCAATGTCAATTATAAGATGATTTGAATCATTATTACTAGGCTTAATAATATGCCATTGGATGCTTAAATGTTCATTTTTCACAACCAACTAATTTGCTATCTTTGGTCTCTTGAATTTTAGGCAGTTTCATGAGGTTTAAAGAGGTAATAGGACACAGCAGAATTAAAAAACACTTGATAAACATGGTGAGAGAAAACCGTGTGAGTCATGCCCAGTTGTTTGGTGGGCCCGAAGGGGTTGGGAAAATTAATTTGGCATTGGCGTTTGCCCAATACCTTAACTGTCATGATCGTCAAGAGGAGGATTCATGTGGTGTTTGTAAGTCTTGTCTAAAATACGCTAAGCTTATTCACCCCGATTTGCATTTTGTTTTTCCTGTGGTGAAAAGCCCGAAGCATAAAAATCCTGTGAGTGATTCTTTTCTTACCCAGTGGCGTCAATTTGTATTAGAAAAGAGATACTTTAACATAAGGCAATGGTTTACATTTCTTGAAGCCGATAAACAAGGCCTCATTTATAGCCAGGAGAGTCAGGAAATAATTAAAAAGTTAAGCCTGAAAACTTTTGAGGCCAAGTATAAAGTAATGATCATCTGGTTGCCTGAGAAGATGCATGTTGCGGCAGCCAATAAATTGCTAAAGCTACTGGAGGAACCACCTGAAGGTACTGTATTTCTATTGGTCTCAGATCATCCTTCAGATATTTTGGGTACAATTCAGAGCCGTGCACAATTGTTAAAAATACCAGCGCTTGAAAAGGAAGATATCTCAAAAGCCTTGCAGGCAGAGTATGATATCGGTACAGAGGCCTGTGATCGCTTTGCAAAGTTGGCCGTAGGAAATTATGTTGCTGCACAGGAAATTATTAGTCAAGGCGAGGAACGTTCATTCTTCTTTGATAAATTTGTTAGCCTAATGCGATCGGCCTACGGACGTAAACTGTTTGAGTTGATCGATTGGTGTGATGATATGAATAAACAACCGAAAGAAAGGCAAAAGAATTTCTTTGAGTTTGCACTGCGGTTGATACGTGAAAATTTTATGATGAACATTCAGGAAGAAGATTTATTGTATCTTACACCTGAAGAAGAAAATTTCTCGCTGCGTTTTTCGCCTTTTATCAATGATAATAATGTCCTACAATTAAGTGAGGAATTTAGTTTAGCGCACGCTCATCTTGAACAAAATGGGAATGCCCGCATTATATTAATGGATTTGTGCTTAAAAGTAATCATGCTATTAAAGCAATAAGCAACGAATTCACAAGGTCATAGAGCCTTTTATATTTTTTTTATGGAAGAAACGATACAAGATACAGAGAAAAAAGGGTGCTCAGGTTGCACAAGCCGATGTGGTAAACTTAATGTTTACGATTGGTTAGACGATTTGCCAGATAGCATTAACAGCACCGATATTGTAGAAATACAATTTAAAAACACACGAAAAGGTTATTACCGTAATAGCAACGAGTTACGCATTGAAAAAGGTGATGTGGTAGCTGTGGAGGCTTCTCCAGGGCACGATATTGGGACGGTTACTTTAACAGGTGAATTGGTGTTATTGCAAATGAAAAAGCACAACATCTCATTGGACAGTTATGAGTTTAAGCGTGTTTATCGTAAGGCTAAGGCTGTTGATGTTGAAAAGTGGGATGAAGCCAGAAAACTGGAGCACGAAACCATGTTGGAATCGCGCAGGATAGCTGAGCGACTCAATCTTAACATGAAGATTGGTGATGTTGAGTATCAGGGTGATAGAACAAAAGCTATTTTCTATTATATTGCCGATGAACGTGTTGATTTTAGGCAATTAATAAAAGTGTTAGCAGAAACATTTCGCGTGCGTATTGAGATGCGACAGATTGGTGCTCGTCAAGAGGCAGGCCGTATTGGTGGTATCGGACCGTGTGGACGCGAGCTGTGTTGTTCTACCTGGATGACTAACTTTGTTTCTGTAACAACCAATGCAGCACGTTATCAAGAGATATCTCTTAATCCGCAAAAGCTCGCAGGACAATGTGGAAAGTTAAAATGTTGTTTGAACTATGAGCTAGATGCTTATGTAGATGCGCAACAAGATTTTCCGAAGACAAATATTGTTTTGGAAACCATTGACGGCAGTTACTACCACTTTAAAACAGACATTTTCTCACGTACAATGTGGTACAGTACCAGTAAAGATATTCCTGCTGGAATAATTACTGTTTCTGTTGATCGGGTGAAAGAGATTATTCTGCTAAATCGGAAAGGTAAAAAGGTTGATAAAATTGCCAATGAAGCGCCAAAAGCGATACTGGCAGAACCGACATATCAGAACGTGGTTGGGCAGGATAGCTTAACGCGCTTTGATGAAACAAAAAAGAAACGTCGCAGACCCAATAAGCGACGTAACCAAGGTAACGGTAATAACGAAGCTAAAGGAAAGGCTACTAATAAACCTACAGAAGCTAAGGCTAACGGAAATAAACCTGGAGGTGGCAATAAGCCAAATAAGCCAAAGAAACGCTATAAACCTAATAAGAGAAAAGAAGGCGGCAATGCTCAAAAATAATATCAATCCAATAGCGTTACTCGTCGTGTTTGCTGCACTGTTATTTAGCAGCTGCGACCGTAACGTAGTTTTCGATCAATATGTCACTATTCCTGATCAAGGGTGGAATATGGACTCTATGGCCGTATTTAAAGTAGATATAGAAAGCACGGATCAAGCTTATGATCTTGTACTTAATGTGCGCAATCGCTCTAATTACCCCAATAGTAACTTGTGGTTATTTGTTGATGTAATTAGTCCAAGTGGTATTGCTATGCAAGATAAAGTAGATTGTACTTTGGCCGACGATAATGGTAAATGGTTAGGTTCTGGCTGGGGAAGTCTTTACCATGTTAAAGTGCCGTATCAAAGAGGGGTGAAATTTGCTGAAACAGGCCAATACACCTTTCGGGTTGTGCAAGGCATGCGCGAAGAAGATTTACATGGCATATATAATGTCGGATTAAGATTAGAAGAAGCAGAAATACAGACAAAATAGCATATTAAAAGTGGGAAAGAATAAGTTGAAGAAGTTTGCCGAAATGGCAACTTATGAGCATGTGTTTGAAGCCGATTTTAGTGATTTAAATGGCGAATCTTTTTACCAGAAGGGGCAATGGCATACGAATTTCTTTAAAAATGATAATCCAATAGTTCTTGAGCTGGGGTGTGGAAAAGGCGAATATACGGTTGGTCTTGCCGAGTTGTTTCCTGAAAAAAACTTTATTGGTGTTGACATTAAGGGTGCACGTATGCATAGTGGGGCTAAAGATGCCAAGGTAAAGGGGCTCAAAAATGTCGCTTTTGTACGAACACGTATAGAGTTCATAACAGCTTTTTTTGCCGAAAACGAAGTGGATGAGTTATGGCTTACTTTCCCAGACCCACAAATGAAAAAGGTGAACAAGCGTTTGTCGTCAACCCGCTTTTTAAAAAACTATCAGCACTTTTTAAAGCCAGACGGATTGGTGCATTTAAAAACAGATTCCAACTTTCTTTATACCTATACAAGCGAAATGGTTAAGGAAAATAAGTTTATTGTTGAAGTGAATGAGTCTGACTTGTATGGTTCTGGCTATGATGATACTATTTTATCAATACAAACACACTACGAATCGAAATGGATAAGGCATGGCCTGTCCATAAAGTACTTAAGATTTCAATTGGCGCATAGAGATCAATGGCTGGAGCCAGAGATTGAGATTGATTTTGATGAATATCATAGTGCCGGACGTGGCGTAGTAAAAGTGAAGGACTCTGTCGTTAACCAGCCTTTAGCCCGAAAGAGAGGTCATTAAAAAGACATACCATGCCTAAAAAAGAAACCGATTTTTTTGAGCGTGTATATCAGGTAGCAGAATTAATACCAAGAGGTAGAGTAACCAGCTATGGTGCCATTGCAAATTATTTAGGAAGTTATCGTGGTGCCCGCATGGTAGGCTGGGCTATGAATAAATGTAGCTCTTGGCATCGTTTTGTGCCTGCCCATCGGGTTGTTAATAGTAAAGGTGTGTTAACCGGTAAGCACCACTTCCCAGGTGGGGAAACCATGAGTGAACTGCTGCGTAATGAAGGCGTAAAGCTTATGGATAATCAGATTATTAATTTCCAAGAGGTCTTTTGGGATCCTTCAAAAGAATTGCTGTAAGTGAACAAGATAAAAGGATAGAAGAGAAACAGAGTTTCTCTTTTTTTTTTAACTTTGGGTCTAATTTTTACAAGGTTTAAATAAAAATAACGATGGAGTACTATCCAAATCTTATACTTGATGCACTAAAACATGTGGTACATCCTGGCAAAGGTAAAGATATTGTGTCATTAGACATGGTTGAAGATGATTTGCGCATTGATGGGAAACGGATCAGTTTTAGCCTGCTCTTTGATCGGGCGAATGATCCAATGGTTGGTTCCTTAAAAAAGGCCTGTGTCCAAGCGATTAAAACATATGTTGATGAAGCTGCAGAAATAGAAGGGAATATTTACGTCAAAGTAAAGCCTAAACAAAAGCCTGTTGAAATAAAGGCGCTGCCTAATGTTAAAAATGTTGTGGCTATTGCTTCTGGTAAAGGTGGAGTTGGGAAATCTACCGTGACTTCTAACCTGGCTGTTGCACTAGCTAAAGCCGGTTATTCAGTAGGTTTGCTTGATGCCGATATTTTTGGACCCTCTGTGCCAATCATGTTCCAGACTGAAGATGCACGTCCAGTTCTTGAAAAGATTGATGGTAAAGACCGTATTATTCCTGTTGAGAAGCATGGTGTTAAGATGTTGAGTATCGGGTATTTCGTTAATCCTGAAGATGCATTGATCTGGCGTGGAGCGATGGCAACCAATGCTTTAAAGCAACTGATTAATGATGGTAACTGGGGCGAATTGGATTATTTACTAATTGATTTGCCACCCGGAACAAGTGATATTCATTTAACCATAGTACAAACGATTAGCATAACAGGTGCTGTTGTGGTTACTACTCCTCAAAATGTTGCGTTAGCGGATGCTGTTAAGGGTGTAAGTATGTTTAACAGTAAGAATATACAAGTGCCAGTGCTTGGCCTCGTTGAAAACATGGCGTGGTTTACTCCAGCTGAGCTGCCAGATAACAAGTACTATATTTTTGGACAGGATGGCGGTCGTAAGCTTGCGGCTAAATTAGAAGTGCCTTTGCTTGGTCAAGTTCCTATCGTACAGAGTATACGCGAAGGTGGTGATAATGGTGAGCCGGCAGCTCTTAACGACAGTTCAATGACGGGTATTGCCTTTGCCGAATTGGCACAAAAAGTTGTTGAGCGCGTTGAACACCGAAATGCAACAATGCCTGAAACTCAAATTGTTGAATTGAAAAAATAGTGCACCATGGGAGAGGATAAAGCAAAATTAATTCAAGAAATCGAAGAGGCTTTAGAGTCTATCCGTCCCTATCTAAAAGGAGATGGCGGAGATATCAGCTTAATTGATGTTACAGATGATTACATTGTTAAAGTAAGGTTAGAAGGCTCGTGTGATGGTTGCCCATTAAGCATGCAGACATTAAAGGGTGGAGTGGAAATGGTAGTAAAGAAAGCTGTTCCACAGGTGGTTGAAGTTGTAGCAGTGCAGTAAGGCACAAAATAGCTGGACACTTATGGTTAGATTGTAAGGCGCATCTGAAATAATTTTCTAAATTTGCGCACTTTATATGGCCTCGTAGTTCAACGGATAGAATGTAGGATTCCGGTTCCTATGATGTGGGTTCGATTCCCGCCGAGGTCACGGATTAACCGTCCAAGACCAAAAAGAGTGCAGCTAAAAAGTATCTTTTTTAGCTGCACTCTTTTTAGTTGTACTAGCACTGTACTTCCATTATGACATAGTCAATATGCCCTTTCTTAAAATAGTGCTCTGTTTTATGCATGCCAAAATGCTGATAGAAGCCACATTTATCAAGGCGAGCATTACACCATATTGTCTTTATCTGTTGCTTTTTTAAAACCTTAAAAACATGTTTTAATAGGGCTGAACCATAGCCCTTACCCTGCTGCTTTGCTTGTGTCGCAAATTTTCGGAATTGGGCCTTGTCTTTATTAATAAAAACAGATATTACAGAAACCATATCTTGATCAACAAATAAACCATAATGGAGGCCTGTATCATCATTAGATAATTGTACATATTCCACTGGTTTATTGGGCCACATCACGTGTTGCCTCAGTGCCCATGTTTTGTCAGCAGCTATTGTTTCAATTTGAAATGATTCTGACATAAGGATGGTTTTTGATTGAATCTAGTACGTGTTTCAATAACATGAAAAAAGGGTGATAGCCCTCACTTGCTTCACATTTTACGACATCTATTTTCTTTTGATGTCATAAATTGTACCCGCCGTATGCATGTCTTTAATTTCTTTTTTCGATACAACATAAACATCGGAAGCATAACAAGAGTCCACATTAATCTCATATACTCTTGATCTTTTTGACACTTCGTAATTGTTGTAAGAAATGTAAAGGCTGTCGGCCTGTACTTCAACGACTTTTAGTGTTGAATAGTGGCGAAGCTCAGTTTTGTACTTATAAACATCACCTTGTAAAGGCGTATTGATGTAGTTTAATTCTTTTTTTGAATCAGCTTGGCCTGCAAATAAGACAAAAAGCGTTAATAACAGAATAATTATAAGGCCTAGAAAGTGCCATATAGGTCGTTTACTCTCGCTTTTTGTTCTCTTATAGGCCCGCTTTAATTCTTCGTTCATCTCCTTGGGCTTAAAGGTGGTGTTACACTGCATGCATTGAGCACCGCCAGATTTACCAATAGGAATAAAGGGGATCCAAAAAACATGCACATATCGAGCATATACGCTGCTAACAATCCCACCTTTTTCGTTACAGTGGGGGCAGGATACCATTGAGTTTTGTTCAGATTTTATGTGCGACGATCGCCATCCTGAAATAATCATAAGATTGAGTTTTAATGTGTGTCTGTTTCAGCGTCAAAAGTACTGATGATGAATGGGAATTAATAGAAAGACGAGAAAAATATCTCAATTTTTGACCTGGATTATGCTTGAGTGCTTTCTTGTTGCCTGGTTACAGGTTAATAATAATGGCTTTCTGCGCTTGGGTCGGTCATTACCTCATGTGCCTTTATTACGGCATTGATATTATAAATAGTAAATGAATAACTAACAAGAGATACAGTTTGGCCTATAGCGTAGCATAATTTTATATATTTGTTTTTACTACAATATTGATTAAAGAGATTTACAGTTATGAGTTCGAGTGTTAATAAAAAGGGATTTGGAACAGCTCCAGTATTCTTTACGGCTATTTCAACCATTTTGGGAGCCATTTTATTTTTAAGGTTTGGCATGGCTGTTGGTAATTTGGGCTTTTATGGTGCCTTAGGTATCATAGTTTTAGGCCACTGTATTACCATACCGACGGCTTTAGCTATTTCCGAAATAGCCACTAACACAAGGGTTGAAGGTGGAGGTGAGTATTTCATCATTTCACGTTCTTTCGGCCTCAATATTGGGGCTACCATAGGTATTGCTCTGTATTTTTCTCAAGCCATTAGTGTCGCATTTTATATCATTGCTTTTACCGAAGCTTTTGAGCCCTTATTTAATTGGTTGTTAACTTCTTTTGATATAAGTCTACCCCGTCAGTTTATAAGTGTTCCAGCTTTATTAATACTCGCATTTATTGTCTTAAAAAAAGGCTCAGACATGGGGGTGAAGACGCTTTATGTTGTGGTAGCAGTGTTGTTCGCATCTTTAGTGATGTTCTTTATCGGACAAACTGATTTTTTTGAAGCGGGTGATCACAGTCAAAATTTTGTGTTTTCGAACCGGAATCAGTTTTTTGTGTGGTTTGCGATTTGTTTTCCGGCTTTTACTGGCATGACAGCTGGTGTGGGATTAAGTGGTGATCTGAAAAATCCAAAGAAATCAATCCCCCGAGGTACGATGTGGGGTACCATTATAGGTATGGTGATCTATGTTTTTATTATTTATAAATTTTCAATTTCTTCATCGCCAGAGGACATGACCACGTCGCAATTGTCAATGGCCAATATTGCCATGTTAGGAGCTATATTTATTCCGCTTGGCTTAGGGGCTTCAACGGTTTCATCGGCAATTGGCTCTGTTTTAGTCGCGCCACGTACCATACAAGCCTTGGCTATCGACAAAAGTTTTCCAGGTAAGCGAATCAATACCTGGTTGTCAAAAGGGAAGGGTGAGGCCAGTGAGCCTTTCAATGCAACGCTTATTACCCTTTCTATTGCGATGGTATTTGTGGTGATGGGTGAGGTGGATTTTGTGGCACAGATCATATCAATGTTCTTTATGATTACCTATGGATCACTGTGTTTAATCTCCTTCCTGAATCATTTCGGAGCATCGCCATCTTATCGCCCACAATTTAAATCACATTGGGCCATTTCATTAATTGGCTTTATCCTATCGGTTTGGGTCATGTTTATGATTAACCCACTTTATACCATATTAGCCTATCTCTTTATTACTTTGCTGTATTTGTACCTCAATTTTGTACACAAAGAACGAGGTGGACTTCAAAAAATATTCCTAGGAGCTTTGTTTCAGCTTAGTAGACGCATACAATTGTATATGCAACGTAATCGAAGTAGGCATCCAGAAGAAGAAGAGTGGCGCCCATCCGCTATTTGTATTTCTGCCAACTCATTTAGTCACAGTAAAGTGTTCGACCTTATGAAATGGGTTTCCTACAAACATGGTTTTGGCACCTATTTTCATTTTTTAAAGGGGTATTATTCAAAGTCAACAACAGGCGAAGCCAAGGATATTGTTGATAAATTGATTGTTGAGCACCACGATGATGAAAGTAGTTTATATGTGGACTGTATGATATCGCCATCCTACACTACTGCTATTGCACAGGCTATACAGAGCCCAAGTATTAGTGGAATGGAGAATAATATGATTGTGTTTGAGTATCGTCGAAAAGAGCAAGATGCCATTAATGCCATTTTAGATAATATCAGTTTGACACGTGCAGGTGATTACGATGTTTGTGTCTTTTCAGATGCTAATGTTAATACAACGTATAAAAGTGGTATTCACATCTGGATAAGGCCTATTGATACGATGAATGCGAATCTGATGATTTTACTCGGATTTATTATTTTATCGCACCCTGACTGGCGAAGAGGCCATGTGAAAATTTATAGTATTTGCAGTAAAGAAGAAGTTGAAACGACGCGGCAACAATTGCGTGACTTGGTACAGACCGGACGTTTGCCAATTACTTTATCTAATATTGAAATAATTGCTCAGGAGACCAATACTTCTGTGAAGCACTTAATGAAGAAACATTCGGCGGATGCGGGGCTAACCGTAATTGGTTTTAGGGAAGAACAAATAAAACGAAATGGAGCAGAGGTGTTTGAGGGATTTGAAGGTATGGGTGATATCCTTTTTGTAAGTGCTGGAACGGAGCAAACGATTCATTAATCTAATTAAATCGAAATACTTATGACAAAGATTAAGCTTGAATTTGAGAAACTGAGCATTCACAGACCCAAGGAGCGCTGGAAACTGTACTTTGTAATTGTCGCGGAACACCCAACAGACGCCGAAAAAATGGTGGTCACAACATTGCCCGAAAGTGAAATTATGCGCTTAAAGCCATCTCAAGGCAATGTACTTCACTTTGAGCCAAAGGGTGAAGCGGCTGATGGCATGTTTATAATTGAACGGGATATGCCAGCCGATCGTCGAATGAGTGTACGTGTTTACCTGCGTCATTCGCGTAAAAGTGTGCGCACAACAGGTGAAATATTGGGCGAAATAGAAAAGGAAATGGGTAGCGATGCCTTTGGTACTGTAACTAATTTATTGGGTGTTACAGGCTCACCGTGGTTAGTGGTGTCCAAATATGCCATGGGGGCAATAGGCAAAGTGTTGCGTAGGATCAAAGATCGCGATTTTGGCTTTGTAAGTATGGACGAAGAATTTGGGGATGAATTTGAAAATCAAACGGAACTTGATCGGGAAAATACCTTCTCAACAGGAGAGGCCTCTATTGTATGGAGCTGGTCAACGGAGTAATTTCATTTGAATAAAGTGATTACTGAAAATATTCTGTAGAAATTTAATCACATTAAAAGAGTCGAAATGAAATGGCGGCTGCCATAAACATTATTTCGGCTCATTTTTGTTCTTTAAACTTGCGCTGTCATCAAGAGGGTGAGCATCATGCTCAAAGTAAGTTAGTTAAGAAAAAAAATTCAAAGAATAACTTTGTTTGTAGAAGAGGAATCAATGTGATTTTAGTGAAAGCTAGTTGGTGGTATATGGCTTTTTTTGAGTTGTGAAATGAACTTAATGTATTTTCTGGCCTTGAACTTAAAGGTTGTTTTGTAT
>Ga0193951_1001070_pt1 | contig 12251 bp, 7 predicted proteins | sample BB_2_MG_FD_140370 | JGI IMG/M metagenome (GOLD analysis project Ga0193951, IMG submission 140370) | Microbial mat bacterial communities from the Broadkill River, Lewes, Delaware, United States - BB_2_MG | ecosystem: Environmental > Aquatic > Freshwater > River > Microbial mats | place: USA... | reverse complement strand
CGAATTGAAGCCAGATTTTGAAAATGCTCATTTTGATCTTTCCACAGTCTACTTATCATTAGGAGACTTTGAAAATGGACTAAAAGAGTATGAATGGCGTTTTAAAAAAGAGGAGATGCGTTCTCACATTATAAAGCACAAGCATATCTTTTCACGACCAATGGTACAAAAAGGGCAAGATATCAAAGGAAAGACGGTTCTCGTTCATAGTGAACAGGGATTTGGTGATAGTATCATGTATGCAAGGTTTTTATCTGTTTTAAAAAAACTTGGTTGCAAGATCGTAGTTGAGTGTAGGGATGAGTTGAAGTCCCTTTTTAAAACAATTAAAGATATCGATGAAGTAGTAGGAAGAGAAGAAAAGAAAACCCCTGCTTTTGATCTACATTTACCGATCATGAGTTTAGCATATGTTTTAGATGTAAAGAGTTTTGATGATTTTCCAACAGCTCCATATTTTGAGATACAAAAAGATCCAGAGTTTGAACTTTCAAGTAAAAAGATCAAAATTGGACTTTGCTGGTCAGCATCTGCAACAGGTGAGAGTTATGAAGGAAAAGTATTTGATCTGAATAATTTTGAAGCACTTATAAAAAACCCTAAACTAGAAATATACTCGTTACAAGTAGGATATGGAAGTGAACAGATACAAAAGTATGGTTATGAAAATAATATCATAGACCTTACAGATAAGTTAAGTGACTTTTATAAAACAGCTTCTTTGATGAAAGAGTTGGACCTTGTGATAAGTTCTGATACAGGGGTGACCCATTTAGCTGGAGCAATAGGAGTTAAAACCTATACTCTTTTACAAAAATACCCAGACTGGAGATGGTTAAATAAAGGTGAGAACTCTTACCTTTATCCTACAATGAGACTTTTTAGACAAAAACAGAATAGAAAATGGGAAAGTGTATTTCAATCCTTATTTGATATTTTGAATAGAGAATACAAATTGAAGTTAAAAAGATAAGAGGCAAACTTGAAGATAAAAGAAGATAGAAAAAACAATACTTTTCAAACCGATCCTCTTTTGGTTGCGACCAAATTCATATTGGATTTTTATTATGGAGATATCTCTTTAGAGACAATTAATAGTTTTACTCCAAAAAGTGAGCATGGTTTTGACGAAGAGAGTGTGATCAATGTAGTGACAAGTTTAGGGCTATATGGTTTGAAAAGAGAGATCAAGGTGCAAGATATCCCAGAGTATTTTCTCCCTTGTATTATTTTTGATGAGATGAAAAACCCTTTGATACTTTTAAAAAGAATTGGAAATACTGCACATATAGTAGATCCTTCTTCAAAAGAGGAAAGAAAACTTGAAATAGATAAAGATCTAAAAAAAAGTGAAACAGCAATAGTGATCTTTAGAGAATCAAAAAAACAAGAACTCTTTGATCAGCAAAGGAAAAGCTCGTGGTTCTATGAACCAGTAAAATCATTTTGGAGATCATACATTGAGATAGCGATCTTGACTCTATTTATCAATATATTTGCTTTAGCTGTACCTCTTTTTACTATGAGTGTTTATGATAGGGTAGTACCTAATAACGCTTTTGAGACATTAGTGGTTTTATGTGTCGGAGTGGTCATTATCTTGATATTTGATCTTATATTTAAAAGTGTTCGTAACTACATAATAGAAAAAACTGGGAAAAAATTAGGGCTCTACTTAGAAGAGGAGTTGATGAAAAGGGTTCTTTTACTTCAAAGCTCTTATGATTCTTTGATGACTGGATCAAAAGCAAATCTTTTTAGAGAACTTAATCAAGTAAGGGATTTCTTTGCAACAAGGTCTGTGGTTCAAGTGATAGATCTTCCATTTTTCTTTATCGCTTTATTGGTGATTTTTATAATCTCTCCAACCGTGGCGATCGTTCCTTTTGTTGCTGCTATCATTGTTATTGTCTTTAATATATTGATGCAGATCCCGATTTCAAACTTAAGTGCTAAAAATCAAGAGAATATACATTCAAAGCATAGTTATCTTGTTGAGTCGATCCAAGGTAGTGAAAGTATTAAGTTAAGTAATGCTGCTCCAACAAAGCTTTTCAATTGGAGAAATATAGTGGCATTTACAGATTCTATCGCATTAAAGATACAATCTTTAAATGCTCTTTCAATGAACCTATCTCAAACCATGGTTCAGCTTGTGACAATGTTCGTTATCGTAGTAGGGGTTTTTGAAATATCTGCAAAGAATTTAAGTGTGGGTGGTTTGATCGCTGTGACTATTTTAGCAAGTAGGGCTATGATTCCTGTGATCAACGTATCTATGATGGTAATTCGATTTAAAGAGATAAAAGAATCAATAAATACTATTAATAGTTTTTGGCATCTCCCAATAGAAAGTGATAAAGAACTAGAGATCGGTATGGGACGACTCAAGGGTTCGATCGAGCTTAAAGATGTTGAGTTTTTCTTCAAAGGGAGTAAATACCCATCTTTGAATAAAATATCTCTAAAAATAAATCCAGGAGAAAAGGTAGGTATCATAGGACAAACAGGAGCTGGGAAAAGTACTCTTTTGAAACTTTTAACGGGACTATACCATCCAAGTAGTGGTTCGATATATTATGATGGACACGACGCTTCTACTATGCACCCTGTGGAGATTCGCCAAAATATTGGTGTGATGCCACAAGAACCTTTTTTATTTAACGGTTCATTAAAGGAGAACATTGAGCTTTCACACCCTATAAGTAAAGAGAAGATGATGGAGCTTATTCGTGTCACAGGACTTGAAGAACTAGTGAAAAAGTCAGGAAAAGGGGATAGTCTTCAAGTAGGAGAAAGAGGATCTAATCTTTCATCAGGACAGAGGCATTTAGTTGCATTGGCACGTGCTATTTTAAATGATCCTCCGATTCTTATATTAGATGAACCAACAACAGGGCTTGATGTAGGTTTAGAAAAAACTCTTGTAAATCAGCTAAAATCAGTAATTGCAAAAGAAAAGACAGTAGTCATAATTACCCATAGGTTTACAGCTTTAGAACTTGTTGATAGGGTGATCGTTCTTAACAATGGAAAGATAGTGGCAGATGGACCAAAGCAAAAGGTATTGGAAGCTTTACAAGGTACAAAAGGCTCTAAACAATGATGAATAAGTTCTTAGAAGAGGAAAAGTGGAACTACTATCCAGTGGTCATACCAATCGGTGTTTTTTTTATTATCTTTTTATTATGGGCTATCTTTGCTCAAATCGATGAAGTTGTAAGAGGAGAGGGGAAGGTGATCCCTTCTGGTCAAACAAAAGTTCTACAACATTTTGAAGGTGGAATCATTTCTGAAATACTAGTATCTGAAGGTGATCATGTTAAAAAGGGACAAGTACTTTATAGACTTCAAAATGAATATTTTGATGCTGATCTTAAATCAAAAGAGGTAGAGCTTATGGCACTTGAAGCAAAAGCCTTTAGACTTGAAGCCTTGATCAATGAGAAATCTATTTTGGAGTACAATGAGTCTTATCTTAAGACTATCCCAAATATTATACAAAATGAAAAAGCAGCTTTTAAAGAAGGGAAAAAACGCTATCAAAACAAGATCGATATAGCCAAAAAACAACTACGTCAAAAAGAGTTAAAATATGATGAACTTCGATCAAAGTTTGAAAACCTCTCTTTAGAGCTTAGAGTAGCTACGGAAAATATGGAGATACAAGAGGAACTTCTTAAAAAGAAAGTTATCTCAAGAAAGAACTATCTTGTAGAACTTGCTAAAAAACAAAAGATATTTACTCAAATATCAGAGGTTAGAAATACTATTCCTATTATTCAAGAAGAGATAAATGAGTGGCAAAAAAAAGTACAAAACACTCGATCAGAAGAAAGAACAAAGCTCTATGAACAGTATGCTCTTGTACAAGTTGAGATCAAAAAGCTTACTGAAAAGAATAGAGCCAATATCGATAGAGATATAAGAAAAGAGGTGGTGAGTCCAGTTAATGGTGTTATCAATAAACTTTATTTTCATACAGTAAATGGTATCGTAAAACCTGGAGATAAGATAGCAGAGATCACCCCACTTGAAGATAATCTTATGATTGAAGCTAAAATAAAAACTTCTGATAGAGCACTTATTTGGGTAGGTCAAAAAGTTTCTATAGAGATAACATCATATGATTTTTCCAAATATGGACTTTTAGAAGGGAAGCTCATAGGGATAGCACCAGATAGTACGATCGATAATCAAGGCAATACGTATTATCTTGTAAAGATACAAGCAAACGATTATAGATTTGATGAAAACTCTCCAATCATGATGGGGATGATAGCAAATGTGAACATCTTAACTTCAAAAAGAAGTATTATGCATTACATCTTAAAACCACTTAAAGATATCACGAGAAACTCTTTAGGGGAGCATTAAGTATGTTAATAAAAACTATTAGATATAATAATCAATTGTTTTATTATGATAAGGAAAATATAAATGTTTAGTTTAATTAAATATCTTCAAGGTCTCAAAGAAAGATTACAAAGAAACAAAGGACTTTGGTTTACTACGATTACTACAATTTCAGTACTAGGTATCATAATAACTATGTATATTATCATGAGTATGACGAGTAATGTATCTCAAAAAGTATATAGCAGTATGTCTAAAGAGTATCATGTTTCGATAGAAAACTTTTTAGAAAGTAAAAAAGGGGAGTTTCAAAAAGTTGCTTTGTCACTTGCTCAAAACACTCCACTTCTTCAAAGTATAGAGAATAATGATCAACAATCACTTATCGAATTTGATAAGAGTTTTAATGAACTTTTAGCCAAAAATGGAATGAACAACTATGTTGTCACTATCTATGCGATTGCAAATAAAGAGGAAATTCTACGGACAAGTGTTGTATCAGTAGTCCAATCAAAAAATTCAGTATATGGATTCGAGGTTATGGCTGATGGTGTTTTCAATGTATATTTACAGCCTTTGATAAAAGATGATAAGGTCTATGGAGTAATAGAACTAAAAGAATCTATCCATAATTATCGTCAGTACTTTGAAGGACTCAATGATGAGTATGTGTTTTTACTTGACAAAAAGATGCTTCCAAAGATATCAATTGATGCAAAAAATGGTAGATATAAAGATATGATAGGGGATCTCAGCGTAGAGAAAACCTTTTATGATACAAAGTTCACAGCTTCCATTCCTGAATTAGAAGAGGAGCAATTCGCGCAGATGAAACTTGATGGCTATATCATCGATAACATCTATTACCGAACTTATAAAAATGTAGTAGATATCAATGGTGCGAATATTGGTATGATAGTAACAGGAGAGATCATCGACAAAGAAGATGGATTTGTTAATCTTGCCGATAATATGACAAAAACCATTACCACTGTTGCCTTAGGACTAGTTATTTCAATTATGCTTTTCATGTTTTAGGACGATATTGTGCGAAGACTTAAGATATTAAAAATTTATACAGTTTTATGGATGTTCCTCATCTTTTTGGTGTATGCAAACGTTGATACAGTTGTGAACTTTTTCATGGCTACGCTTACTTTTAACGTAGCAGTTGTAACAGTTCTTGGAATTGGTCTAATAGTTATCATCAATGCAGCATTTAAACTAACAATGTTAACAGGAACCTTTGCAATTTTACGATACAAAAAAGGGGAACAACTAGAGTTCTACTTGCGTGGAATAGAAAAAGTATTCCCTGATAATATCGCTAATATGTTCAAAAAAAGAGCACAAAAAAAAGTATTGTATTTTACCAAGCAAGAAGTAGAGAATGTCACTAACTGGCTAGAAGAGTTATTTACCAATCAAAAGTCATATATCTCGTTTTTTACAGGTACGGTTTTGATGATCGGTCTTTTTGGTACATTTACAGGTCTTTTAAAGGCAATTGATGAGATGGGATCAATTATTCTTGGACTCTCAGGGGATATCAATCTAGCAGAGGTTATTGCTGGGTTTTCTGAACCTTTAGGTGGTATGGCAATAGGATTTGCTTCTTCACTGTTTGGAGTAGCAGCGGCAATTATCTTGAGTTTAAAAGGATATATCTTAAGTAGAAACGAAGCAATATTCATCGAGGATGTTTATGATTGGATGAATGGTCAAGTAGTAGAATCACAAGTATTAGAACAAGCTGCAGATGGAACAAGCCCTAGTGGAAGACAATCAGCTGGTCTCTCAGGTGGAATGATGGATCTTTTCGTGGACCAAATAGGAGATCTTTCTACTCAAATGGAAAAATACAACAAGTCCAATGAAGCGATGTTTGGAATGCTTAGTGAGAGTATTGAAAATGGAAATGATACTACACAAAGACAGATGGCAGTTCTAGAAAGTATCTCAAATGGTCTAAAAGAGCTTAATATCAATCAATTCTCAAATGCAAATATCATGGAAGAATCTTTACAGGAGGTTTCTGGTGCCATTATGAATGAGAATAAGACTATGAAAAAGATGTTGGAGCTTCAAGAACAAAATAATCAGATGTTGGCATTGCTCATAGAACATCTTAATATTCAAAAAACAGAGAAAGATTCAAAGGCAATAGATAACTAATGGCAAAAAAATGTTTAGAGGAGTTTAACCCTTGGCCACCTTTTGTTGATATATTTTCATCAACCATTTTGGTACTTTTACTATTTATGCTTATCTTGATCGTAAATCTTGGATATTATGCACAGTTCAAGTTTAAGGTTTCATATACAGGAACTATAGCTACGGATCAGCTTGTATTAAATGAAGAAGCAACCGTAAATAAAGTAAAAGAGATTAAAAAAACTCAAAAAACACAAGAGGAAACAACTGAACAAAAAGTAGAGATGACTAGTATCATCAATACAAAAATGGTTGAGGAAAAAGATCTAGAAAAAGCTGGTCAGGATATGACACAGGTGGATGATACAAAAACAACTGCTCAACAAACTTTGGAAGAGGATCAATATATGGTTGTAACCTTTGCCAATGAGGAGATACTTTTAGATGATGTTATCATTAAAAAAATAAAAACTTTTTTACTAACAGCAAAAGATAAATATGGAGATCACAACGTGATAGTATCTTCTGTTTCACCTACAAATCAAGTTAGTGCAACAGTAGCTAAGCAGATAGCTTTAGCTAGATCTTTAAATATTAGAAATCTAGTGAGAAAACAAAAGTATAAAAAAAGTGATGTTCGAATCAGAAGGATAACACCAGAATTGGAAGATAAGATACCAAAAAGTGAAACAGGATTTGTAGTGATCTCAATACAGGTAAACAAATAAAGATGATGAAGATAGTTAGTTTTATTGTAGTTTTATGTTGTGTTGTGTTATTGAATGCACAAGAGCTAAAAAAGAATGAGTATATTGAAGTCTCTTTAATCGATGTTGTATTAGAAACGGTTGCTCAAAGTAATAATGTAAAAGCAGCAAGAGAAAAGCTTCAACAAGCAAAACTAAAGCTTGATGATGGATACAATGCATACTATCCAAAAGTTGATGCAACTTACAAAGTAGGTAGAACGAAAGCGATTCCAGGCGTTGACGAGGAAGAGGATAAGTTTTTCAACGATAAAAACTATAAGCTTTCTGTTACACAAAATCTTTATGCAGGTGGGTCAACACAATCCAATATAAAGTATCTCAAAAGAAAATACGATAGTGCAAAAAGCATTTATAAGCAAGCTATCGCAAAAGAGGTAGAAAATGCTATTAAAGCATATTTTGATGTTCTATTTAACTACCAATCCTTAATTGTAAATATCCAAAATATGGATAAGCTCAATGCGGTATTAGAGATCGTAAGTACAAAATATGAATCAGGAGCAGCTTCTCAAGGAGATCTAAGTAGTATTCGAGCAAATGTATCAAATGCAGAATCAAAACTTATAAAGATAGAATCAAAGTTTCATGAAGCTTTGGAATACTATAACTACATAGTAGGAGAAGCTTTTAGTACTACATTTCCTTATGAAGACAGCTTTGATACAAGTGTAGATGATTTTGAAAAGATCGTAGAGAATGCCATTAAGAATAACCTAAAGATACAAAATCTTAAATTTGAGATACAAGCTGAAAAGTTCAGCTTAGCAAGTGCAAAATCAAAATTTCGTCCACAGATAGATTTAGAGCTAAGCTCTGAGACCATACTAGACCAAGAAGATTTTGTTGAAGAGGAAAAAGACCATAAGGTACAAGTGACCTTTAGTTACAATCTTTACAATCAAGGGAAAGATAAAAACAAAATACTATTACTTCACTCTACGATACGGGAGATAAACTATAAGCTTCAAGAGGAGATACGAAAGCTTAAGTGGTCTTTATCAAAGCTTCACAGATCGATAATCTCAATACATAATGCTTCTAAAAGTAAAACAGAAGAAGTAAGTGCTTCTATGGAGATGGTAGAAGCTTATTGGGATGGTTTCAAATTAGGAGAGCAAGACCTACAAGAGTTACTGCAAGGACAAAGACAGCTCAATAGTGCGCAATTAGAACTTATCGATAATAAAAAAAGTGCTATTACCGATTATTTTAAACTACTCGCAGCTTCAGGTGAGATATTGAGATATTTTCGTTTAGATATAGATGCTGATAATTTCATCGATTTTTCAAAGAGTGATTATAAAAATCTTTTAAAGAAAAAAGAGCCATTGGTTCAAAGTAATGAAAATGAAGAGTTGAAAATAGTTGAAAAAGAAAAAGAGGACTTGCCAAAGGTAAAAGAGCCAGAACCAAAGCAAGAAGAGATAGTTCAAAGAGATCCTCTCAAGGAGATTTTGGATTTTCAAGAGAAGTTTAAAAACAGTGATGAAAATAGTTTTACTATAAGAATAGCTTCTTTTGAAAAAGTATATCAAGCTTTAGATTTTGCTAAAGAAAAAGAGATAGCAAGTGAAGTATACCTCTTTGATGCTTGGGATGATAAGATAGCAAAGACAAATATAGCTTATGGTATCTTTGATACAAAAGAGTTAGCAGATAAAAAAATAGACTCGTTAAAAGAAGAGACACTTCTCATTGAAGTAGTAATGATAAAAGATATAAAAGCTTTAGAAGAACAATTTAAAAATGAAAAGACAATAGAGCAAATAGTAATAGCTCCAACACCTAAACCAAAGCCAAAGAGAAAGAAAGTATTTGAAACCTATAAACCATTTAAAGAAGAGTTCTTAAAAGCTTCAAAAGATTCTTTTACTATCAACATAACTTCATTCTTGTCAATGAAAGAAGCAGAAGAGCTTGTAAAAGCTCAAGATATTTACCAAGAGAGTTTTATTTTTCCATATGGAGATGATACAAAACTTTATAAAGTTATGCTTGGAGTATTTAAGACATATGAAGAAGCAGCAAAAGCATTAGAGTCAAAACCTGTATTAAGACAACTTTATGAACCGGTCATTGAAAATATTCAAAACAAGCAAGAGCTTTATGAAAAATATAAGATGCCTGATGAAAAAGTAAAGACAGCAGATACCACAAACACTAAAGATATTGAAACTCAAAGTGAGTTCAGTTTCAAAGAGAGGTTTTTAAGTGCTCCAAGTGAATATTATACTTTGAACTTAGCTACTTTACCATTTAAAGAGGATGGTGAACTGTTTTTGAAAGAAAACTCAAAATTCATTGAGCTTTTTATCTTTCCTTTTGGATTTGAAAAGGTCTATTATAAAGTGATGGGTGGTATCTATAAAAGTTATGAAGATGCTCAAAGTGCACTTGATGTGCTTCCTCAAAGACTTTTAAAAAATCAGCCTAGGATAGAAAAAATATCTATAAAGCAAAAGCTTTTTGATAAATATAACAATAGATTTGAAGAGAATTAAAAATGACTCTTATTAAGTATTTTTCACTTTTGATCTTAAGTTTTTTTCTTACTTTCTCTTTGACGTTCTTTGTATATTACAAAGATATAAAAAGTGCCATAGAAGATGAGTTCATACAAAAAAGTAAAAATGTCGAAATATACATGAAAGAGTTTATCACAAACAATGTAAAAGATAATAACTATAAAAAGATAGAAGGGCTTAGTAACTCATTTATCAATATGGATATAGTAAAAAAGATAGATGTTGACTATAAAAGATATATTTTTACTAAAAAAGCACTTTTGCTTAATTCAAATAAGATCAATAGTTCAAAATACAGATTAAATGATGTTACAACAGATATCAAATCTGGAAAAGTTGTTATGATCGACGACACTACTTATGAATTTATTCCTGATATATATTTTGATATGAATCAAGAGGTAATAGTGAAATTTCTTGCTTTTAGTGAAAATGAGGTCTTTAGTTCAACTTCTACCTTGAAGTTTGCAAAGATAAGCATACAGAAGAAAGAAGAAGAACAAAACTCTACAAGTGGTATACTTGGACTTTTTACAAATTTTGATTCCATAGAAGTTGAAAAAGGTTTTTCTATCGAATATGAGAAACAACCATATGTTGTAGTGAACTACTTACTTGATAAGACACAAGCTCAAGTAGAGATGGAAAGTATGGTCAAAAAGATATTTATCTATTCTATGAGCATATTCTTTGTTTCTATTTTTATCCTTTATTTCTTTTATCTCAAGATAGTAAAAAAAGATATAGAAAAACCAATAGGAAAAATTCAAGAGTATGTTGATGATATCTTGAACAACCAGTTTATCCGTTTGGAAAAAGTGGATACAAAATTGATGCATATTGATGAGATTTTTGGGAAACTGAAACTTTTGTCTAAAAAAGTGGCAAGCTTAACAAATGAAGCAAATATCAACAAAGAACTATTAGCAAAAAAAGATTTTACTGATGAGATCACAGGTTTGGCAAATAAAAAGGTCTTTGATAGAGATATGAAAAATTTATTCGTAACAAATAATGATGCTTATATCATTCTTTGGAAGATAGATAAGCTTGGAGAGTTCGTTTCTAAAAATGGAAGTAACGATGCAAATAATCTCATAAAAGATTTTGGACATAGCTTAGTACAACTCTTAAAAAGATATCCAAAGTTCAATAGCAATGTATATAGATTCTATGGGGCTGAATTTGCTGTGATCATTCAAATGGACTCTTTAGAACAATTACAAACGATCTTAAAAACAATGACAGAAAATCTACAACAAACACTTAAAAGTCGTTATTTGATAGATGGAAAAGTATTTCATTGTGGAGCAACACCTTTTGATCAATATGGAACAGTGGATTCAATTTTGCATAATGCCCATGAAACATATTTAAAATCTTTAACGAGTGAAAATCTTTTTGTTATATCAGATAATGCTGAACTTGTAGAGAAAACAAGAGAATATGAAAGAACAGTAAAAGATATCATAGAGAGAGAAGACTTTACTATTAAGTTTATCTTTGATACTTTTGAGATGGATAGTGAAAAGCTTATTATGCAAGATGCATCACCTTTGATAATCGATAGTGAAACCTTTGAAAAGTTTCCAATAGGTGTTTTTATCTCTGTTGCGGAAAAACTCAAGATATCATCAGATTTCGATAAGATAGTTATTCAAAAGGTATTGAGCTACTTAGAGTATGAAAAACTAGCTCATCAGATAGTGATCAACCTTTCTATCCAATCTTTGACAGATAGAAAGTTCTTATCGTGGTTAGAAGGACAACTTTTGTATAATGATATAGCAAAACATAAATTGATCTTTAGTATTACCTCTTATAATGCAAAAGAGAATATAGTGAAATTTCAAAATCTCGTTGATATCATTCATAAGTTTGAGTCAAAAGTTATGCTAAAAAGGTTCTCTTTAGAAGATTTCTCAACAGAAGAACTTGATAACTTTGAAAAGCTTGATTATATAAGACTCAGTAAAGAATATTGTCAAGAGGTAGATCAAGATAGAGTAAAAAAACATGCAGTGAAAAACATCATTTTATATGGTGAGATGAATGATATTTATGTTTTAGGGGATTCTATAAAATCAGATAATGATTACAAAACAATGAGTAGGCTAGGATTATATGCAACAAGTAGATAGTTTTTTTAAAATAAAATATTTTCTTATAGGTGTTTTTTCTGTTTTTATTCTTACAGGGTGTAGTTCTAAAACATCACAAGCAGTATTTTCAACTAAGGTCTATGATACGAATGAAGTTTCAAAAGACCAGCTTCTAGATGCAGTAAAGAAAGTATTTATTCTTTCTGATAAAAAGAACTTTATTATTCACTCTTATCGAGATAAAGTTGAAGTAAGCAGAACAAAGCTTTCATTTATGACGATCGATCCAACTTCCCAAAGTGATCATTTCGAGTTTAAAATCGAAAAGCAAGAAGAGGAAAAGT
>Ga0193951_1001065_pt1 | contig 12278 bp, 6 predicted proteins | sample BB_2_MG_FD_140370 | JGI IMG/M metagenome (GOLD analysis project Ga0193951, IMG submission 140370) | Microbial mat bacterial communities from the Broadkill River, Lewes, Delaware, United States - BB_2_MG | ecosystem: Environmental > Aquatic > Freshwater > River > Microbial mats | place: USA... | reverse complement strand
TTTTCCATAATAAAGTGTATGGTAAATACTACCTGTAGTAATTGCTCGACCTACATCATCATAACTAGGTACTCCCAATATCTTTTCACGTTGTACTAACTTTCCTTTACCATCACCTTTATTACCATGGCAAATACCACAATAAATCCCGTATAATTCACCAGCTCTGTCATAATCTATTTCAGAAGCCTCTAAAGGATTCGTTAAATTAGCTTTTGCGTACAAGAAACCTTCAGTTGTATTATCAATTTCAAAAGGCATAAAATCTCCTCTAGGTATTGTTCCTTCAGCTGGCAATTGTGCTTCTACTCCATTTCCAAAAGCATCCGATTCTTGATAAGCTTCATAACCTACCGATTCGTACATGTTTGGCATGTATTGATAGTTTGGTCTAGAGTTCTTTTGGCAAGACATAAAGCTAACCAACACTACTATTACTGCAATATATTTTGTGGCTGTCTTCATATTAATGTGCGTCTTCATCTTTATCAACTATGTTTATCTCAACTGCTCCTGTATCTTTCAAAAGGTTAGTTAATGATTCTTCGTTATTATGAACTGCTATTTCCATTAAGAAATGGTCGTCTGTAGTTCTTGGATCTGGATTCTCTGCTTTTTTAAATGGCCACATTCTACTTCTTAAGTAAAATGTAATTACCATTAAGTGGGCAGCGAAAAATACTGTTAACTCAAACATAATCGGCACAAAGGCAGGCATGTTTTCTAAATAACTGAAACTTGGTTTTCCACCAATATCTTGTGGCCAATCTTCAATCATTATAAAGTTCATCATTAGCGTTGCAACCGATATACCAACACAACCATATAAAAATGCTGTTATTGCTAAACGCGTTGGTGCTAATCCCATTGCCTTGTCTAGTCCATGGACTGGAAAAGGTGTGTATATCTCTTCAATGTGATGCTTTTCAGCCTTTACTGTTTTAACAGCAGACATTAATACATCATCATCGGTATAAATAGCATGAATTACTTTCGAAGCTTCCATAGACTATATTAGTTGTTTAATAAGTTTTTAGCTTGTCCTGACCAATCATCACGTTCTGCTCTTCCTGGGAAAGAACCTGTAATTTCATCTAACAAGTCATATTCTCTTTTTGTCATTTTACTTACCTGTGCATAAGTAAAGATACCAATGTTATTAAGTACTTCTTCCATTTTTGGACCAATACCACTAATAACTTTTAAGTCATCTGCGGTTTGTATTGAGGCATCAAATCTACCAATACCTTCTAATAGATTACCTAATTTCTCAGCGTTATCTTGAAGCGGTTTTGAAGCCGTAGTTTCTTCTGGAAGCTTAAAGTTTGAAGTTCTTGCATCTGCACCAGTACCAGAAAGTGACTCACCACTCTCTCTAATACGTTTGTAACGCTCTCCTGAAGATTTTAATATTGTTTTTACTTCTGCTTGTGCAATCACAGGGAAGGTACGCGCATAGAGTAAGAATAGTACAAAGAAGAAACCGATGGTTCCGATAAAAATCCCAATATCAACAAATGTTGGTGAGAACATCGTCCAAGATGATGGTAAATAATCTCTGTGTAATGATGTTACAATAATTACAAAACGCTCAAACCACATACCGATGTTTACCACGATAGAGATAAAGAACGAGAACATAATACTCGTTCTAAGTTTCTTAAACCACATAAACTGAGGTGAGAATACATTACAAGACATCATTGCCCAATAAGCCCACCAGTATGGCCCAGTTGCTCTGTTTAAGAACGCAAATTGTTCGTATTCTACACCAGAGTACCATGCAATAAATAACTCAGTGATATAAGCCACACCAACGATAGAGCCTGTAAGCATAATTACAATATTCATTAACTCTATGTGTTGTACTGTAATATAATCTTCAAGGTTACACACTTTTCTCATAATAATAAGAAGTGTGTTTACCATTGCGAATCCAGAGAAAATTGCACCTGCTACGAAATAAGGAGGGAAAATGGTAGTGTGCCATCCCGGAACAATAGAGGTTGCGAAATCAAAAGATACAATAGTGTGTACTGAAAGTACTAACGGTGTTGCTAAACCAGCAAGTACTAAAGATACTTCTTCAAAACGTTGCCAATCTTTTGCTCTACCTGACCAACCGAAACTTACTAAAGCATATATTTTCTTTTGAAAAGGTCTAACAGCTCTATCTCTTAACATAGCGAAATCTGGTAGTAAACCTGTCCACCAAAAGACTAGAGATACTGATAAATACGTTGAAATCGCAAATACATCCCAAAGTAATGGCGAGTTAAAGTTAACCCATAATGATCCAAATTGATTAGGAATTGGTAATACCCAATATGCTAACCATGGACGACCCATGTGTATAATTGGAAATAAACCTGCTTGTACAACAGAGAAAATGGTCATAGCTTCCGCAGAACGGTTAATTGCCATTCTCCATTTTTGGCGGAATAATAATAGTACTGCAGAAATCAGTGTTCCTGCGTGACCAATACCAACCCACCAAACGAAGTTAGTAATATCCCAAGCCCAATTTACAGTCTTGTTCAGACCCCAAACTCCAATACCAGTAGATACTGTATAAATAATACAACCTATTCCCCAAAGGAATGCGACCAAAGCTATACTGAAAACAATCCACCATGCTTTGTTTGCTTTGCCTTCAACTGGTCTTGCTACATCTATGGTAACATCGTGATACGATTTTTCGCCAGTAACTAAAGGTCTTCTAATAGGTGCTTCGTAATGAGACGCCATAATTATATACTTGTTTCTTAATTTAATTTATGCTTTTGATGTATTTCTCACTTTAGTATGGTACATAACATTTGGTTTTGTACCTACGTATTCTAATAAATGATACATACGATCGTCCTTTTTCAATGCTGAGACTTTACTGTCTTTGTCATTAACATCACCGAATACCATAGCTCCGTTTCCACAAGCTGCAGAACACGCTGTTTGGAATTCTCCATCTTTAACAGGACGTCCATCACGCTTAGCATCAAGAATTGTTTTTTGTGTTTTTTGAATACACATAGAACATTTTTCCATGACACCACGAGATCTTACTACAACATCTGGGTTTAATACCATACGACCTAAATCGTCATTCATGTAATAGTCAAATTCATCGTTCTTGTTATATAAGAACCAGTTGAATCGACGTACTTTGTAAGGACAGTTGTTTGCACAGTATCTTGTACCTACACAACGGTTATAAGCCATGTGATTTTGACCTTGACGACCATGTGCTGTTGCCGCAACCGGACAAACAGTTTCACAAGGTGCGTGATTACAGTGCTGACACATTACCGGTTGGAAAACCACTTGTGGGTTATCAGCAGGTTCTTCTAATCTTGCAAAAGTAGATAATGAACCATCACTATCTCTATCTCCAAACATATAGTTACCTAAGCCAAGTCCATCTGTAGCTTCTTTTTCTTCAATATCTTCACTGAAGGTATCTTGGTGAGAATAATAACGGTCAATACGCAACCAGTGCATATCTCTACTACGTCTCATCTCTGATTTCCCTACAACAGGAACGTTGTTTTCAGCGTGACATGCTATAACACATGCTCCACAACCTGTACAAGCGTTTAAGTCTATAGATAGGTTGAAGTGATGTCCGATAGAACGATCAAATTCATCCCATAAATCCACCTCAGGTGATGTAACAGGAGTTTCAATATGATTAAGTGAAACTTGAGGAACAGCATTCCAATATTTCTTATCTTTTGTATTAAATATCTCTAGTGTCGTTTCTTTAATGATATCACCACGACCCATTAAGGTATTGTGTAATTGTACACAAGCAAATTCATGCTCACCAGCAACTTTACTAATGGTTACTTCTTGTACTGCATTAAAGTTTTGATATAACGGATATGCATTAACACCCGTTTTCATTTCATCCTTAAGTGCCTTAGAAGTTCTTCCGTAACCAAATGCCATACCTACAGAACCTTTAGCTTGTCCTGGTTGAATTAACACTGGTACTTTAGAGACTGTTACACCATTAACGGTAACGTCTACATAACTTCCATTAAGACCACCATTGGCAACATTTTCATTTACCAATCCATACGCTTTGGCATCTGCCTGCGATACGGTTATATAATTATCCCAAGAAGCTCTAGTTATAGGATCTGGAAATTCTTGTAACCAAGGGTTATTGGCCTGCTGACCATCACCCATACCTACTTTAGTGTAGAGTGATAATTCTAAATTACCTTCCTTAGCAGAAGCTGCTAAAGCTCTTGCCGCAGTTCCTCCGGTTAAAACAGCAGATGTATCTACTCCGTTGTTTACCGTACTTGTTGTAGTTGTTGTTTTATATACGTCTTTATCTTCGTCTTTAATACCAACACCTACTGCAACATCATGGATAACTCCTCCTAAAAATGTTCTATCTTTTTTGTCTTGTAATGCTGTTGTAGATGTCGTTGTTGTTGAAGAAGAACTAGATTGACTAGATCCTGAAACAAAGACTCCATCTTGAACTGCTTTATTAAATGAAGCTCCATTTAATATGCTTTTAGTCCATACAGATTTTAAGTAATCTCTATATGTGCCAGAGGTCTCTGTCCAACTCATTAATACTTCTTGAAACTGCTTGGTATCAAACAATGGACGAATTGTAGGTTGCATCATTGAGTAATGCCCTGTTTTTAATTCGAAATCACCCCAAGATTCTAAATTGTGAGGAGTAGCTGCGATGTATTGACAATTTGAGGCTGTCTCATCTTCTTTCATTGAAAAGGCAACAGACAATTCTGTCTTAGCTAAACCTTCATTAAAATCTGAAGCATTTGGTAAGGTGTACATAGGATTTACACCATTCATAATGATAGCTCCAACCTTACCAGCTTTCATATCAGCTACTAATTTTGCAACGGCTTCATTACTACCTTGTCTTATTTTAATTGTTGTATCAGGATCGAAAGCTCTACTTCTTAAGTGCTCATTAATTTCTAAAACGGTGGTCTGAGCATTAACATCTTGTATACCTGAAACTACAACACCATTACGACCTGCCTGACTTAATTCTTTAGCAGCAGCCTTAACAGCTTTATCTAAACCTTCTGGTAACGATCCTGGTAATGCTACACCTGTTACATAACTATAAAGTTTAGCAAGTGCTAATTTTTGTTGACTTGGAGTTAACGGTACACGCTTATCTGCGTTTGCCCCTGACAATGACATATTAGACTCAAATTGAATGTGTCTAGACATTTTACCATTGGTAGGCACACGTTTTTTCGCATAAGCCGATTCAAAGCCTCCTCCTTGCCAATCTCCTAAGAAATCAGCACCAACAGAAACAATAGTCATAGCTTTAGAAAAATCGTAATTAGCCATTCCTCTTGTACCGTACTTAGCTTGGTAGGCATCTAAGGCTGCAGATTCTGAAACTGCATCGTAAGATACATGACTAACGTTTCCGTATTTAGCTTTAAATTCAGCTATTAGTTTATTCGTTGATGGACTTGGCATAGACTGTGTTAACAACACAATTTGCTTACCATTTAGTCCCTTTAATTTAGAAGTTGTTTCCGATAAGAACGTATCCCAAGAAATAGCAGATCCCCCTTTCATAGGTGACTTCACTCTAAGGTTATCATACAATCCTAAAACAGAAGCATTAACTCTGGCATTAGCGATACCATTAGATGCCGCGTCCGTGTTATTTTCAATTTTAATTGGTCGCCCCTCTCTGGTCTTCACTAAAACACTCGCAAAATCAAAACCATCTGCAATCGTTGTTGCATAATAATTAGCAACACCAGGAATAATTTCTGTTGGTTGCACAATATAAGGAATGGATTTAATCACGGGTCCTTCACATGCTGCTAATGACGCAGCGGCAGTACTAAAACCAACGTATTTTAAGAAATCACGACGCGATGTAGATGAAGATTCTAAAGACTCTTTATCTCCCAAAAATTCATCTGTAGGAATTTCTTCCACAAATTCATTTTGTTGAAGCGCCTCAACAATAGAGCTATTTTCGTTTAGCTCTTCAACACTTTTCCAGTATTTCTTGTTTGATGACATAGTGTTTATTTATAATTTTCGATTTTCGAATTTAAAATTAAAGCCTTTAAAACTCTAACCAATCCAATCTAAATATTTAATTCTTTAATTTTAACATTTGTGCTCAATGACGCCTTTCCTATTAACTCTAGAAAATTACGTAAATGAGTTTAGTAATGACACTTACCACATTCTAAACCACCCATCTGCGCTACTGTCAATTGCTCAACACCATACTTTTTAGATAATTCTTCGTGAATTTTAGTGTAATATTCGTTATCCTTAACTTTTACATTTGTTTCTCTGTGACAGTTAATACACCATCCCATCGTCAGTGGAGAATGTTGGTACATTATTTCCATCTCTTCAACAGGTCCATGACATGTCTGACACTCTATACCACCAACTTCTACGTGTTGTGAGTGGTTAAAATAAGCAAAGTCTGGCAAATTGTGAATACGAATCCATTTCACAGGCTTAGAATCACCTGTGTAGCCTGTACCATCCCATCCTACGGCATCGTATAATTTTTGAATTTCAGCATTATAATCTACACCATATTCATTTCCTTCAGCTAACGTTTCTGGCGCTACTTCTGAAATTGATTTATGACAATTCATACAAACATTTAAAGAAGGAATACCAGAAGTCTTACTTACTCTTGCAGAAGAGTGACAATATTTACAATCGATACCATTATCACCAGCATGAATTCTATGAGAATAATGAATAGGCTGTACAGGCTCGTAACCTTGATCAACACCTACTTGCATAAAATAGCCATACACAAAATATCCACTAGCCAATAGAAAGATGATTGCAGTAACTAATACCAAAAACTGATTTTGAACAAATGCCTTCCATAATGGTGTTCTTTTTTCTTGCGCTGTAACCACTTCAATATCTTTTGCCTTAGCAAAACGATTTAAAGTACGGTTAACTAAAACTAAAGCAATTGCCAAAAGCGCAAACAATAATGCTAATGCTCCAAGAATTAAATCATTTGAAATACCTCCTTGTTGCACTGGCCCACCTTGAGGTACTTCTGCAACAACTGGTTCCGGTGCCGGAGCAGCAGTATAGGCTAAAATATCAGAAATATCCTGATCGCTCAATTGAGGAAATGGAGTCATTGGAGTCCCATTGTACTCATTAAAGATCTTGTTAGCATAATCATCACCAGCTTTTATTAGCGACGAGCTATTTCTAATCCATGCATCTAACCATTCTCTATCTAAACCTTGCTCATCAGCTAATCTAGCTTCTACGTTACGTAAAGCTGGACCCGTCATTGGCTTATCTAACTTATGACAAGCGGCACAATTAGAATTAAAGAGCGATTTTCCATTTACTGGATCACCTTCTTGAGCTGTAAGAGAAGTTGAAAAAGAAAGCAATAGAACAAGACAAAGACTATAAATCTTTGAGGTTAAACTACAGTAAATCACCTGTTTCATATTATAAGTTGGATTATCTTCTAAACTTTGGTACGATTTTTTCATTAAAAAAGTGAAAAAAGATGTTTATAAAAACTCTGGCAAAAGTAACATTTAAAGTCGATTTTGAAAATCTTAGAGAAGTGTTAATAGATAATTTATACTTATTCTAAATAATGATTTTAAAATTTATTGTGAGAATATTCGTTCCTCATTTATCGACGTCTTGAAGCGCAATTGTTTACAATAGAAATAGCGTTAAAAATATTTTTTTACGGTTAATTTGAATACTCTACCTTTGTCTAATAATTTTGAACTTATGAAATTAAAAACTAAAAATTTTGCTCTTTTATTGGCTGGCTTCGGTCTATCTGTGGCCTTGCACGCACAAGAAGGTGTAGTTAATGTCACTCAAGATAGCGACATTGATAAATTACTTGAATATAAAAAGGATATTAAAACCACTAAAGTGTATAAAATTCAGGTCTACCAAAGTATTGATATCGATAAAGCGCAGCGAGAAAAAGAAAATTTCTTAAACACTTATGATGAATGGCCAACAGAGATCATATGGAATACACCAAATTACAAAGTGTGGGTAGGTAATTTTGCGTCTAGGCTTGAAGCCGATAGGGCTTTAGTTAAGATTAAAAAGAATTACATGTACGCAAATATTCTACAACCTAAGGCCGAAAAATAAATACATAATTCTAAGCTATAAAAAAAACCGACAATTGCTTGTCGGTTTTTTTTGTTTCATAATAGTTAAAATTATTATTTCAACTTTTTCTTTACTTCTACTTCTTGGAAAGCTTCTATAACATCACCTTGAGCAATGTCGTTATAGCCTTTAATTTGCATACCACAATCATAGCCTTTAGAAACTTCTTTTACATCATCTTTAAAGCGTTTTAATGCGGCTAGTTCACCTGTATGAACCACAACACCATCTCTAATGATTCGGATGCCAGAGTTTCGGTAAATCTTACCATTCATTACCATACAACCCGCAATGTTTCCTACTTTAGAAACTTTAAATATCTCTCTAATCTCTGCTGTACCTGTCACTTCTTCTTTAACTTCTGGTGACAACATACCTTCCATCGCATCCTTAAGGTCATTAATTGCTGCATAGATAATAGAATAGGTTCTGATATCAATTTCTTCTTTATCCGCAATCATTCTGGCGTTTCCGACAGGTCGTACGTTAAACCCAACAATAATAGCGTCAGATGCTGTTGCTAATAACACATCACTTTCTGTGATGGCACCAACACCTTTGTGTATAATATTAACCTGAATTTCTTCGGTAGATAATTTTTGGAATGAATCCGTTAAGGCTTCAACAGAACCATCTACATCACCTTTAAGTATAATATTTAACTCTTGGAAATCACCAAGTGCAATACGTCTTCCAATTTCATCTAGTGTAATATGACGTTGCGTTCTTACTGATTGCTCACGTTGTAATTGTGCACGTTTGGTAGCAATTTGTTTCGCTTCACGTTCATCGGCAAAGACATTAAACTTATCACCCGCTTGTGGTGCACCATCTAAACCAAGAATAGATACAGGTGTTGCAGGACCAGCGCCTTTAACATCTTGGCCACGCTCATCTTGCATAGCTTTTACTTTACCACTATTCTTACCTGCTAAAACATAATCACCAACTCTTAAAGTACCTGCTTGTACTAAAATAGTGGATACATATCCTCTACCTTTATCTAAATATGCTTCTACTACAGTTCCACTAGCCGCTTTATTAGGATTAGCTTTTAATTCTAATAGTTCAGCTTCTAATAATACTTTTTCTAATAGTTCTTGAACACCTGTTCCCTTTTTAGCAGAAATATCATGAGATTGAATTTTTCCACCCCAATCCTCTACTAAAAGATTCATTTGTGCCAGTTGTTCTTTTACCTTTTCAGGGTTGGCGTCTGGCTTATCAATTTTATTAATCGCAAATACAATAGGTACTCCTGCCGCTTGAGCGTGAGAAATAGCCTCTTTAGTTTGCGGCATTATAGCATCATCTGCTGCAACAACGATAATAGCAATATCAGTAACTTGAGCACCACGCGCACGCATCGCTGTAAAGGCTTCGTGTCCTGGTGTATCTAAGAATGCTATTTTTTGACCATTTTCTAGTTGTACACCATAGGCACCAATGTGCTGTGTAATACCACCAGATTCACCTGCAATCACATTTTCTTTTCGAATATAATCTAATAACGAGGTTTTACCGTGATCTACGTGACCCATTACGGTTACGATAGGTGCTCTTTCTACTAAGTCTTTAGGATCATCTTCAACAACGACTATAGACTCTTCGATATCTGCTTTAATAAATTCAACATCGAAACCGAATTCTTCAGCAACAATAGTTAAAGTTTCTGCATCTAATCGCTGGTTCATGGTTACCATCATACCTAGAGACATACATGCCGAAATAACCTGAGTTACTCCAACTTCCATCATGGTTGCCATTTCACTTACAGTTACAAACTCTGTAACCTTAATGGTTTTACTTTCTGCTGCTGCAATTTCTTGATCAATTTCAGATTGTTGACGGTGTTGATCTCTCTTATCTCGACGGTATTTAGCTCCTTTACCTTTATTAGATTTACCTTGAAGCTTTTCTAAAGTTTCACGGATTTGTTTTTGAACATCCTCTTCACTTGGCTCTTCTTTAACCACTTTAGGTCTGGTAGAATTACCTCTTCCTTTTCCGCCACCTCTTCTATTATCGAAGTTTGGTTTGCCTGAGTTATCGTTTCCAGTTTTACTAATACGACGTCGTTTACGTTTATTAGCATCGCCTGATGATTTTGAAGCTTCAGTCTTCTTCTTCTTAGGTTTATTAAACTGAGATAAATCAATCTTTTTACCTGTAGTTACAGGACCTGTCAGTTTTTTATACTGTGTTTTAAGCGTTTCTTCTACTGGCGCACTCGGAGTTTCAGTAGTGTCTTCTTTCTTGGAAGTTACCTTTGGTTTTGCTTTTTCAGTTTTTTCAACCTTCTCAGCCTTTTCAACCTTCTCGGTTTTTTCTACTTTTTCAACCTTCGCTGGCTTTTCTGTTTTTTCAGTCTCCTTTGGTTTTTCAACTTTAGGTGCTTCCTTAGGCACTTCAGGCTTTACCTCAGGTTGTTCAGCTTTAGGTTCTTCCTTAACTTCTGGAGCTTTAGGTTCCTCTTTCTTTTCAGCTTTAGGTTTTTTATCTAAGTCAATTTTACCAACTTGTTTTGGTCCACTTAACTCAGCTTTAGCCTTAACTACGGCATCCCTTTCAGCTTTTTGCTTTTGCTTCTCTTCAATTTCACGTTCTCGTTGTTCGCGAAGCTCTTCTTTTTCCTTAAGTTTTGCTTCACTTACTTCTTGAGCTTTTTCACGCTTAGATGCATCTGTCTGAAATTCATCAGAAAGCGTATTGTAAACCTCTAGCGAAATTTTAGTATTAGGGCTCTTCTCAATTTCGATGCCTTTGGATTCTAAAAAATCCACAGCACGATCTATTGAGATGTTTAATTCCCTTAATACTTTGTTTAATCTTGTTGTTTGAGCCATAAACTGCCTGTAAAATACTTAAATATATTATATATTAATTTTAAATTAAAATTAATATGATACCAACTTAAATTTAAAAATGAAATATTTCAAATCATTTTCAAAAATATTTTGATATTATTCTTCAAATTCTTCTCTTAGAATCGCAATGACGTCTAAGATGGTTTCTTCTTCTAAATCTGTACGCTTCACTAAATCAGCAACATCTTGTTCTAAAATACTCTTTGCTGTATCTAAACCAGCCTTGCTAAATTCAGAAATTACCCAACCTTCAATTTCGTCAGAGAATTCTTTTAATTCCACATCTTCTTCTGCACCTTCTCTAAATACATCAATTTCGTAACCGGTTAACTGACCCGCTAAACGAATATTGTGACCACCTCTACCAATAGCTTTTGAAACTTCTTCAGGTTTTAATAACACCTCAGCACGCATGTTTTCTTCATCTAACTTTAGAGATGTCACTCTTGCTGGACTTAATGCTCTTGTTACAAAAAGTTGGATGTTATTAGTGTAATTAATAACGTCTATATTTTCGTTACCTAGCTCACGGACAATACCATGAATTCTAGATCCTTTCATACCAACACAAGCTCCTACTGGATCAATTCTATCATCGTAAGAATCTACAGCAACTTTTGCTTTTTCACCAGGTATACGCACTACTTTTTTAACTGTAATTAAACCATCGAAAACTTCTGGTATTTCTTGTTCAAATAATTTTTCAAGAAATATAGGAGATGTTCTTGACATTACAATAGCAGGCTTACTTCCTTTTAACTCTACACTTTCAATAATTCCTCTTACGTTTTCTCCTTTTCTAAAGAAATCCGAAGGAATTTGCTTGTCTTTTGGAAGTATAATTTCATTACCATCATCATCTAACAAAATGATTGCTCTATGACGAATGTGGTGTACTTCTGCGGTATAAATCTCACCTTCAAGCTCTTTAAAGTGCTTATAGATGTTAGTATTATCGTGTTCGTGAATCTTAGAAATTAAATTCTGTCTTAATGCTAAGATAGAACGTCTTCCAAGATCAATTAACTTTACTTCTTCTGCAACGTCTTCACCAACTTCAAAATCTGGTTCTATTTTTTGTGCTTCAGACAATTCAATTTCTTGATTTGGTTCTTCCACTTCACCATCTGCAACAACGATACGGTTTCTCCAAATTTCTAAATCTCCTTTATCTGGGTTTATTATGATATCAAAGTTATCGTCATCACCATACTTCTTCTTCAA
>Ga0193951_1001064_pt1 | contig 12288 bp, 9 predicted proteins | sample BB_2_MG_FD_140370 | JGI IMG/M metagenome (GOLD analysis project Ga0193951, IMG submission 140370) | Microbial mat bacterial communities from the Broadkill River, Lewes, Delaware, United States - BB_2_MG | ecosystem: Environmental > Aquatic > Freshwater > River > Microbial mats | place: USA... | reverse complement strand
GAGATTAAAAATATACAAAAAAGACTAAGTGTTTATAATATTATAAATATAGAAATAGATAAAAGTAGAAAAACTACAATAACAAAAAATATTGGTTTTCTTTTTTCAACAAAAGAACAAAAGTTAAACTCTTTACTCCAACTGTGTTCTACTAAAAAAATTGAGGATAATAATGTTTATGCTTCATTGGAACTCTTTGAGTATTGTGGTAAAAATATATTTGAAGAGACTGAAAAATCAAACCAATTGATATTTGGTTTTCAAAATTTTATAAATAGATGTTTTGATGATTTTAAGTTTTTAAGACAAGAAGACTCTTCAAGAATTTATTTTACTAAAAATTATGCTTTCAAGGACTTAGGGGATGAAGAACGAAGATTAGCTTACTTTTTACGAAATCATATTGAAGAGTGTGTGGATTATTTTGATAATCCTATTTCTCTACTAATTCTTTTCAATTATGTAAAAGATATTGTTTTAGATGAAAAAAGAGTAATAAATATTTTAGAAAAATTTATTATAACAACTGAAAAAAAACAACAATATAAACTAATTGATAAATATTGGTTTGAAATTGCAGGAGAGATGTTTGATTCAAATAATTTAAATCTTTTTGAACAAAATAGCCAGTCATTTTATAAAAAACTATCAATTAGAAGTTTAAATATTTTACTCTCTTTATTTGAAAGGAATGGATATTTTGAACAGGCAATTTTAATTGCAAAATACCTTTTTGAAATAAATCCAAATAAGTACTCAGTAATAATTTCTTCTTTATATGAAAGAATGGGACATTTTGATAAAGCTTACTCTTCATTACCTCAAAATTTAGAATTTATAAATAATCAAAAGCCATCATCTTTAGAGGTTAAATATCTTCAAAGAAAAGCTTGGATTATTGTAAGTCAAAGAAAAGAAGACTCAAAAAAAGAAGGACTAGAGTCTTTATCAAAGCTGAAAAACTTGTTAGATTCTCATTGTTTTGATAATGAACCAATATGGCTATGGCACTATTATAATATAAGAGCAAACTATGAGGAATGGAACTGTGATTATGAAAAAGCAGTTTTAAATTATGAAAAATGTTTAACTATACCTTCACTAGGAGCTTTTGAATATGGAGCAACTTTTGTTAATATGGCAATAGCTTATAGGTTTATGTTTTTAACAAACACTAAACGAAATAATAATAGTATCATAAATAAGTCAATTGAATTTGGTAAAATAGGTTTACTATTAAAAGAATCAGTTGGAGATAGGGATGAACTTCCTGTTGTACAGCATAACCAGTCATTAAATATTATTTATAAGGTTTTGTATGATGATTCAAGTGATAAAAATCTTTTAAATGAAGTATTACTTTTAACTAACAATGCAATTGAAATATTAAACTCTACAGGTTCAGTAAAAAGACTTGGAATGATCTTTATTGAGAATATAATTTGTAAATATCTATTGAATATAGAGATTGATGATATTGTAACTGAATTGAAAAAGCATTTAGTTAATATAGATGAAAATGAGTTAAATCAACTATTAAATCTATACAAAGAGTTTAGAAAAGCTAATAAAATACCAATAATTGATTTTTTGGAAAATTAAAAAGGGAAATAATGGATTACATTAAAGATACAATTAATTTAAATGAAGGAACAGTAGAAGAAAAAAGAGAAGAAATAAAAAACTATTTTCTTCAAACTTATGAATTAGATGAAAAACTATTTGATTTACTAAAAGATAAAGAAAATATTTTAAAGCAACCAAATAGATTAAGACATCCACTAATATTTTATTATGGACATACTGCAACTTTTTTTATAAATAAACTTAGTATTGCAAATCTTATAAGTAAAAGAGTAAATAAAACTTATGAGTCTATTTTTGCAATAGGTGTAGATGAAATGAGCTGGGATGATTTAAATGACAAGCACTATACTTGGCCAACTTATGAACAGACAAAAGCATATAGAGATGAAGTAAAAGCTGTTGTATTAGATTTAATTGATAATTTAGAATTTACAATGCCAATAAACTGGGACAGTCCTATGTGGATTATCTTAATGGGTATTGAACATGAAAATATTCATATTGAAACTTCTTCTGTACTGCTAAGAGAGTTAAATTTAAAGTTTTTAAAAGAAGAGGAGGAGTTTACTTACTGTAATGAGTTTTCAAATGAATTTCCTCAAAATGAGTTAATAGATGTAAAAGGTGGACAGGTTCTTTTAGAAAAAGATCATAATAAACCAGAGTTTTATGGATGGGATAATGAATTTGCATTTCATAAAACTGATGTAAATGATTTTAAAGCATCAAAATATTTAGTTTCAAATGGAGAATTTTTAGAGTTTGTGAAAGAGGGTGGTTATTCAAAAAGTGAATATTTTACAAAAGATGGAAAAGATTGGTTAGAGTTTTCAAAAGCCAAGCATCCTATTTTTTGGATTAAAAAAGAAGGAAGATACTATTTAAGAGAGATAAATAGAGTTGTTCCTTTACCTTTAAACTTTCCCGTTGATATAAATGTATATGAAGCAGAAGCATTCTGTAAATATAAGAGCGAGAAGTTAGGCTTTGAAGTTAGACTTCCAAGTGAAGATGAATATTATAGATTAAACGATTATGTAAAAGCCCAAGATTGCCAAGCTAATATAGGACTTAAATATTTTAATCAAACACCTGTTGATAAATATAAAATGGGAGATTTTTATGATGTTGTAGGAAATGTATGGCAATGGAGTATTACTCCTACATACCCTTTTGATGGTTTTAAAACACATCCTATTTATGATGATTTTACAACTCCAACTTTTGATGATAGACATGCTTTAATGAAAGGTGGTTCTTTTATCTCTTTAGGAAATGAGATTTTAAGAAGTGCTAGATATGCCTTTAGAAAACATTTCTTTCAACATGCAGGGTTTAGATATGTACAAAGTGAAAATGACTATAGAGTACAATTAAATGATAATGTATATGAAACTGATGAACAAATATCTCAATATTGTGAGTTTCATTATGGTGAAGAGAACTTTTGTGTAAAAAACTTTCCAAAAGAGAGTGTTGATGTATTAAAACCTTATATTGAAAATATAAGTACAAAAAAAGCACTTGATTTAGGTTGTTCTGTTGGACGAAGTACTTTTGAGTTAGCAAAATATTTTGATGAAGTACTTGGTATTGACTTTAGTGCAAACTTTATTAATGTAGGAGTTAAACTTAAAAAATACGATAGTCTAACTTATAAAGTGGCAACAGAAGGAGAACTTTTCAATGAAAAGACAATTTCTTTAAATGATTTTGGTTTAGACTTTACAAAGAAAAAAGTTGACTTTATGCAAGGTGATGCTTGTAATCTAAAAGAGCTTTATAGTGGCTATGACTTAATATTTTGCTCAAACTTGATTGATAGACTATATTATCCACAGAAGTTTTTAGATGATGTTCCTAATAGGGTAAATAAAGATGGACTACTAGTTCTTCTTTCTCCTTATACTTGGTTAGAAGATTATACTCCAAAACAAAACTGGCTAGGTGGATTTATAAAAGACAATAAAGAGATTAAAACCTTAGATACTTTAAAAGATAATTTAGAAGATAGATTTGAATTACTTGAAACTATTGATGTTCCTTTTATAATAAAAGAGACTGCTAGAAAACATCAATATACTGTTTCTCAAATGAGTATTTGGAAAAAGACTAAATAATAAATAAAATTATAAAATAAAAGATTGTACACTATCCTTTATGGATAGTTTACGATTAATTTCTTCACGAAATCAATTTTTATTTTTATTTACTGCTTTAATTTTTATATTTACTTTAAATATTTTTTATGAATATTTTAAATATAAAGACTTTACAAAAGAAGAACTATACTTAGATAAATATCAGATTATAAATGTTTATGATAAAAAAGATTTTTATATTTTAAAACTACAAAATAATAAGTTTTCATTTTTTACTTCCATAAATAAAGAACAAAAAATCGATAAACTAGATTATATCACTATTGCAGTTTTATCAAATAACATTAGCTTTTATGAGTTTTTAAAAGGTTTTTATACGAAGTCAATCTTTTATGAAAGTATAGAACAAAGTAGTAGTTTCAAAAAAACTATTTTCAAAAAAATAAACTCTTCCCATGAAAATACAAAAATACAAGAACTTTTCAATGCTCTTTTTTTAGCAATTCCTATTTCAAAAGAGAACAGACAAATATATACTGATTTTGGAATTAGCCATTTAATAGCTATTTCAGGGTTTCATTTATCTATTCTTGTCTTTGTGATATTCATTTTTTTGTATTATCCATACTCTTATTTTCATGAAAAATATTTTCCATATAGAAATAAAAAAGCAGATGTGCTTTTAGTATCAATTGTTATTTTACTTTATTATTTGTATCTTACAAATCTTGTAGCCTCTTTGTTAAGAGCATTTATTATGTTTGTTTTAGCTTTTTTATATCTAAGAGCAAATATAAAACTTTTCTCTTATCAAACACTTTTATTAACTCTTTTATTAATAATTTCTTTTTTTCCTAAGTATTTATTTTCAATCTCTTTATGGTTTTCTATTATTGGAGTATTTTACATATTTTTATATATTCAATATTTTAAAGATTTACCTAAACTTTTTTCTATTATTTTATTTAATTTTTGGATATTTTTTGTTTTTAACCCTATTGTACATTTCTTTTTTCCTAATACTTCTTATGAGCAACTATTATCTCCTTTTCTAACTATATTCTTTACTGTTTTTTATCCTTTAGAAGGCTTTTTACATTTAATTGGATTTGGAAATTTATTGGATAAGTATATTTTGCTTTTTTTGAATTATGAGATGAATGTATATGAGTTTAGTACTTCATTTTGGTTTTTTTCTATTTATGTAATATTTTCACTACTTAGTATTTTCCATAAAAGAAGTTTTATTTTATTAAACTTTTTATTAATAATATTCAATGTCACAATGTTTATCTAAGTTGAATTAAATTAAAATTTGTTTAAAAATAATATTTAAATCATAATATATAGTAGACTTAAAATTAGGAGAAAATGATGTCAGAAGTTGAATCATGCTCATTTGATAAAGATTATCTTGCAAGTACGACAATTTTATTTATTGAAAATAATGATAAAATAAGATTTAATACTTCGGAAATATTTTCAGCTTTTTTCAAAAAAGTATTAGTAGCAAAAGAAGTAGAGGAAGCAATAGCAATTTATCAAGACAATAAAGTAAGTATTGATATTATAGTTACAGATATTGATTTCCCAAACTATGAAGGAATAAACTTATTATCTGAAATTAGAAGTATAAATTGGGATGTTCCCATTTTAATTACTACAACTTTTTCAGACATGAATACTTTAGTAAAAGCAATTAAGTTTAATTTATCAAACTATATTGTTAAGCCAATTCAACTAAATACAACACTTAAAATTATATCTCAAATCATTAAAAGAAAACAACAAAAGAAAGAACTTGCAATTAAAAACAATGAACTTAGACAATTTATGTCTATTTTAGATTCATGTAATATTATTTGTGAAATGGACTTAGATTTTAAAATTACATCAGCAAATGATGCTTTTTTAATAAATTCTGAGTTTGAAATAGATACATTAATTGGAATGGGCTTTAATGATAAACTAATATTCAAAAGTGCAGACACAACAGATAGAAAGATTATTGATACATTAAGAGTAGGGAAGACTTGGGTGGGGCTTTGTAAGAAACTTACAAAACAAGGTACAAACTATTATACTCATTCAACTATATTGCCAATTTTTTATAATAATGGGAAAATAAAAAAGTTTATTGAGTTTTCTACTTTAATATCAAAATATGAAAATGAAGTTTTATCCCTAAGAAAACATATCTATTTACTTAAAAGTGAAAATTTAAAAGTTAATACAGAACTAAAAAATGAAAAAGAGTACTATTTTCAATTGGCTCAAAAATTACAAGAACAAGTTGATGAGAATGTAAACAATGCACAAAAAATATTATTTGACTTTTATGAAGTTAAAAAACAAAATAAAATACTAGAAGAGAAATTAAAAGTTCAAGAAAATAGATTTGAAGAGTTTCAAGCAACTATCCTTTGTGGAAATTAGATGTTGATAAACTCTTTTTTATTTGTAACCACTTTTCTTAGATAGTTTCTTGTTTCTTCATATGGAAGACTTCTTCTTAATTTGTTGTAAACATCAATAGGTTTTTTCTGATTTATTTTTCTAATTGCAGTTGTTCTATTAGAAGAGAAAGTTTTTAGAACATTTCCTGAGCCTGTATTATAAGCACTAATTACACAATACTCTTTTGAAACACTATTTGAAATACCATTTAAGTATTTTTTATTTAAAATATCAATATATGCAGTTCCTAGCTCAATATTATTTTGGGCATTAAATAAATATGAGTTAGTAGGCTTCCATTTTTTACCCTTTACATATTTATATGCGTCAATTCCTGCACTACTTGGGACAACTTGCATTAATCCAATTGCTCCTGCATGACTCACTGCAAATTGATTAAAGTTACTTTCTGTTTTTATGATTGCATAAACAAGATTTTGGCTGATATTATATTTGTTGGCAAATTTTCTAACAAGGGGTTTAAATTTTGCAACCCTTATACTTGCATGGTCTTTTACCATAGGAATTTGAACATAGCTTACTCTTAATGTTTTGCCTTCATTTTTTATTGTTTTAGTTTTTAGTTTAGATTTTATAAGAATATTTGCGTATCTATTTGCTCTCCATTGGTATCGTATATCTTTATTTTGGTCATCTTTTACTTCTCCTAAAAGATATGGAGTTTTTCCTAGTTTTACTTTAGATGTTCCAAATAAATCAAATGCCCTTGGGTCATCAGGAAGAAGTAGGGTTGTTACAATAGCATTTTGTAGACTTTTTTTACTATTCTTAGTATCAATAGTTTCAACTGTTACTATCCCTTTATCAAAATCTACAAAAGCTCTACTTTTATAGTCTTGCATATATTTTACATACTCTTTTGGTTGAGGAATTTTTCTATTATCTTCTCCCCACTCTTTGTCAATATTTTCAATAAAAGAAGAAAGAAATTTTATATCAGAAACTAATTTTTTAGGATTCAAAGAATAATTAATTGCTTTAGATTTTGCTAATGTTTTAAATGCCAAAGATGGATTCTTACTTAGTGCTGCATTTGTGATGTTATAAGCATCATTAACACTACAACCAGTAAAAATAAAAAGTAAAAGTATAAATAATATTTTTTTCATGGTGTGTATTCTATCAATATTTAGTTTTTATATCAAATTGAATATAATCCTTTTATGATTATATTAGATTTTGAAACCAATACCTCAAATGCACATGATGTTATAGAAGCCGCAGCTGTTAAAGTTATTTTAGAAAAAAATGAATATAAAATTGTAGATAAATTTCATAGATACTATCTTTCAAGATATTCAGTGAATCCTTACTCTTATGAAATTCATAAATTAACACCTGAGAAAATTTTAGCCCATAGAAATGGTTCTTCTTATGCTTCATACTTTACAGAAGATGAAGATTTTTTTGATTTTTGTAAAGAGTCAAAAACTCTAATTGCTCACAATATAAGTTTTGAATTAAGACATTTACGAAACTTGGTGAGTTTTGAAAATCATTTTTGCACAATGAAAGAGAATAAATACATTGTAAATGCTCTAAATAAAAATGGAAAAATCAAAAATCCAAAACTAGATGAAACTTGTAACTATTATGGAATCGATTTTGATGAAACATCTTATCATAGTGCAACATATGACGTTAGTAAAACCTATGAAATAGTACGAAGAATGGAAAACATAAATATTTAATGAAAATATAGGTATTATTGCACTTTAAATATAAGTTTTAAGGTATTTTATTAATGGAAATGATTTTAAATGAATATGATATGGTAGTTGGTGCTAAATTTGAAAATGGTACTATTCAAGATTATATAGACGAAGCACAAACTTTTGGTTTAATAAGATTTGAAAATACGACGGCTTTTTGGTTTTTATTTAATCAAATAGATTCAGCTGAAGATATTAAAGAGCTATATAACAAAGTTATAAAAGAAGAACATTATATAAAAGATGAGTATGGTGAAGAGATGGTTGTTTTTAACAAAAAAGGTGATATCTCATACGAAGCATTAGTAGAAAAAATTGATTCATATCTAGATGATGGATTAACTAGTGCATATTAAAGGATAAGTTATAAAAAAATTTTTAGAGTTCAACTTTCACAAGTCGATAAATGCAGCAATTGAACAAAAAGGATATGATGCCCCAACAAAAGTTCAAAGAAAAGTTATACCTATTATTCAAAAAGGTATTGATACTATTGCTGCTTCAAAGTCAGGAACAGGTAAAACAGCATCATATGTTTTACCATTATTAAACAAAGTAAATGCAAATTTAAAGCACAATAATAGAGTTTTAAGAGGTTTGGTTTTAGTTCCAACAAGAGAACTTGTTGAGCAAGTTTCAAAATCTTTAAATGATTATGGTAAGTTTTTAAAAGTAAAACATACTAAAATCATGGGTGGAGCAAGTAGAACAAAACAAGAAGAAATATTAAACTCAGGAATTGATATTATTGTAGCTACTCCTGGAAGATTAATAGATTTAGTGCAAAGTGAAATCTTAGATTTAAGTAGTGTAAACTATGTGGTTCTAGATGAAGCAGATACTATGCTTGAAATGGGATTTATAGAAGAGATTGAACAGATATTCTCTTTTTGTTCTCCTTATAAACAAATAGTAATGTGTTCAGCAACTATTTCTCAAAACATTAGAAAACTTGCAAAAGAGTTTTTAAGAGACCCTGTAACAGTTCAAATACATGAAAGAAGAGATACTGTTAGTTTAATTAACCACAGGTCTTTTAAAGTTGATGTAAAAAAGAAAAAAGAGTTAGTTACAAGATTAGTTAAAGATTCAAAATATAAACAAATTTTATTGTTTGTTAACACAAAAGATGCAGCAGATGCAGCACAAGAACATTTTGCTTCTCATGGTGTAAAATCTTCTCCAATCCATGGAGATATTGATTATAAACTAAGAGTTCAAGCAATAAAAGATTTTAAAAATAAAAATATCCAAGTTTTAATCGCTACTGATATTGCAGGTAGAGGATTAGATATTGAAAAACTTCCTTTAGTAATCAACTACTCACTTCCTGAGTCAACAGATGATTTTACACATAGAGTTGGAAGAACTGCAAGAGCTGGAAATAAAGGTGAGGTTATTACCATCTTAACTGTTGAAGATTATAATCATTTTACAAAAATTGAAAGAAATCTTAGACTAAATATTAGAAGAGAAGTTCATGATGATTTTCCTTTAAAAGATAGACAACCAAGACAAAAAATGCAAAAGAAGAAAAAGCTTAGTGAGAAAAAAGGTAGGAAAACTACTGAAGAAAGAGAAGCTACAAAAACAAAAAGTGGTGCTAAGTCAAAGAAAACTACAAAAAGAGATACTAAAAGAACTTTCAGAAAATAAAATAGTTTAGGGCTTAACCCTAAACTATTGAATTATTCCTAATTTATTTAATAATAACAGTGCGATTGCCACAGGTACTATATATTTAACTAAGATATACCAAATATTAAATACTGCAACTGGTACATGATTTGTAAATGCTTCTTGAAGTTTTTGCTTTTCAACAAAATATCCTAAGAATACACAAGTTACAATAGCTGCTATTGGCATAGAAACAGATGATGTAATAAAGTCCATCCAATCAAAGGCATTTTTACCAAAGAATGTTAAATTATCTCCATATGCAGTAGACATAGAAAGTAAAGCAACAATTCCTAATGAATAGAAAACAGAACCACAAATTACAGTAGCCTTTCTTCTCGTCATATTAAATCTTTCAATAAAGAACATTAAAGCAGGTTCTATCATTGAAACAGCAGATGTAATACCTGCAAAAACTAAAGCAACAAAAAATGAGACTGCAATAACATTTCCTAAAGTTCCCCATTGCTCAAAAATTACTGGAAGTGAAATAAATACAAGTCCAGGACCAGCAGCACTTTGTGCACCAGCTTCAAAAAGGAAAGAGAATATAATTAGACCTGCAATAATTGCAATAGAAGTATCAACAAGTGCTACATAAATAGAAGACTTAACAAAATTAGCCTTTTTAGGTAATGAAGCTGCATAAGTCATAATTGTACCAATACCAAGTGATAGTGTAAAGAATGCTTGTCCTAATGCAGCTAAAAGAGCATCTTCATTGATTTTACTCCAATCTGCAACAAACATAAAGCTAAGAGCTTTTGAGAAGCTATCTAAAGTCAAAGCATAAACTAAAAGACCGAAAAGAATAATACCTAGCATTGGCATTAAGATTAAGTTTATCTTCTCAATTCCATCTTTTACACCTTTTAGAACAATATATATCACACTTCCCGCAACAATAGAGTGAAGTAATATTTGTGTTCCTATCTCTTTTGATATAAGATTTGTAAAAGTTTCACCCGCAAGTTTTGAGCTGTTTGGTAAGTCAGAAAAAGATATTATTACATAGTTTAATATCCAGCCTAAAACAACAGAATAAAATGAAAGAATAATAAGCCCGGCAAAAATCATAAAACCAGCAAATTTCCATTTTTCATTTTTTGATTTTGAAGTTTTAACAAATGTTGTAGCTACATTTGCTTCTGATCTTTGTCCTAAGTAAGACTCTGCAATAAATACAGTAAGACCAATAAATAAAATTGCTAAAAGGTAGACTATTACAAAAGCTCCACCACCATATTCACCTGTAACATATGGGAATTTCCATATATTTCCTAGTCCAACAGCAGACCCAGCTGCTGCAAGAATAAACCCAATCCGTGAGAATTTAGTCACTATAATCCTTATGTAAAAAAATTTGTTATATTATAGTGAATTAAAATGAAATAAATATGAAACTTTTATATGATTTTTACTCTAATTTAAAACTTTGTCTAATGTATATTTTAAATCTTCATCTAAATCCATATTAGATTTCATCCAATTTAAATATCCAGGGTCTTCGTTTGCTACTTGAGCAATATCTTTTCCTCTATATTTTCCAAATTTAAAAGTTTTAATAAAAACAGGAGTTCTTGTTAAGTCAACTAGTTTTTCCATTGGATTATAATCAGGATAAATTTCTCTACATTTGGCTACTAGTTTTGTCAAGAATAGTTTCATTACAAGTACATCACCAATAGCATCATGTGCTTTGATTGTAATATTATGTTTTGCTGCTTCTGCTTCTTCTACTTTATATAACTCAAGTGCATATCTTAAATATTGTAGTCTATGGTATGGCATATCAGAAAATAAATGTTTAGCACATCTTAATGTATCAATTAATTGATAACTATTTAAAAACCCTTCTTTTTCTATCATTCCCATATCAAAAGAGATATTATGAGCAATTAAAAAGTTTTCAGGAGTATTTAACTCTTCTAATCTTTTATAAAATGAAGTTTCAGTAGCTTTTGGTTTACCTTCAAGTAAGTTAGGAGTAATATTATGCACTTCCATTGCTTCAATTTTAATTTCAATATCACTTGAACAAAATTCATCATATGCTTCAACTTTTCCTCTTTGGTCAACAATCATTGCTCCAAATTGAATAACTCTATCTTCTTCTTGATTTCCTGTTGTTTCTGTGTCAAATAGTACGTAGTGTGGCATTATTAGTTCTCCTTTTGGTTAACTTCTCTAAAAAAAAGAGAAGTTTTATATTATTTTGATTTTTTACTTTAAGTCTAAAGTTTTTTATATAATAAGCATTCCATCACCATAAGAATAAAATCTATAATTCTTTTTAATGGCTTCTTCATATATTTCTAAAGTTTTTTCTAATCCAACAAATGATGCAATAAGCATGATTAATGTTGATTTTGGTAAATGAAAGTTTGTAAGTAAGTGATCAACCTTTATAGGTTTGTTTGATGGATTTAAAAATAAATCACATTCACCTTGTATCTTGTTTGTTCTTTCATAATATTCAATAGTTCTAGTAACAGTAGTTCCTACTGCAAGTACTTTTTGTGCTTCATCTAGTGCTTTTTTAGCTTCTATTCCTATTTCAAAATATTCACTATGCATAGGATGAGATAAAATATCTTCCGCATCAACTGGTTTGAAAGTTCCTGCTCCTACATGAAGTGTTAAATAGTTTACATCATATTTGTTATTGATCTTTTCTAATAACTCTTTTGTAAAATGCAATGATGCTGTTGGAGCTGCAACTGCACCATAGT
>Ga0193951_1001062_pt1 | contig 12306 bp, 10 predicted proteins | sample BB_2_MG_FD_140370 | JGI IMG/M metagenome (GOLD analysis project Ga0193951, IMG submission 140370) | Microbial mat bacterial communities from the Broadkill River, Lewes, Delaware, United States - BB_2_MG | ecosystem: Environmental > Aquatic > Freshwater > River > Microbial mats | place: USA... | reverse complement strand
TATATGTTTGAGTCTGCACTTGAAGCCGGGTTGTCTGCGGCCGGGGTTGATGTGCTGCTGCTGGGGCCAATGCCGACACCAGCTATCGCCTACCTGACACGTACGTTCCGTGCAGATGCGGGGATTGTGATCAGTGCCTCGCACAACGCCTATTATGACAACGGCATCAAGTTCTTCTCGGCAGAGGGGACCAAGCTGCCAGATGACATTGAACAGGCAATCGAAGCGCAGATGGACCTTGCAATGACGACTGTTGAGTCGGATGAGCTGGGTAAGGCGCGCCGTATTGCGGACGCACCTGGGCGTTATATTGAGTTCTGTAAGGCGACTTTTGGCGGGCACTCGCTGGGGGGGCTTAAAATCGTACTTGATTGTGCCAATGGGGCCACTTATCACGTTAGTCCGCAAGTGCTGTCGGAGCTGGGGGCTGAGGTTGTAGAAATTGCATCGTCGCCTGATGGTCTGAATATCAATGCTGGCTGTGGAGCAACCGATACGCTGAAACTGCAGGAGGCGGTTCAGGCACACAAGGCAGACCTCGGGGTGGCGCTGGATGGTGATGGTGACCGCCTGATGATGGTGGACCATACCGGTGTTGAAATGGACGGTGACGAGCTGCTGTTTGTTATTGCGCGCCAGATGCAGCGAGAAGGGCTGTTTACAGGGGGGATTGTTGGCACACTGATGTCCAACTTTGGCCTTGAGCAGGCGTGTGCGCGTGAAGACATTCCGTTTGTACGGGCCAATGTCGGGGACCGCTACGTGATGGCTGAGCTGGCGGAACGTGACTGGTTGCTTGGGGGGGAATCATCCGGCCATATAGTTTGTCGTCATCTGACATCCACCGGGGACGGCACTGTTGCGGCATTGCAGGTGCTGAAAGCAATGGTGGAAACGGGACAGTCACTGGCTCAGTTGCGTCAGGAGATGGTAAAAATGCCCCAGACCATGATTAATGTCCGTCTTGCGCAGAAAGTGGATATGACTGAGGTGCCTGCAATCGCTGAGGCGGTTCTGGCAACAGAAGCGAAACTGGCTGACACTGGTCGGGTATTGCTACGTCCTTCAGGTACTGAGCCGGTAATTCGGGTTATGATTGAGGGCGAAGATGCCGTGCTGGTAGCGCAGTTATGCGAAGAATTGGCAAAACAGGTAGAAAATGCGATACAAGCGCTTGAAAAGTAATAATAAGCCGGTTAATATTCCGGCCTCTTTGCAAGGGGGTGTCAATGCGTAAGTCACTGGTTGCCGGTAACTGGAAAATGAACGGCGACAAAGCATCCATCGAGACATTGATGAATGGTTTGTTAAACGGTTTGAATTCTGGTGAGAATTCGGTAAGTGAATCCATTGATATCCTGGTGTGCCCGCCGACGGTTTATCTGTCTCAGGTGGCTGATGAAATTGCAGGGTCTGGTATCCAGTCCGGTGTGCAGAATATCAGTCAGTTTGAATCCGGTGCATACACTGGCGAACTGTCGCTGGCCATGCTGAAAGATTTTGACTGTCGCTACGCTATTGTTGGACATTCTGAGCGTCGATCACTGTTTGGTGAAACCGATACTCAGATTGCAGACAAGTGTGCAGCTGCACTGGATGCTGGTGTTACGCCAATTCTGTGTGTAGGTGAAAGTCTCGCGCAGCGTGATGCAGGTGAGGCGCTGGCTATTGTTACCGCGCAGGTTCAGGTTGTTATTGAGCGCTGTGGCATTGCTGCTTTTAATAAAGCAGTTATTGCTTACGAGCCAGTCTGGGCGATAGGTGCCGGGCGTACGGCATCGCCTGAACAGGCGCAGGAAGTGCATGGCGCAATTCGTGCTGTATTGCATGATGCGGATGCCGAAGTCGCTGCTGCAACTCGTATACTGTACGGTGGCAGTGTTGGTGCAGCCAATGCAGCTGAGTTGTTTGCACAGCGCGATATTGACGGCGGCCTTGTTGGTGGCGCGTCACTGAAAGTGGACGATTTCCTTGCAATCTGCAGCGCGGCAGCGGCTGCATAACTGACGGTTAGAAGATGGAAACGATAGTTCTCATCGCACATGTACTGCTGGCAGCGGGCATTATTGCCTTTGTTTTGCTTCAGCAGGGCAAAGGCGCAGAAGCAGGTGCTTCGTTTGGTGGCGGTGCTTCACAGACGGTATTTGGTTCCAGCGGTAACACTTCGTTTCTTGCGCGTGTTACTGCAGTTCTGGCGGCAGGTCTGTTTGTAACCAGTTTTGCTCTGGCGGTTTACGCTAAAGAGAAGGCCGGTTCCATTGCAGATACTGGTGTGCCAGCAACAGAAGTTATTGAAGCTCAGGCTGATGCGAGTGCAACTCAGCTGCCTGTGCTGGAAGAGTCTAAAGCAGCGCCTGCAGACGCAGACGTTCCGCAAACAGACTGATAAAGATTTGCCCAAGTGGTGAAATTGGTAGACGCGCTACCTTGAGGGGGTAGTGACCGTATGGTCGTGCCGGTTCGAGTCCGGCCTTGGGCACCATTTCTTGAAAAGCCGTCAGGTGGGCTTTATAATATGCACCTGTTCTGATGCGGGGTGGAGCAGTCTGGTAGCTCGTCGGGCTCATAACCCGAAGGTCGTTGGTTCAAATCCAGCCCCCGCTACCAACCTTATTGGTCAGGAAAAGCCCCTTGTCAGGGGCTTTTTCGTAGCTGGCATTCATCGAGTGTCGGTTGTCAGAAATGGGTCTTCGGGACCCATTTTTTGTTTCTAAACCCACATCTGGTGAGGTGTCTGTGTCAGCCAAGATGAAGCTGTTGCATGAGTTGATTGAGCCTGCTGTTACGGCGCTGGGCTATCAGCTCTGGGGAATCGAATATCTTTCGCAGGGTAAACATAGCATTCTGCGTGTCTATATTGATGCCGAACAGGGCATTACCGTGGATGACTGTGCCAAAGTGAGTCACCAGGTGAGCGGCGTGCTGGATGTGGAAGATCCTGTCAGCGGTCAGTTTAACCTGGAAGTTTCCTCGCCAGGCATGGACCGTCCTCTATTTACATTGGAACAGTTTGCAGCCTATGCCGGCCAGATTGCCGATATAAAGCTGCGTATCGCATTTGATGGTCGTCGTCGTTTTAAAGGACGATTGAACGGCATTGATGGCGAAGATGTTCTGCTTGTGGTGGATGAAGAAGAGTATCTGCTGCCAATCGATAGCATCGATAAGGCGCAAGTCGTTCCACAGTTCTGAATGCGGGTTTGAGGAATTAGGACGAGGCATGAATAAAGAAATTCTGTTAGTTGCAGAAGCGGTGTCCAACGAGAAAGATGTTCCTAAAGAGGTCATCTTTGAGGCGATAGAGCTGGCACTGGCGACTGCTACCAAAAAGCGTTACGAAGAAGAAGCCGATATCCGCGTTCAGATTGACCGCATGACCGGCGACTATGATTCTTTCCGCCGTTATCTGGTGGTGTCTAACGATGAAGTTCCTGCACTGGGCACTGAACTGACACTGCAGGAAGCGGAAGAAATTGACGTTAACCTCAAGCCGGGTGATACCTGGGAAGAACAGGTTGAGTCCGTTAAGTTTGGCCGTATTGCTGCCCAGACTGCAAAGCAGGTAATCGTACAGAAAGTACGTGAAGCCGAGCGTGCAAAAGTGGTGGAGCAGTACCGTGACCGCCAGGGTCAGCTGATCTCCGGTACCGTCAAAAAGGTTACCCGTGACAACGTTATCGTTGACCTGGGTAACAACGCTGAAGCGTTGCTGCCACGTGATCAGACGATTGCTCGCGAGCCTTTCCGGATGGGTGACCGTGTTCGTGCAATCCTGCTGGATGTGCGTAGCGAAGGTCGTGGCCCACAGTTGATTCTCAGTCGTTCCTGTTCTGAAATGCTGATTGAACTGTTCCGCATTGAAGTGCCGGAGATCGCTGAAGAGGTGATCGAAATCCGTGCAGCTTCGCGTGACCCGGGCTCCCGTGCGAAGATCGCAGTGAAAACCAATGATGGTCGTATTGACCCTGTTGGTGCCTGTGTGGGTATGCGTGGTGCGCGTGTTCAGGCAGTATCCAATGAGCTAGGTAATGAACGTGTTGATATCGTCCTGTGGGATGACAACCCGGCTCAGCTGGTGATCAATGCGATGTCGCCAGCGGATGTTGCGTCTATCGTTATCGATGAAGAAACCCACTCAATGGACGTTGCTGTTGCCCAGGAAGCGCTGGCGATGGCGATTGGCCGTGGTGGTCAGAATGTGCGTCTGGCGTCCGAGCTGACTGGCTGGGAACTGAACGTAATGACCGAAGACGATGCAGCTGCTAAGCAGCAGTCTGAAATCGGCTCCGTTCTGGAAACATTTACGCAGCATCTGGATGTGGACGAAGATATTGCTCAGGTACTGGTGGACGAAGGATTCACTCAGCTTGAAGAAATCGCTTACGTTCCTGAAGACGAGATGCTGGAAATTGACGGTTTCGATGAAGAGATCGTCACTGAACTGCGTGCCCGTGCGAAAGATGCGCTGCTGAACCTGGCTCTGGCCAGTGAAGAGAAGCTGGACGGTGCGGAACCTGCGCAAGATCTGCTTGAAATGGATGGCATGGATAAAGCACTGGCGTTCCAGCTGGCTGCTCAAGGTGTCGTGACCATGGAAGATCTGGCAGAGCAGGCAGTTGAAGACCTGCTGGATATCGAAGGGTTGGATGAAGAGCGCGCAGCATCGCTGATCATGACTGCCCGAGCCCCGTGGTTTGCCGACGAGGCGTAATCCGGTAACGGAAGAGGAGAACCTGAATGGCAGAAGTCACAGTTAAACAGCTTGCCGAAATGGTTGGTGTTTCCGTTGAGCGTCTGATGACGCAGATGAAGGAAGCCGGCATCAGTGGTAAGAATGAAGGTGCGTCTGTATCGGAAAGTGAGCGTCAATCGCTGCTGGTGCACCTCAAACGTAGTCATGGCGAGGATGCCGAAGGCAGCGAGCCAACCAAGATCACCTTGAAGCGTAAAACGACCAGTCAGCTGAAGGTAGCCTCCGGCGCCTCGGGCAAGAAAAAAACAGTGAACGTAGAAGTGCGTAAAAAGCGTACCTATGTGAAGCGTGATGAGCTGGAAGACAGTGCTCCAAGTGAAGAAGAGGCGCGTCGCGCGCTGGAAGCAGAACAAGCGGCACGACTGGAAGCTGATCGTCTGAAAGCGGAAGAAGACGCTCAGCGCAAAGCAGAAGAGGAAGCAAAGCGAGTGGCAGAACAAAACGCCAAACGTACAGCGGAAGAAGAAGCTAAGCGTAAGGCAGAGCAAGAAGCCGCTGCCAAACGTGAAGCTGAAGAGAATGCACGCCGTCAGGCTCAGGATGATGCGCGCCGTCAGGCAGATGAGCTGGCTGCTAAAGCCGCCGCACGTACAGCAAATGCTGCAGGTGCCGGTGATACCGTGGCCGCAGTGATGCTGCGCCGGGCCGTCGTGACGCGAAAAAAGGCAATGCCAAGAACCCACGTGGTGGTAAGCCTGGTGGTCGCGATGGCGGTAACCGCCGTGGTGGCAAGCTGAGCCGTAAGCCGGGTGCGAACCGTAACCAGTCTAACCGTCCGAATGAGCATGGCTTTAAAGAGCCAACCGTTCGTCAGGTGCATGAAGTTACCATCCCTGAAAGCCTGACTGTTGCCGAACTGGCCAAGAAAATGTCCGTTAAAGCTGCGGAGGTTATCAAGGTAATGTTCAAGATGGGGGCAATGGCCACCATCAACCAGGTGATCGATCAGGATACTGCCATTCTGGTGGTTGAAGAGATGGGTCACACGCCGAAGCCACTGCAGGAAAATGCGGTGGAAGAAGCTCTGCTGGAAAGCGTTGCAGCTTCCAGTGGTGAGCAGAAAGGTCGCGCGCCAGTTGTTACCGTTATGGGTCACGTTGACCACGGTAAAACATCTTTGCTGGATTACATCCGTACCACACGCGTTGCTGCGGGTGAGTCCGGTGGTATTACCCAGCATATCGGTGCTTACCACGTTGAAACTGACAACGGCATGGTTACCTTCCTGGATACACCGGGACACGCGGCCTTTACTGCCATGCGTGCACGTGGTGCTCAGCTGACGGATATCGTTATCCTGGTTGTTGCTGCTGATGATGGCGTAATGCCACAGACCGAAGAAGCTGTTCAGCATGCGAAAGCGGCTGGCGTTCCTCTGGTTATCGCAGTCAACAAAATGGATAAAGAAGAAGCAGATCCGGATCGTGTTAAAAACGAACTGGCTCAGCGCGATGTTATCCCTGAAGACTGGGGCGGTGATGTTCAGTTTGTTCATGTGTCTGCCAAGTCTGGCCAGGGCATCGATGAGCTGCTGGATGCGGTACTGCTGCAGGCTGAACTGCTGGAACTGACGGCTGCGCCGGAAGGTCCGGGTCAGGGCGTTGTGGTTGAGTCCCGTCTGGACAAAGGCCGCGGTCCTGTTGCTACGTTGCTGGTACAGAACGGTACACTGCGCAAGGGCGATATCGTCCTGGCCGGTCAGCACTACGGTCGTATCCGTGCCATGATGGACGAAAACGGCAAGCCGATTGAAGCGGCGGGCCCGGCGATTCCAGTTGAGATTCTGGGTCTGGATGGCACACCGGGTGCGGGTGAAGAGTTCACCATGGTATCCAGTGAGAAGAAAGCGCGTGAAGTTGCACTGTTCCGTCAGGGCAAATACCGCGAAGTCAAACTGGCCCGTCAGCAGAAAGCCAAGCTGGAGAACCTGTTCTCCAACATGCAGGCTGGCGATGTGAAGTCTCTGAACATCGTACTGAAAGCGGACGTTCGTGGTTCCCTGGAAGCACTGACCAATGCGCTGGAAGATCTGTCTACCGAAGAAGTGAAGGTTAATATCGTCTCTTCTGGTGTCGGCGGTATTGCTGAGACGGATGCCAACCTGGCAGTCGCGTCTTCTGCGATCATGATCGGCTTTAACGTTCGTGCTGATGTACAGGCACGTGCCGTAGTTGAGCGTGAAGAGCTGGAACTGCGTTACTACAGCGTTATTTACGACATCATTGATGACGTGAAACTGGCCATGACCGGTCTGCTGTCTCCAGAGTACCGCGAAGATATCGTTGGTATTGCTGAAGTACGTGATGTATTCCGTGCACCGAAGATCGGCGCGGTTGCTGGCTGTATGGTTACCGAAGGTACTGTATACCGCAGCAAGCGTATCCGTGTACTGCGTGAAAACGTTGTTATCTATGAAGGCGAGCTGGAATCCCTGCGTCGCTTCAAAGATAGCGTTAACGAAGTTCGCCAGGGCATGGAATGTGGTATCGGTGTGAAAAACTACAATGATGTTAAAGTCGGCGACCAGATCGAAGTCTTTGACACAGTTGAAGTGCAGCGTACCCTGTAATGGCAAAAGAGTTTAGCCGTACACAGCGAGTCGCGGATCAGGTCCAGAAGGACCTGGCCCGCCTCATCCAGCGGGATCTTAAAGATCCCCGTCTGGGCATGATCACTGTCAGCTACGTCAAGATCAGTAAAGATCTTGGCTACGCTGATATCTACGTGACCGTGATGCCGTTTGGTGAGCAGGATGAAGTCGAGGCGATCAAAGATAGCCTCAAAGTACTGAATAATGCTGCGGGCCATCTGCGTCACGAGCTGGCGCGCGGCATCAAGCTGCGGATCATGCCGGAACTGCGTTTCCACTTCGATTCAACCATCGAACGTGGTCGCCATCTGCATAGCCTGATCGAAAAGGCTTATCAGCTGGAAGGCGAGCAGGCAAAAGCTGACAAAACCGACAACGAGGAATAATCCGTGGCACGACGTAATCGTGGCCGCGATGTTGACGGTATTCTGTTGTTGCACAAACCGCAGGGGGTAACCTCTAACGGTGTGCTGCAGCAGGTCAAGCGGCTCTTCGGTGCTGCTAAAGCAGGCCATACCGGTGCGCTGGATCCTCTGGCAACCGGTATGCTGCCTATCTGCTTTGGCGAAGGCACAAAATTTTCCCAATATCTGCTCGAATCTGATAAACGCTACCAGACCACGGCCAAGCTGGGTATTCGTACCGATAGCTCGGATGCTGATGGCAAAGTAGTGGCTGAAGCTGAGATCGGCGACCATGTTAACGAAGCGTTGATTCGTGAACTGCTGGTCAGCAACTTCAGTGGTGAAATCGAGCAGGTGCCGTCGATGTTTTCGGCGCTCAAATTTAATGGCCAACCGCTGTATAAACTGGCACGCCAGGGTATAGAGGTTGAGGTCAAGCCTCGCCGGGTTACCATCTATGAGATCGAGCTGCTTGATTTCCGTGGTGACGAGGTGGATCTGGATATTCGCTGCTCCAAGGGCACCTATATTCGCTCCATCGTTGAAGACCTGGGGCTGTTACTGGGCTGTGGCGCTCATGTAGCAAAACTGCATCGACTGGACGCCGGGCCATTCAAGGCTGCTCAGATGATGCCGGTTACTGATATAGAACAACTGGCGGCGCTGACTGAGGCCGATCAGGGCGATATAAAATGCGCACAAGCCAGACTGGATCAGTTATTATTGCCGATCTGGACAGCGCTGGGCGGGGACACCCCGTCACTGGAGCTGGATGCGAAGCAGACCGCGAAAATCTGCAACGGTCAGACCGTTGTATTGACCGCTGAACAGTGTGCTTCAGGCGACACCGATTGCATCAAGCTGTTTGGTACGCCAGATAGCCGCTTCCTGGGTGTTGGCCGGATTACTGAGGGCGATAAATTGCGTGCTCAGCGATTGTGTAAAACCGGTGATCAGTCAGCCTGATCTGCCGGACAGGAATTGATTTCTGATGGGCATGGCCCATCGGTTCGTGGCGTTGTACTGGAAATATGCTCGGTACATCGTTTCTTTTAACGGCGATCAAAGATCGTCAGCATATTTGGAGATAGTCTCATGGCATTGTCCGTAGAGAAGAAAGCAGAAATCGTAGCTAAGTTTGCTCAGGGCGAAAACGACACGGGTTCCCCGGAAGTTCAGGTTGCGCTGCTGACAGCTAACATCGAAGGTCTGCAGGGTCACTTTAAAGCAAACAAGCATGACCACCACTCTCGCCGTGGTCTGATTCGTATGGTAAACCAGCGTCGTAAGCTGCTGGACTACCTGAAGAAGAAAGACGCCAATCGTTACCTGGCGCTGATCGGTGAGCTGGGTCTGCGTCGCTAAGACGTGATTCACCAGGGCCATACAGTTGTATGGCCCTTTTTACATGTGCTGGAGACTGAGCGACTGTTTCACCGCTTACCTGGCCTGTACTCAATTGGCTTCCTGTCAGAACCCAACTGAGTACTGGCTGACATGCGAAACAGCACCATAAAGCTCCGGCGTCACACTTTATCTGAACAGGAAAATTACTGTGTTCCAGGTATCTACGAAAACATTCCAGTTTGGTGACCACGAAGTTACCATCGAAACGGGCCGTGTTGCCCGCCAGGCTACCGGTGCCGTCATGGTTACCATGGGTGGCGTTCAGGTGCTGTGTACTGTTGTTGGCGCTAAAGAAGCCAAAGAAGGTCAGGGCTTCTTCCCGCTGTCTGTACACTACCAGGAAAAATACTACTCTGTAGGCCGTATTCCGGGTGGCTTCTTCAAACGTGAAGCCCGTCCGACAGAAAAAGAAACACTGACATCCCGTCTGATCGACCGTCCAATTCGTCCTCTGTTCCCGAAAGGCTACATGAACGAAGTACAGGTTGTGTGTACGGTTATGTCTGCTGACAAAGTGAATGACCCGGACATCGCTGCGATGATCGGTACCTCTGCGGCGCTGGCAATCTCCGGTATCCCGTTTCAGGGCCCAATCGGTGCAGCACGCGTTGGCTTCACTGAAGACGCTGGCTACATCCTGAACCCGACCTACGAACAGCTGGAAACCTCCGAGCTGGACATGGTTGTGGCTGGTACCTCTGATGCGGTACTGATGGTTGAGTCTGAAGCACAGGAACTGACCGAAGACGAAATGCTGGGTGCGGTGCTGTTCGCACACCAGGAAATGCAGGTTATTGTTAACGCCGTGAACGAGCTGGCTGCTGAAGCCGGTAAAGAAGCATGGGTGTGGACGCCTGCAGAGAAAAACGAAGCGCTGATCGCTCAGGTGAAAGCTGAAGTAGGTGACGGTATTGCTGCGGCCTACCAGGTTGCCAACAAGCTGGAGCGTCAGAATACACTGAGCGCAATGCGCGCGCAGGCTGTAGGAGCGCTGAGCGGTGAAGAAGGCCAGCCTTCTGCTGGTGAAGTGTCTGGTATCTTCGCGTCGCTGGAAAAAGATACAGTACGTAGCCGCATCCTGGATGGTGAACCACGTATCGATGGCCGTGACGGTAAAACTGTTCGCGCCATTGAAACGCAGGTGGACGTACTGACAGGTACACACGGTTCCTCCCTGTTCACCCGTGGTGAAACACAGTCCGTTGTGACCTGTACTCTGGGTACTGCCCGTGATGCACAGATCATCGATGCGATCGAAGGCGAGCGTAAAGACCCGTTCATGCTGCACTACAACTTCCCTCCATACTCTGTAGGTGAGTGTGGTCGTATGATGGGTGCTGGCCGTCGTGAGATTGGTCACGGTCGTCTGGCACGTCGTGGTGTTGCGGCTGTCCTGCCAAGCCAGGAAGAGTTCCCGTACACCATCCGTGTGGTATCTGAAATCACCGAATCCAACGGTTCCAGCTCCATGGCTTCTGTGTGTGGTGCTTCCATGTCCATGATGGACGCCGGTGTACCGCTGAAAGCCCCGGTTGCGGGTATCGCGATGGGTCTGGTTAAAGAAGGCGAGCGTTTCGCTGTACTGACCGACATTCTGGGTGATGAAGATCACCTGGGTGACATGGACTTTAAAGTAGCCGGTACAGAGTCTGGTGTAACTGCACTGCAGATGGACATCAAGATCACCGGCATTACCGAAGAGATCATGGAGATCGCTCTGGAGCAGGCTTACCATGCACGTAAGCACATCCTGGGTGAGATGGCGAAAACCATCGGCTACGCACGTCCGGAACTGCCAGACAATGCGCCAGCGATGACTCAGCTGAAGATCAACCCTGAGAAGATCCGTGACGTAATCGGTAAAGGCGGCGCGACTATCCGTGCGCTGACCGAAGAAACCGGTGCGACCATCGATATCGAAGACGATGGCAACGTACGCATCTACGCGGCAGACAAAGCAGCGGCCAAAGCGGCAATCGACCGTGTAATGGCGATCACTGCTGAAGCTGAAGTGGGCAAAATCTACGAAGGTAAGGTTGTACGTATCGAAGACTTCGGTGCCTTCGTTAACATCCTGCCGGGTAAAGATGGCCTGGTTCACATCTCTCAGATCGACAACAAGCGTGTTGAGAAAGTGACCGACTACATCCAGATGGATCAGATGGTTAAAGTGAAGGTACTGGACGTCGACATGCGCGGCCGTATCAAGCTGTCCATGAAAGACATGGAAGCAGACGACGCGGTAAGCTGAGTTCTGGTTGCTGACTGATCTTAAAAAACCGCCTTCGGGCGGTTTTTTTGTGTCTTTCAGTATGCGTTTTCGATCATCTCACCCAGCCGGATAATCGCACTGAGCTGTGCATCCTCCCGCCGATAATTAGCAAAGCACAGGCGTAGATGGTGGCCAAAGCGCTGGTCGGTGCAGAACAGATTACCCGGTGAGGTTCCTATACCTTCCTGTAGTGCTTGCTGAAACAGCTGGTCGCTATTGCACTGCTTTGGCAATTCAAACCACTGCACCATCCCGCCCTGAGGGGGAATAAAGCTGACCTGAGCTGGCCAGTGCTGCCGGACATCCTCGGCCAGCATTGTGGCGCGCTCGCCATAGGCGCGGGCCAGCTGGCTGAGATGGCGGCGGTAGCGCCGACCCTTAAGCAGTTCCGCCACGGCCTGTTGTGCCAGGCCAGGACAGCTGATGCTGGTGATGTATTTCAGATAATTCAGCTGTTCGTAATACCGGCCCGGCAGTACCCAGCCCAGTCGCAGATCCGCATCCAGGCTTTTGGAAAATGAGCCGCAATGGATCACCCGCTGTTCGCTGTCCAGCGCTTTGAGTGGGGTGGCGCGTTGCCCCTGAAAACCCAGCTCGGCAAATACATCATCCTCGATAATGGCGATATCCCATTGATTGGCCAGCGCGATCAGCTGCTTGCGGCTGCTCAGATCCAGGCTGAACCCCAGTGGGTTATTAAATGTTGGATTGGTCAGCAGGGCTTTAACCGGCCACCGTGTCAGTGCCTGTTCCAGTGCGCTCAGGTTAGTGCCGCTGACCGGGTCGCCCGGCAGCTCCAGCACCTTGAGCCCCAGTGCTTCAACGCATTGCAGTGTGCCGTAATAGCAGGGGGATTCAACGGCGATAATATCGCCCGGCT
>Ga0193951_1001061_pt1 | contig 12307 bp, 12 predicted proteins | sample BB_2_MG_FD_140370 | JGI IMG/M metagenome (GOLD analysis project Ga0193951, IMG submission 140370) | Microbial mat bacterial communities from the Broadkill River, Lewes, Delaware, United States - BB_2_MG | ecosystem: Environmental > Aquatic > Freshwater > River > Microbial mats | place: USA... | reverse complement strand
AATTGGCCTTCAAAGAGTTCTGCTATTTCTTGTAAACTATAGTAGTAGTCATTTAAACAAATGTTATTGGCTTCTCCCTTAATTACCAAATAGATGATTTCATAATCCTTAAAATTATGATCATCTAATACCAGTGCGTTTAAGCTCTCTTCTAGACCTTCAATGGTGTCGCAGGTTTTATAGATACTTGCTATGCCATAGTTTAGGGCCAATTGCTCTAAGTTGTCTTGTGCTTCGGTTACCGTATTGGCGTCTACATCATCTACTCCTTCTAAGCAATAAATAAAGTAATCTATTTCTGTTATCTGTTCTTGGGATACTTGTGGTCTTTTTTCTAGCAAGCTTTTAAATTTATGCAGCGTTTATAAAGCACAAAATTAATAGAATGCTTTTAATCTTTTTAGTGGTTTGGTATAAAGTTTTTGAAGCCAGGCTAAACATTGAAAGCTCTGTTTTTTATAATGATGATTTGGCTTATATAGTATGTGATCTGTTCACTTCATTTTTTAATTGCATTAACTCAATGAATTTAAGCCTCTTCTTTTACATGTAAGATATGTAATAAGCGGTGTGCAATTGGCGCAAAAATTACGGCTACGGTACTTAAAAAGGCGATGCCGCTAAACAATGCATAAAAGGATGCGAATAATTTGGCATTATCTGTAGGCATTTCATTGACTGGTCCCATACCTGTTAAAATTAACGACGCGTTGTAAAAGGCATCTACCCAAGAAATATTAGCATAGTGATGATAGCCTATGGTGCCAATGGCTAAAGAGAATAGAATAAAAACAAATGAAAATAGTAGATACTTAAGAACTCTAACCACAAACTTTTTAAAAGGTAAGATTTGTTGGTTTTGATGCTCAAAAGGATGGTTTGCTGTTTTTTGTTTTTTAGGCATTTTCAGGATTATTATTAGAAATCAGATTCTTCTTCATAACCAGGTAATTCTAGAGCTTTTACTGATTGTATAGCATTTCCAGCGATTCCTTTAATTGAACCATACATATCAATTGTATTCGTAACTACTTTTTCAATCTGTTTTTCTCGTTGTTTCCAAATTCTTTGCATTGAACGTTTTTCACTATCTAGATCTGATTTCATTTGAGTAAATCCTTCTACAATGGCTTCTATTTGCATTCTGAACGTATTACTTGTAAGGTAATCATAAAGCAAATCCATTTTATCACCTTTATTTTCTTGTGTAATAATTGCATTATTTACTTGTAAAATTCCTTCTCTTAACACTGAGCAAAGGCCTTTGAATTCTTCATAATTACAAATCCAAATACCATCTCTTAAACCCATTCTATCCATATCAGAGGGCATAACTTCTGTTACCAAAACTCCGATATTTGCTCCTCTATCTCTAATATCGGCTTTAAATTTTTCTATCCAAGTAGGCTGAAAATCTTTGGTACGTTTACTTTCGTAATAGATAGTACCACAATTTTGTTCTGTTCTTGAATGTACAATTTGAATACAATCGCCACCTCGAGCTCCTTTTTTTATTTCTTCAATGGTGTCTAATGGGAATTTTGAGGCTAACCACTCCTCTATTGCTAATTCTTGAACTTCTCCTTGAAGTTGCATTGAACCTTGCTCTTGTTTACGTTTCATTTCTTCAGTAAGCTTTTTCTGGTCTTCTAATTGTTTTTGCATTTCTTTGAAACGCAATTCATTTTTATCTTCTTCAGATTTTTTAATCTTTTCTTTTTCAGAAATTAGAATTTCATTTAGTTTTTTCTGTGCTTCGGCTTCTGCAGCTTCTTTTAACTCTGATTTTTCACGTTTTAATTTTTCAATTTCTGCTTTAGATCGATTTAATTCTTTTACTTGTTCAGATTTTTCATTTAACTCCTTTTGTAAAGCATCAAATTGTTCAGATTGTTCTTCTTTTAATTTTAGCTTAAGCTTAGCTTCTATTTCTCTTTTACCTTCTTTAAGCTGGTTTTCTAAACGCTCTTGAAATAAAACATTCTCTCTTTTTTTCTTTTGTTCAAAATCAAGCTTTTCTTGTTTTAACTTTTCCTGCTCTCCTTCATATTTCTTTTTTTCTTGAGCTATTTGAGATTGATATTTTTGCTTAATTTCTTCTTCTAACTGATGTGATAAAATATCTTGAACATCAATTGATGTGCCGCAATTTGGGCATTTTATTTGATTATTATTTTCCATTTGTATAAATCATAATTAAACCCGAGAATATCTGAAATAACCTTTGATATTTTGAGCTAAGTATTTACCATGTGAATCAGCTTGCATTAAATCATCAAATATATGTTCTTGTACATCATAATATTGATAAACAGCTCCATTTCTAAATTCTATTTCTAAGACTCCATCTTCAAACCCGATTGAGCTTATATTTGAAGAATTAACATTTATTCTTTCCATTTAATCTATTTTTTATCTGTAATATTTGGGTTTTGAGCTCTCCATACCTCAATAAATTCTTTATAATTTGGATTCTTCTCCATAGGTATTCCCCAACCACCAGGGTTCATTGATTCATCTTGCGGAACTGTATCAAATACAATTGGGTCTTGACTATCAGGACGTTTGTTTTTTTCGGGTGCGCTTATTAAGGCTCTCATAGGTAATTTTACCGCTTCACCTAAAATTATAGCTTCACCTGTTCTTAAAATTGGTAACATATCAGTTAATCCATCTAAATTATCAGATACTGCACTGGAAATATGACCTCTATCTGAACTATTTGTCAATCTTAAGGCGATAAATGTACCACATTGTGAAAGGATTGTAGTATTTATTTCAGAAGGCCTTTGACTTACAATCATCGCACCAATACCATATTTCCTTCCTTCCTTTGCAATTTTCTGGACAATGGAGGAAGCTGGTCCTTTAAAATTATCGTTCAAATAATTATGGGCTTCTTCCATCACAATTAATAAAGGTCTACCTCTTCCTCCTTGTGATAAATTTCTAGACCAAAATAAAGCATCGTAAAGAATACGCAATAAAACTCCAATAATTGTATTTAAACTCTCAGATGGAACACCAGATAAATCTAAAATTGAAATTGGTTTATGACTACCTAACCAACTTTTCATTAATTCATCTAAATCTTTGGTTACCTTTCCATCTAAATTTGGTGTCCAATCTCCAGGTCTTAATAAAAAATTATTTCTAGGAACTCTTAATTTAGCACCTAACGATTCTAATTGCGACCTAATATTTAATGTTCCTTGTACATAATTGATTTTTTCATCATCCTCTTTATCGTTTTTAACATGTTTAAATCTTGGCGGAATTGCTTTTTCAATATCGCCTTTTAGCTCGTCTCCTTTTTTATCTATTTCATATGCCCAGTTTTCAGGAGTCTGAGATCTATTTTTTGAATAATAAGTTGCAAAAGTTTCACTATATAAATCATACCATAATTTATTTAGACTAAAAGGGATTGGAGAATCAACGCTTAATGTATCCAGTGTCACGCCATCAATAGGATTAGCTACAAATGAGTCTTCTTTCATTTTTAGAATACGTTCCAATAAAGCACTTCTGGATTTTTCATCCTTTATATCTCCAAATGTAATATTTAGAAACTCTTCAAAATTTAAAGCCCAAAAAGGTATATATAATTCCTCTTCTTTTTGTTTTTGATTTGCATTTATTCTAAAGACATTAGATCTATCACCTAATGCTTGTGCATATTCACCATGAATATCTAAAATTAAAATTCTTGACGATGGATATTTTTTATTATCACTCAATGCAGATAAAATACCAGCAACAGTTGTTGATTTACCACTACCAGTAGTACCAACTACAACAGAGTGTCTTGTTATTAATTTATTAATATCTAATAGTGCTGGTATCGATTCTGCTCCAGCAATACTGCCAATATTCACATAATAATCCTCATGCGTTTCTCCATAAATTTTTTTCAAATCTTTTTCAGAAACTAAATGTACTTCGTCGCTAACTGTTGGATATTGAGAAATTCCTCGTTGAAATTTTCCACTTAAATGACCTTCACCTATTAATTGAATTGTCATCCACCTATTACCAAATGGTTGATTTCCTATTTGATTTTCTGGAACCGAACTAGCACCAACTTGTGAAACAATTCCAAATAGTTCAATATAACCTAAAGGTATTTTAATGAAACTCCCTATTTGTCCAATTCTATATCCTTGTCCATTAATAAAAGCTGTTCCTGACAAAGAATCATTTTCGAGAGTAATTCTAACAGTAGTTCCGTTTACATCTTGGACTGTACCAAGATACGTTGAGCCATCTTTTCTATTCATTATTTCTTGTCTTCTTCTAATTCTTGTCCAATTAATGATTGTAAATAATTTCCAATTACTTGGAAATCCCCAAGTTTAACAGACATGCTTTTATCAGCATGTTCAACTAAAGCAGAAGTCTTAATAGAATGCTGATAAACTTCATCCTCTTCAAGATTATTTGTATTAGGAATTTCCCACTTTCCTCTAACAGCTCCAATTATCGCTTCATCAAAAGCCCAAAGACTTAAATTATGTCTTTTGTTTTCTGCTAAAGCAATCGCTTTAGTGTATTTACTTAACGGACCATGCAGTAACGCAATTATATTTGCAGTAGGATTGGACTTTAATGCATTGAGCATGCAATAATTTAAATGATCATCACTAAAAGAATAACCACAAACAATTAATAATGATGGATCGCTTTTTAAAAAAACACTTAACTTATCTATTAAAGCCAAATAAGGCATTTTTCTACTTTCATCATACTTTAAGTGAGATGGATAAATAAGATTGGATTTAATTTCTTTTGGGTTACTAATTCGAACAACCTCATTTTTTTCATTTTTCTTCCAATTTATAGAACCATGTATTTTCCAAAGCCTAGCCCAATGCTCAGGAATTAAATTTTCTTCAACAGCTCTTAAATCAAAAAAGGCTTCAGAAGATCCAACAAATCCATCAAAGTAGGGAACAGAACTATTTTCTAATGACTTTTCCATCAATAAATCATAATTTGTAGTAAAAATATCTATTGGCTTAACTCTATTTGTAGAGTTTATCCAAGAAACTATTTTATGATATGGTGTAGATTCATTAGGCAATTCAACATCAATTAAATCAGATATTATTTCACAAATATCCAATTCTAATTTAGTTAAATTAGTACTGCTTAAACCTCTTACATCTCCTCCTTCTGCTACAAGATTGAGAGCTCTTATAAAACTTAAAACATCTTCTATGTTTTCTTTATCCTTTCCCGCTTTAACTAGTTCTTTTTGTAACTTCAAATATTCTTTATCGGCTTTTAACTTTTTTGAAATTGCGATTGTTAATCCTTTAATATCTGGAATTAATGGTTTCCAAGTTTTTTTATTTTCTTCTGTCCAAGGTTTCCCGTTTTTGCCAATAGATAAAGGACAACCAGCAGCAATAAAAAAACCTATAGATTTTTTATTTTGAGCTAAATTTTGACGAAAATATTTTAATTGTCTAATAGGATCGTGTACCATGTTTTTTATATTATTACGTTCAAATATACCTTTTATAATATTATATTATTTGCGGAAAACCATAAAAACCAAATCTTTATATAACCAAATTAGCTTTCTCATCAGCTAATCCAATCTCCACAACACTACCAGAATTGAAATTCAAAAAATCGGATTCAATACCATCACTAAAAATAATTCCTTTTGTAGGCATATTAGATTCAATTTTCAATGTGGTGTTTTCTGTAATAATGCCGTAACCGATATTAGTTTGTGATTGTTTACTTAAAAAAGGTTCTCTCACTACAAAAACAAGCTGGTTGGCATTCCACTCTAATTTGGTACTGCAATGGCTTTCATTACGAAAGTACCCAGAAATATTATTGGTCATATTAAAAATAGAACTTAACCAACCTGTAGAACCTGCTCCTGTTGATACTATAATACCACTTGAGGATTGTTGTTCTTTTGTGCCCTTATATTCTATGCTATATCTAGACGATACGTGTGAATCTGCACCGATGTAAAAATCATTAAAAGCCAATAATTCTTGTCCATCGTTTAAAGTAGCTTTAGCCATTGTGACTTGTTTGGTGCTGTATGTACCTTTGAGCATCTTTTTGAGTATGTCTTTTAAATCGTTGGGAGCATGTTTTAATAGAATGCCATCATAGCGTTTATGATCTGGGTTTATACCTATTATTGGTAATCCGTTAACGTATTTTGCTGTATTAGCGACTAAGCCATCTTGCCCAATTACGAGTACGATATCTTTTGCTGTAAATATATAAGTGGGCAAAAAAGACCTATTGATTACTTTGTATTTGAAACTATCTATGATGGTTGTTTTAATTTTTGAAAGGGATTCATAAAACGTATTATGTTCGCGTTCAAAAAAGGCAAAGTCTCCTCCAGAACTTTCAATATAAAATTTGGCTTGAGCTTTAGAGTTGAATCTTTCGATTAACTGCTCAAGCCTTGTTTTATCTCTAATTATTATGACGTTTTCGAATTTCATATTATTTACTTTTGGTAAGAGACTCTAATAAGTCTGGAGAGATATTAAGGTTTCCAATTTTATCCGCATTTTCCGCCAATTCTCTAAAGGCTAAAGCAATATTATTGCTTGGATCGTTACCGTTATTACTGATTGCCATTAGGGTTTTCCAGTCTAACTCTTTGTATGGTTTTAAGTTGGCATTTAATACATACTCTTTAACATCTGCTTCTTTCTTCTCGTTGGTCACTTGGATATCGATGAGCGCTTTCTTTTGTTCTTCTAGAGCGATGCTAGAGGTCATATTCATTTCTTTAAGTTTCTGTTCGTTTTCTTGCTTTACAATATCTGTTTCCATTTTCTTCTCTACAATTTGCTTTTGCTTCTCCTCTACTGCGATTTCAGTATTAAGTTCACTTTCTTTTATAATGCGCTCTTGTTCTACTGCAAAATTTCTACGTTCATAAACTGCCTGATCGGCTTCCTTTTGTAAAGACTCTCTTGTTTGTGCTTCTAAGGCTCTTGCCATTTCTGGATTTGGAGACACGCCAAGTACGTTTACACTGAGAATTTCTACTCCTAGCATTTTAACAGCTTTAGAATCTTGTACGCTAGTGAATATTTCATTTTCTATGCCTTCTAATTGTCGTAATGCTTCTTTAAGACTTAGTTTTTGAATAATAGAGGCACTTGCTGTTTGTGCTTCATTAATAATACGTTGTTGAATTTTTTCGTAGTCGCTCTTTAAATACTGCTTTTTACTATTTACCGTAAAGTCTAAAGTTTCTGCGAGTTGCTTTGGCTGTACAATTTTATAAGTGACTTGACCTTGAATCGTAACCTCTTGGTAATCTTTAGTGGTTTCATTAAATACAAATTGAAAATCATTACTCTGCACCGGAATAGAAACAATTGATGCATTTGGAGAGAAATAAAAGAATGATAACCCTCTTCCCTCTTTCTTAATTTTTCCGTTTTGATAATGAATAACGTAATTCATTGAGTCGAATTTGATATAATTTATTCCTAACATAATATTGAGTATTTAAGGTTGTTTGCGTAATTATAACACAAATGTAAATCGAAATAAATTACCTACCAACTTTATTATGCGTTATTTTTACGCAAACTATTTATAGTGTTGATTTAAAGGGTTTTATATTTCGAATATAATACCTTCTTCTTTTAGTTGGAAATAACGCTTGGGATTGAATTGGAATAAATTTGCTGGTCGACCTGAACCTTTAGATACTTTTTCATCTAGTTCATCTAACACATTTAAGCCCACCATTTTCTTACGGAAGTTCCGTCTGTCGATATCACGACCTAGTAAAGTAGTATACAATTTTTCTAAGTCTGAAAACGGGAATTTTTTATCTAATAGTTCAAAGCCAATAGGCTCATATGTTATTTTACCTTGCAAGCGCTCTATTGCTGCTTTTAAGATTTCTTTATGGTCGAATGATAACTTGGGTAATTCATTAATATTAAACCACTGTACTTGTTCTGCATCAGTTGAAGCCACAATTTTATAGGCATTTGGTCGTACCAATCCAAAATAAGCTACGGACACTACTCTACCTCTTGGGTCTCTACTTGGTTTTCCGAAGGTGTATAGTTGTTCTAAGTAATTAATCTTAATCCCTGTTTCTTCGTGTAATTCTCTTTCTACAGCTTCTTCTAAGGATTCATCATTGAGGACAAAACCACCAGGAATAGCCCATTCTCCTTTAAATGGTTCGTATTTTCTTTTGATTAATAATACAGATATGTTGCCTTCTTCGTATCCGAATACAACAGCATCTACCGAAAGTTTTATGGATTGATTACTCATTATGTGTAGTTTGTACACAAAAGTATAAATTTAAACTTGTTTGTACTAACTATAGATTTGGATTATTATAAGGTTCTCGATACATCCCGACGAAAAAGTCGGGACACTCGAACTGAAGCAAAGGTTCTCGCTACATTTATTAATTCTTCGTTGCACTTTGAATTAAGAAACACTCGAACTGACGTAAATGAATAACAAGTTGATATATCTCAATAATCAGAGTAATTTTACATGTGTAGTCGAGAGGTTTATCATAACATCTTTCAGAAAAATGACGTTATTAGTCTGTAGTGTTTGTAGGTCTTTAGAAAACGATTATCTTCACTATTCCCTATACGTTGTACCATGACCAACCCTATTACCTCCATAAACGTTGTAGACTTAGATGGTGTTCCTGTAGATTTGATGCAAGTCTATAAGCACAAGATTCTGTTGCTAATTATTTATAATAATGATTGTTTAGGTTGCACAGGTCGCGCTATTCCCTTGGCTTATGAGTTTCAGCAGACCTTTCCTACCATACAAGTTGTAGGGATTCATGCGGATTTTCCGGGTAGAATAGGTACCAAAGCTAATATCAAAAGTATTTTTACTAGTGGTGACATTCCGTTTCCTATTTATATAGATAAGAATCATCACGTATTTGATCAATTTCAATCTGAAGGGACGCCACAATGGGTTTTACTTTCTGAAGATGGTGTGCTGTATCGTTCAATTTTTGGTTCTCAAGGCAATGCTAAAAACCGTTTGTTTTATGCTTTAGAAAGTCTTGTGGAAAAATGATACGGAATTGGATTATGTAATACCCGACTTTAAGCTATTAGTCCTCTTTATTGAAACAATTTAATTTCTCTAAACCTTTTGGTCTGATACTTGTACAAGTTTTTTGCTGTAATATGTTTACTTTCCTATTAGGCTATCTGTTAGTGCTACTAAATTTTTAATTTTTTCGTTACTGTAAGCATCGGCATGTGCTAGTGCAAAATACCCTTTTGGATCGCCCTTATCATTGTCAAAATACTTACCTGAATCGTTTTTATAATCTTCCGATAAGGCTAAATCTACCAAAACATCCACGCCTTTTTCTGCTGGAGACCAATGTTGTCCATAGGCTTCATTAGCTATTTTGGTATTTAATAGAGATCCTGGATTTACAGCAATAACTGTAATGTTCGGTTCTTGTTTTGCTAAAAGGAAAGTCCACATCGTTAACGCCAACTTACTTTGTGCATAGGTGCTATTTTCCGAGTCTTGCTCCTTCCCTATTAAAACAGCTTCAGAAACTGGAGCTTGTGCCGCAGAACTTAAATTGATAATTCGTGGTGCTTCGGATTGCTTTATGTTTGGAAGTATAGCATTGGTTAATACATAAGGTGCTAGATAATTTACCACCATCCTGATGTCTAATCCGTTGTTGTTAAGCGTTTCTTTTGTTTTGAAAATTCCTGCATTATTGATGAGGATATCTATTTTAGGAATGTTGTTTTTTATTTGTTCTGCTAATTTTGAAACGGCTTCTAAATCTGAAAAATCGGCCACCAAACCATAAATGTTTTGATTGTTTGTTGCTGTTTTTATTTCTGATACTACTGCAGCTACTTTTGCTTCATTTCTACCATGTGTATAAATGGTATGTCCTTGTGTGGCTAAGTTTAGAGCGGTTAGTTTTCCTATGCCGTCTGTACTTCCTGTGATTAATATTGTTTTACTCATGATGTTGTATGTTCTTTTTTATTGGAATGAAATTCGGGTAACACCTGTTTAGCAATGCGTTCTAAAGTCGCATCCATATTCATGGCATTGTATCTTAAGTTTAATGCTAAATGGTTGACTCCATAGCTTCTTAATTTTTCGATATAATCAACTAAATAATTGGCCCCTAATCTGAATCCTAAATGGATAGGTTCTGGTTTAAAATTATCATTCTTGTGCAAATCGATATACATAGGTTGCATAAAGGGTTTATCGAAATCTTGCGAGGCAGCCACTAATGCTCTATACTGTCTGATTGTATTCTTTTGAGTGTATAGATCTCTGGGGTAGTTCATCCAACCATCAGCATGTTCTGCATTCCATTCTAAGGATTGTCTGCTGCTTCCCGTCATTAATAACGGAATTTTGTGTGCTGTTGGTTTTGGTAGCATGTCTATGTGGCCTTGTAAGCTTCCGTAGTTTTTCGTTTCAAAAATGGGGAAATCATCTTGTGCTTTTCTTATATAGTTGAATGCCTCTCTGAATAATTCGCCTCTGTTTCCATATGCGATTCCCATAGCTGGATATTCGTCATAACGATCGCCTGAAGCTACGCCTAGTAATAATCGTCCACCAGATAATTGGTCTATAGTCGTTGCTGCTTTTACAACGTTTAAAGGACGATGCAAGGGCAAGGCAATACTAGAAACACCTAAAGCAATTTCTGAAGTCTGCCCCGCAAGAAAGCCTAAATATGTAAAGGGATCGAAGGTTTGTCCGGCATCTCCAAAACTAGGTACATTGAACGGAATATCTCTAAGCCAAATTGATTTAAATCCTAGCGCTTCTACCTGTTTTACACGTTGTAAATGGTCTTGCATGGTTGGAATGGCACTATCTGCATATTTTTCGATAGGTACTACGATTCCAATGCTTAGTTCGTTTGGTTTAAAAACGCTATTGTAGGCTTTGTTTATGTTTTCGAATGGTTTCATTTTAAAATTTAATACATCGTATTTTCATTCGCTGCTGTTTTAGGAATCTGTTGTATAGCGTCCCAATGTTCAACTATTTTTCCGTTCTCATCAAATCTGAAAAAATCCATGGTGATATATTGGTCATCATCAGGCCAAATTTGATGTGTGTGTAGGGAGACTAAATCTCCTTGGGCAATGCTACGTACAAAGTTTATGGACTTATTAGGGAATTCTGATTGCATACGTTCAAAATAATCAATGAATCCTTGTGTCCCATTAGCAACTGCTGGGTTATGCTGAATATAGGTGTCACCAACATAAAGTGCTATGGCTTTTTTAGGATTCCCTTCGTAAGCCATTTTATAAAAGGCAATGGCATTTTGCTTGTTTTGTTCTAAATTCATAAGGTTTGCTTTTTTATTATTGAAGACCTCAGTTCCCTAAAGGTCATCGCTTATTTATCTAAAAGATACACCTTTTACTATTGGTTTAAATCTGAAAATGTAAAATGGTTTTGTAGAGCTGTCTTTACCGTTATTAAAGACAGCACCTTTGTTGACTTGCGCTGCAGATACATACATATACCCATCTATATGATTATAACTTACGCCGTCTGGCCACACCATATTCGGGTCTTTAACCATGGTTTTTACGCTTTTATCTTTTGCTAAGACCACTGCGACGCTGTTGGTTTCTAAAGCGGTTAGGTAAATGTTTCCGTCTTTGTCAATACTCATGCCACCATTGTTTGGTTTTTCGGAATAGGTTTCAATTTTGCTATCTAATTCTGTTTCGGTTAAGGCTTCATTTACTAAATCTAAGGTTTTAATTCTGTAGATTTTAGTGCCGTTTAAGGGACCATAATAAATGTATTCAAAATTGGCATCGGCAGTAATGCCATCGTTTCCGACTAATAAATCTGTACCGTTAACCGCTAAATGTTTACCGTTAATAACTGTTGGTGTGTTTTCTGGTAAGGTGGTGCGCGTCCCTTCTAATAGTCGACGTGTTTTACCGGTTTTCATATCTACAATAATAAAGGCTGCCTTGGTGCCATCGCCTCCATTTCCGATACCTTCATCTGCAATTATAAAATAACCGTTTTTGGTATCGACCACCATATCGTTAGGTTGCGCATGTTTAGGCACTGATGATTCTGGTAAATAATAAATACGTTCTAGCTGATTGGTTTTTGTATTCCAACCTACTATTTTAGGGCTTACATTATTGCGTTGTGCCATGTCTAACATCCAAACCACACCGTTTTCATCGTTTCTTATTCCTAACACATTACTTAGATAATTATCGTCTGTAGTTCGTGGTGTATTCCACGCTTT
>Ga0193951_1001059_pt1 | contig 12310 bp, 9 predicted proteins | sample BB_2_MG_FD_140370 | JGI IMG/M metagenome (GOLD analysis project Ga0193951, IMG submission 140370) | Microbial mat bacterial communities from the Broadkill River, Lewes, Delaware, United States - BB_2_MG | ecosystem: Environmental > Aquatic > Freshwater > River > Microbial mats | place: USA... | reverse complement strand
TCAGTTCTCGAACGGTTGTTCTCTCAGCATTTCACGCAGTGTATCCGCCGCAACCGGCGCACTGTATATATACCCCTGCACGATATCGCAGTCATATTCACGCAATACATCCAGCTGATACTGGGTTTCCACGCCTTCAGCAATGACTTCGTAACCCAAATCGTGCGCCATGTTGATGATGTGCTTCACCAGCCGTCCCCGGTTGTCGTCCGGGCTGATCTCATCAATAAAGCACTTGTCGATCTTGAGCACATCGATCGGCAATCGATTGAGGTAACTCAGAGACGAGTAGCCCGTACCAAAATCATCCAGCGCTATGCCGATTCCCAGAGAACGCAGCTGTTCGATTCGCTCGGCACTGGCATCGATGTCCTGTATCAGGGAGGTTTCCGTCAGCTCGATTTTCAAGTCTTCGGGTGAAGAGCCGGCTTCGTTGATAATGCCGGTCACACGACTTACCAGCGACTGGTTGCGCAGCTGTGGTGCCGCCAGGTTGACCGAAATCGGCACCGTCGGCACGCCCTGCAGTCGCCAGACACGCACCTGCGCACAGGCCGCTGCCAATACCCAGTCCCCGATAATATTGATCAGGCCGTTCTCTTCCGCCATGGGAATGAAAATGGCAGGGCTGATAACCCCCAGCTTGCTGCTTTTCCAGCGCAGCAACGCTTCCGCTCCTACAATGCGACCACTGGCAAGCGACACCTTGGGTTGATACACCAGGCTGAACTCGTTTCGTTCCAGCGCGCCGAACAGTGCGTTTTCCACCTTATCCCGGTTGCTGACATCTTCGTCAAGATTGGCATCATAGAGACGTGCCACACCGGCTGCACCGGCACGGATCTGATAATGCACCGCCGAGGCTGCCTGCTGCAGCAGTGTTTCGGCATCCACCTCGGGGGTTGTCGCATTAACCAGCGTGTAGCCGGCAAACAAGGGAATCAGGACCGGGCGACCCAGCAGTGGGATTGGCTCCTCAAACGGCCGCATCAGGTGCTGCAACATCACTTCGGCATCAGACTCTGCGCCGGTATTCGGTACCAGTACCGCAAATTGCTCGCCCCCCAGCACCCCAAACAGCGCTTCTGCAGGCAGGCACTGATCCAGTCGCTGGCTCAGAACTTTCAGCAGCTGAGCAGAGGCCATGAACCCCAGCTGGCGGTTAATTTCCTTGAAACGAGCAACTTCCAGACACACCACCATGAAAGGGGCCGTTGCCTTGTTGCTCAACCAGCGACGTGCCTGCTCCAGTATCTGGGTCTGCTTGAGTACTCGATGGGTTAGCTGAGAGGCTTCCACACCGCCTTGCGCACCTGCTCGAGTCGACAGCAACACTTCGTACACATCGCGCGACCGTATGCGTGCACACAGATGGATCCGACGCGCACTGAACTCCTGTAGCAGCGAGATGCTATGACCTGGATGGTGCAGAAGATGATTCAGTTTTTCCGCTGTCAGCCCCGGCAGCAAGGCATGGAGGCGATTGCCCCGGCAAAGGGGATGATCAAGTTGCAACAGTGCCTCGGCCTGGGGTGCATCCTGCAACAGTTCACCGTCGGCATTCAGCTGAAGCACACACTCCCCCTCCTGGGGGACAAATGGCGCAACCTGCTGCCGCTCAAACAGTTCAAAGCCACGCTCGACCTGCAGCAGCAGCTCGGCATCCTGCCAGGGTTTGGTGATGAACTTGAACACCTGCCCACTGTTAAGTGCTTCAAGCACCAGGTTCAGTTCAGCATGACCGCTGAGCAGAATACCCACCGGAGCCGGCACCAGCTCAGCCGTTTTCTGCAGCAGTTCACTGCCATTCATGCCTGGCAGCATGAAATCCGACAGTACGACCTGCGGCGAATGCTCCATACACAGCGCCAGCCCTTCTTCGGCAGATTCGGCGGTCAGCAATGTGTAACCCGAGCGCCGAAACAGGCGCTTCAGCGTGCGCAAAATCGGCGCTTCATCATCAATCAGGAGTAGTGTCCTGGCCATAAGGCTACCTGCCCTTTGGTTGCTGACGGCTCTGCTGCTGCCGCCGTTCCTTAAGTTGTTTCGCCTTTCAGCAAGCGGTCGACCAGCTCGGTCAGTTCCTGATTCTGGAACGGTTTCTGCAGCACGGCATCCGCCCCGGCATCGATCGCACGCTTGAGATCCTCATTACCCAGTGCCGACACTACAATCACTCGGGTGTTCTTGATGTCTTCGGTGGAGCGGATGAAATCAAGCACCTGAAAACCATCCAGCCCCGGCATGCTCAAGTCCAGTGTGATCAGTGCCGGACGATCCTGCAGCAATTTGGCACCGCCCTGAAAACCATCCGTAGCAACATCAACTTCATAACCCGACATGCGCAGGATACGACTGATCAGGCGCGTAATCGCCGGTTCGTCATCCAGTACCAGTACCCGGTTGTTGGCCTGAGGAACCAACTCCGACGGGACCGGCATCTCATGTTGCTCCAGAAACTGAACAAAGTCTTCCACCAGTACCCGGTTGTTGCCGCGCCCGGGCAACTTGAACCCCTTGAGTTCACCACGCTCAATCCAGCGGATCACCGTGCGCAGGTTCACATCGCATATTTTGGCTATTTCACCGGTCGTTAACGTTTTCATCAGGAAACCTTGCATTCAACCCCATTTCTTATAGCATTTATAACACAGGTGACGGATATTACAAGTGTGACATTTGAGACAATCATGAATGCGCAAGGAGCTCGACGATGGACAATTTGGAGACGACGGCCCCCGATACCCCGATCTGGAAAGTGCTCTGTGTAGACGACGAACGCAGTATCCTGCGCTCACTGCGCCGTCTGCTCAGCCAGCACTGCTACGATGTAGCCCTGGCCAATAGTGGTGCCGAAGCACTGGAAATGGCACAGGCGGACACCTTTGACCTGATCATTTCCGACATGCGCATGCCCGGCATGAATGGCGCCGAGCTGCTGGCAACCCTGGCACACGACTATCCGGACATGATCCGTATCCTGCTGACCGGCTTCTCTGATATAGAATCCACCATCCGCGCTGTCAATGAAGGTCGAATCCATCGTTATGTCCAGAAGCCCTGGCATTCCGAGCAACTGCTGAACATTCTTGACGAAGAACTGGAAACCAAGCGTTTGCGTACCGAAAACCGGGCGTTGCTGAGTATCGTGCAGCAACAGAACGAGCAATTGCAGGACACCAACCAGCAACTGCAAGAGCTGAATGAGCAGCTGGAAGAGAAAGTGCGCGTACGTACGGAGCAGATTCGTCAGGCCATGCAGAATCTGGAAGCCCGTAATCGACAGGTTCAGGAACAGGCACGCGCCACCATCAGGGTTTTTTACAACCTGCTGGCACTGAGCGGCCTGAAAAGCTCCAGCCACGCCCGTGAAGTCAGCCTGCTATGCCAGCTGTTTGCTCAGTCACTGGCCCTGAATGACAGCGAGGTCCGCCAGATAAAGCTGGCTGGGCTGCTATCGGAAGTGGGAGTGCTCTGCCTGCCATCCGAACTGGTCAGCATCCCCCGGTATGCCATGTCGGACGAACAACAGGCCGAGTTTATGCGCCACCCACAGCTGGCATTCAAGGCCATGTCGCCGGTCGCACACCTGTCTTCAATCGCCCGAGCGATTCTGCACCAGTTCGAACACTACAGTGGCGAAGGTCAGCCCGGCGGTCAGGCAGGCATTGCCATTCCTGTCGGCGCCCGTATTCTGGCACTGGCACGCGACTACATTTTTTTAATCCGGGGTATTACCCACAAAACCCGCTACAGCAGCCGCACCGCCACCGACATGCTGCGCAAGAGCGCCGGACATGTCTACGACCCCGAGCTGGTTGAGCGCCTGCCCGGCCTTATTCCCAAACTGGAGGCCGACATGCTGAGCCGGGACGAGCGGGTCATGTCAACGACAGCACTTAAGCCCGGCATGCAGCTGACCCGTGATGTGGTTGGCGACAACGATCTCTTGCTGCTGTCTGAAGGGCATCGCCTGACCCGAGAGACCATTGCCCGCCTGCGCGCCTATGAAGAGCATGAACCCGAGCCTCTGGAAGTATTTGTCCAGGCACACCGTTAGTAGCCTGATTTGAGTCCCGCCTTCGGACCGACTAGCCTGATACCAGGCTCAGAGGTCAGGAGGACGTTATGCGTAATCAATGGCAAGACATTCTGCAACGTGCAATCCAGTTTCGACATCAGCTGCATCGCCACCCCGAATTGACCTGGCAGGAAGAGAACACCTGCGGACGTATCCGACAGCAGCTGGAAGCGCTGGCGATTCCCTGGCGCAGCTGCGCCCGCTACGGCACCCTGGCCACCCTGGCCCCCTCGGCCAAGGGGCCCCACATTGCGCTGCGAGGCGATATTGATGCCCTGCCCATTCATGAGTTGACCGACCTGCCCTACAAGTCCGAAGCCGACGGCAAAATGCATGCATGCGGCCACGACGGCCACACCGCAGCCCTTTGGGCCACGGCTGCCTGGCTCAAGGCGCACGAAGCAGAACTGCCCGGCCCGGTGACACTGGTCTTTCAACCGGCCGAGGAAGGTGGCCACGGCGCCCGCAGCATGATTGAAGAAGGTGCCATGAACGGCATTGATCGCATCTATGGCTGGCATAACTGGCCCGCCATCCCCTTTGGCCGGGCCGTCTGCCCCAACGGCCCCGTCATGTCCGGCAATGGCACCTTTGAAATTGAACTCAAGGGGCGTGGCGGCCATGCCAGCCAGCCGGAAATCTGCCGTGACCCGGTGCTGGCCGCCGCCGCCATTACGCTGAACCTGCAACAGATCGTCAGCCGTCGCCTGCCGCCGCAATCCGCCACGGTCATAAGTGTTACCTCGATCGATGCCATCAGCGCTCCAACGGTGACGCCTGAAACGGTTCGTCTGGGTGGCAGCATCCGGCTGGCACAGCCTGAACTGCGCGATACCATCAACCAGCTGATCAGCGATATCAGCGAAGACACCGCCCGCACCTATGGCGTCCATGCACACGTCACGACAACCAAAAGGTACGAAGCGACCATCAATCATGCCGATGCGGCCGAGGCCTGTCGTACGGCGCTCGCCGCAACACTGGGAGAGGACTGGCAGTACCACAATCTGCACCTGCCGATCATGGCCTCGGAGGATTTCAGCTATTACCTCAACGAAGTACCCGGCGCCTTCGCACTGATCGGCATGTCCAGGGACGACGCCTACCGCGCGCCCTGCCACAGCCCCGAATACGTCTTTAACGATGATCTGATCGAACAGGTAGTAGCGGTCTTTTCGCGTCTGGTGGGCGCTCCCCTGCCCACATAATCTACAAGAGAAATATCCGACTCGACTTGCGGGGGTCCGTTTTCTTGCCTAGGGTGAACTGGACAACACCACATACGGCCTCCGGGCCCCGTTTGAAAGTCTCGCTGTACGTCTCCCGGTGACACACCGGCACAATTCATCACTCATGCCACAGGCAGACCGCACTTGCGCCCTGCCGGTTCTGGCACAGTCGCACAAGGAGATCAGCATGGAACTGTTTGAACAATGGGAATCCGAAATTCGCGGCTACTCCCGAGCCTATCCAACAGTTTTTGCGTCGGCATCCAACGCCCGTCAGGTTGATGAAGCTGGACGAAGTTACATTGACTTCTTTGCCGGTGCCGGAGTCCTCAACTTCGGCCACAACAACCCGCACATGAAGGAAGCCCTGATCCGCTTCATTGAATCGGACGGCGTGGCGCACAGCCTGGATATGGCGACCAGTGTCAAACGTGAGTTCATAGCCGCGTTTGTGGACACCATCCTGCGTCCACGCAACATGAACTACAAACTGCAGTTCATGGGGCCCACCGGAACCAACGCGGTCGAAGCCGCCCTCAAGCTGGCCCGCCGCGTTACCGGCCGCACCCATGTGGTGGCATTCACCCAGGGCTTCCATGGCATGACGCTGGGGTCTCTGGCCTGCACCGCCAACCAGTACTTTCGCAACGCGGCCGGCGTTCCCCTGCATAACGTTAGCCATGCACCGTTCGAAACCACGTCCGGCTGTGGCATGGGCTGCCTGAACACCCTGCGCGAAGCACTGGAAAACAGCTCCAGCGGGCATGAGCCACCGGCCGCCTTCATCATCGAAACCATTCAGGCCGAAGGTGGTGTCAACATCGCCAGCCGGGAATGGCTGCTGGAGCTGCAGCAGCTGGCACGCGATGTGGGAGCCCTGCTGATCATTGATGACATTCAGGTGGGCTGCGGTCGCACCGGCAGCTACTTCAGTTTCGATAATATGGGACTGGACCCGGATATCATCTGTCTGGCCAAGGGCATCGGCGGTTTCGGCACGCCGCTGGCCATGAACCTGGTAAAACCGGAGCATGATGCCCACTGGCAGCCCGGTGAGCATACCGGCACCTTCCGTGGCCAGGGGTTCTCCTTTGTTGCCGGCCGTGAGGCACTGCGCTATTTCGAAGACGATAACCTGATGCAGCTGACCCGCACTCGCGGCGAACAGGTGCACGCCCGCCTGCAGACACTGGCACAGCGATATGCCGACAAGGGCTTTGAAGTGCGCGGCAAGGGCATGATTCAGGCGCTGGATGTAGCCGATGGCGCCCGCGCCAAGGCCATCGCCGCCGCCTGTTTCCAGCAGGGCCTGTTGGTCGGTCCCTGCGGGGTCGGTGGTCGTGTGGTCAAGCTGATCCCGCCGCTGACCATTCCCGATGACGACCTGGAGCAGGGCCTGAGTATTCTGGAACAGGCCATCGATCAGGTAATGGGAGGTGCATGATGCGTGAACGCGACGATATGACCTTTCCGTTCGAGGAATACCAGCGCCGCCTCGGTGAGCTGCGCCAGCGCATGGCCAGGCGCCTGCTGGATGCGGTGATCATCACCGACCCGGAAAACCTGATGTACCTCACCGATTATCAGACCAGCGGCTACTCCTACTTTCAGGCCCTGATTGTTCCGCTGGAAGACGAGCCCTTCATGGTCACCCGGATGATGGAGGAATCCAATGTCCATGCGCGCACCTGGGTGGAAAAGACCCGCCCCTATTCGGATACCGGTGACGCCATTCAGATGCTGATTGAAGCCCTGCGTGAGTTCGGCCTGTCCGACAAGGTATTGGGCTACGAACGCAACAGCTATTTCTTCCCGGCCTACCACCAGGACTACTTCAAGACCTCGTTCAAGGGCGGTCGCCTGATGGACTGTTTCGGTATTGTTGAAGAGGGGCGCAAATGCAAGTCGAGCCATGAACTGGACGCCATGCGCAAGGCGGCACATGCTGCCCGGGCCGGCCTCTATGCTGGCGTGGAGGCCTGTCGCGCAGGCGTCACCGAAAACGAGATCGGAGGTGCCATCAGTGCGGCCATGTTCAGTGCCGGTGGCGACTTCCCGGCCGTTATGCCCTATGTCACCTCCGGTCCACGCACCATGATCGGCCATGCCACCTGGGAAGGCCGCACCGTACAGCCCGGCGATCATGTATTCCTGGAAATAGGCGGCTGCTATCGCCGCTATCACACTGCGCTGATGCGCACGGTGATCTGTGGCGAACTCAGCGACTCCATGTACAAGGCACAGGAAACGATGAAAAGCGCTCTGCGCCAGATCCGCGCCGAAATGAGACCGGGACTGACGGTATCCGATGCCGATCATATCGTGCGCTCCATCATCACCGAGAACGACGTGGGCGCACGCCTGATAACCCGCTCGGGCTACTCCATCGGCATCGCATTCCCGCCCAGCTGGGACGAGGGCTATATCCTCAGCCTCAAGGGCGGTGACAGCTCAGTGCTGGAGCCGGGCATGACCTTTCACGTCATTCCCTGGATGTGGGGGGTGGATGGCGACAAGACCTGTGGCATATCCGATACCTTCTATGTCACCGAGGACGGCTGCGGCTCCTTCTTTGACGATGTGCCCCAGGACTTTTTTCTGCGTCCCGGCACACCTGCAACCCAAGAAAACAGCGACAAGGCGACCAAAAAGGTCAGAACAGGCGGCAAAAAAGACAAGTTGGTCAATTTGCGTTAAGGAGACTGCAATGCTGACTGTAATCAACCCAACCACCGGACAGACCCTGCACAGCTACCCGGCTCTGGACCACGCAGCGATGGAACAGCGCATCAATCAGGCACAGGAGGGGTTCCAGTATTGGCGGACGACCTCGTTCAGCGAACGCCGTGCACTGCTGCAGCGGGTTGCCACCCTGATGCGCGCCCAGGAGGACCGTCTGGCCCAGCTGATGACCGATGAGATGGGCAAGCCGATCCGGGAAGCTCGCGGTGAAGTGCAGAAGGCAGCCTGGTGTGCCGAACACTATGCCGAGCACGGCGCCAACTACCTGCGCCCCTATGACCTGCCGTCGGATGCCAGCCACAGCTATGTACAACACCTGCCATTGGGGCCAGTACTGGGCATTCTGCCCTGGAATGCCCCCTTCTGGCTGGCATTCCGTTTCTGTGCCCCCGCACTGATGGCCGGCAATACTTGCCTGCTCAAGCACGACCCTCATGTCCCGGCCTGCGCCGAGGCCATTGCCGACCTGTTCGTGCAGGCAGAAGCGCCCTCCGGGGTCATGCAGAACCTGCCTCTGCAAACACCTGACGTGGCGGCAGCCATCCGTCATCCGGCCGTTCAAGCCGTATCGTTTACCGGCTCCAGCAGCGGTGGCAGCAAGGTCGCAGCTCTGGCCGCAGCTGAACTCAAGCCGGCCGTACTGGAGCTGGGCGGTTCAGACCCCGCCATTGTGCTGGCCGACGCCGATCTTGAGCAGGCCGCTGATCTGATCGGTTTTTCCCGCATCATCAATGCGGGTCAGTCCTGCATCGCAGCCAAGCGCATCATCGTTGAAGCGCCGGTCTATGATCGCTTCCTGGCCTTGCTGGAAGCCCGACTCGCACCGCTGAAGGTTGGCAACCCTGCCAGCCCCGATACCGATATAGGCCCTCTCGCGCGGGATGACCTGCGTGCAGAACTGGCCCGTCAGGTCGATGCGACAAAAGCTGCCGGGGCACGCTGCCTGCTGGGTGGCTCGGTACCGGATGGACCCGGTTTTTTCTACCCGGTCACCCTGCTGGCGGATGTCAGCAACGACATGCCCGCCTGCCGCGAGGAAACCTTCGGCCCCGTGGCCGTAGTACTGAAAGCCGAGGATGCCGCGCATGCTCTGCGCCTTGCCAATGACACCGAGTATGGTTTGGCCGGCTCAATCTGGACCGATCGTGTGCGTGGTGAGGCCATGGCCGCCGATATCCAGGCTGGTCAGGTGGTGATCAACGGACTGGTCAAGACCGATCCCCGTCTGCCCAGCGGCGGCATCAAGCGCTCTGGCTATGGCCGTGAACTGGGCCCCCACGGCATTCTGGAATTCGTCAACGTACAACAGGTCTGGGTAGGCCCCAAGCAAGATTAAACCCTTCGGGCAGGTACACGCCTGCCCTTTTCCCCCACATTTTCTGCGCTTTCCTCGACTCTTTTTCCGACGCCTGACCGCAACAGCACCGATGCATGAGCAGCTCGCCGTTTATAACCATTCGGTCTTTCGTACACGCCAAATACAATATTAGAATGTTCAAAATGGTTATATATTTATAATAATAAGCAATTAAAAAATCGGAGGTGTTATGCAACCCAAAGTGAAGGCGTTCTTTGACGAACCTACATTTACCTACAGCTATGTCATCCAGGACCCGGCGTCCAACCACTGTGCCATCATCGACTCGGTGCTGGATTTTGACTACGCGGCCGGCAAGACCGACACCCGCTCTGCCGATGCCATTCTTGCGTATGTCAAAGCCGAAAGCCTGACCGTCGACTGGGTACTGGAAACCCATGTCCATGCCGATCACCTGTCTGCCGCTCCCTACCTGCAGGAGAAGACCGGTGGCAAACTGGCGATTGGTGCCCATATCACTACCGTTCAGGACACCTTTGGCAAGGCCTTTAACGCCGGTACCGAATTTTCCCGTGACGGCAGCCAGTTTGATGTGCTGCTCAAGGATGGTGATGAAATCCGCATTGGTGAACTCAAGGGCCTGGCCATGCACACCCCGGGACACACCCCCGCCTGTATGACCTACGTCTTCGGTGATGCGGCCTTTGTCGGCGACACCCTGTTCATGCCCGATTTCGGCACCGCCCGCTGCGATTTCCCGGGTGGCGACGCCCGTACCCTGTATCACTCGATCCAGCGTGTTTTCGCCCTGCCACCCGACACCCGCCTGTTCATGTGCCATGACTACAAGGCGCCGGGCCGCGACGAGTACGCCAACGAAACCAGCGTCGCCGCCGAGCGCGAAACCAATATTCACGTCAAGGATGGCATCAGTGAAGAGGACTTCGTCCGCATGCGTACCGAGCGGGATGCAACGCTCTCCATGCCGCGCCTGATTCTGCCCTCGGTGCAGGTCAACATGCGCGCCGGTCAGATGCCACCGGCGGAAGACAACGACCAGGTTTACCTGAAGGTGCCGATCAACCTGTTCTGAACGGCACCCACACGACAAGAACAACACTGGAGACGTGCATGGAAATTCATCAGCTCACCCCGTTTCTTAGCGTGAGTCCGCAGATTACAGCCGCCGATGTGGGGCTGGCTGCGGCCAAGGGATTCAAATCGATCATCTGCAACCGGCCCGAGAACGAAAGTCAGGACCAGCCGGATATGGCCGACATTCGCGCCGCAGCCGAACGCCAGGGCCTGGCCTGGCACTACCAGCCGGTAATTTCCGGCCAGATCAAAGACGAGGACGTCGCCCGCTTCCGTGACCTGATGGACAGCCTGCAGGGGCCGGTACTGGCATTCTGCCGCACAGGTACCCGCTGCTGCACGCTCTGGGCACTGTCCGAGGCGCACCACCTGTCTCCCGATGCCATTCTCACGGCAGCGTCGGCGGCCGGCTATGATCTCAGCGCCCAGCGCGAACGCCTGCAGGCCCAAGCCAGCATCAGCACCGCCACACCGGCCAAGGTGGCCGGGCATCGCCACGACGTGCTGATTGTCGGCGGTGGCGCCGCCGGCCAGTCGGTTGCCGGCAGCCTGCTGCAGCGCGACCCGGATCTCGACATCGCCATCATCGAGCCGCGTCAGGAGCACTACTATCAGCCCGGCTGGACGCTGGTCGGCGGCGGCGTATTCGAGCGCCGTGAAACCGTACGCGCCATGGCTCAGGTGATGCCGCAGAAAGTGAAATGGTATCAGGCCGCCGCACACGCCTTCGAACCCGAGCAGCGTCAGGTGGTGCTGGAGGATGGCGAACACATCAGCTACAGCATTCTGGTAGTAGCCCCCGGCCTGACACTGGACTGGGATGCCATTCCCGGCCTGCGCAACACCCTGGGACGCAACGGCGTAACCTCCAACTACCTGTTCGACCTGGCTCCCTATACCTGGGAACTGATCCAGAGCATGCACAAGGGCAAGGCCCTGTTCACTCAACCACCGATGCCGATCAAGTGCGCCGGTGCCCCACAGAAGGCAATGTACCTGGCATGCGACCACTGGCAGCGCCAGTCTCTGTTGCAGGATATCGAGGTCGAGTTCTGCACCGCCGGTGCCGCGCTGTTCGGAGTGGCCGATTATGTCCCGGCGCTGATGCAGTATGTGGAACGCTACGGCATCAACCTCAATTTCCAGCACAACCTGATCAGCGTGGACGGCACCGGCAAGACCGCGCTTTTCAAGGCAACCGATGCCGAAGGCAACAGCAGCGAGGTGGAGAAACCCTTCGATATGCTGCATGTCTGCCCGCCCCAGCGCGCGCCTCGCTTTATCAGCGAAAGCCCGCTGGCCGATGACGCCGGCTGGATCGCACTGAACCCTGAGACACTGCAGCACAGCCGATATGGCGATATTTTCGGTCTCGGTGATGCCGGCAATACTCCCAATGCCAAGACCGCTGCGGCCGTCCGCAAGCAGGCTCCCGTGGTAGCCGAAAACGTGCTGCGCGCACTCAAGGGCGAAGCCCCACGTGCCATTTACGACGGCTACGGCTCCTGCCCACTCACGGTGGAACGCGGCAAGATCGTACTGGCCGAGTTCGGTTACGGCGGCAAGCTGCTGCCCAGTTTCCCGGGCTGGATGGTGGACGGCAAACAGCCCAGCCGCTTCTCCTGGCTGCTGAAGGAGAAAATGCTGCCGTGGATTTACTGGAACGCCATGCTCAAGGGACATGAGTGGCTGGCCAGGCCGGAACTGCTCAACCACCGGCCAACCGAGCAGGAAGCGCAACAGGCCTGCGATTTTGCCGATAAGAAATAAGCCCTTGAGATGCGACAGGATACACCGATGCTAGAACGCTATTTCCCGATATTGCAGTGGCTCAAGGTCTACAAC
>Ga0193951_1001058_pt1 | contig 12315 bp, 8 predicted proteins | sample BB_2_MG_FD_140370 | JGI IMG/M metagenome (GOLD analysis project Ga0193951, IMG submission 140370) | Microbial mat bacterial communities from the Broadkill River, Lewes, Delaware, United States - BB_2_MG | ecosystem: Environmental > Aquatic > Freshwater > River > Microbial mats | place: USA... | reverse complement strand
GTTCTGCTCTTGGTGGATTAAATAACGATCCAAAATGGGTAGATAAGATCATGGAATTGATGGCAGCTGTAGATGAGTGGATTCCACTTCCTCCACGTGATATCGAGAAAGACTTCTTGATGCCAATAGAAGATGTATTCTCTATTACTGGTCGTGGTACTGTAGCAACAGGACGTATTGAAACTGGTGTGATTAACTCTAGTGAAGAAATGCAAATTATTGGTCTTGGTGCTGAAGGTATGAAGACTGTATGTACTGGTGTTGAGATGTTCCGTAAGATCTTAGATCGCGGTGAAGCTGGTGATAACGTTGGTCTATTATTACGTGGTATCGATAAGAAAGATATCAAGCGTGGTATGGTATTAGCTAAGCCTGGTTCAATCAAGCCTCACACTAAGTTCAAAGCTGAGATCTACGTATTGAAGAAAGAAGAAGGTGGTCGTCACACTCCTTTCCACAACAAATATCGTCCTCAGTTCTACTTGCGTACTTTAGATGCAACTGGTGAGATTTCTCTACCAGAAGGAACTGAAATGGTAATGCCTGGTGATAACGTAACAATTACTGTTGAGTTAATTTACCCAGTAGCATTGAACCAAGGTCTACGTTTCGCTATCCGTGAGGGTGGTAGAACAGTAGGTGCTGGACAGGTAACTGAAATTATTGAGTAATTAATACTCAGTTAAAATACATAACCGGAGAATAAACACTCCGGTTATTTTACGGGTGTAGCTCAGTTGGTAGAGCACTGGTCTCCAAAACCAGGTGTCGGGCGTTCGAGTCGCTCCTCCCGTGCAGAAATAGCCGATTTCAAATGGATAAAATTTGGAATCGGCGAACTAATGAAACAGTACTATGAGTAAAATAACTGCATATTTCAAAGACGTTCAAAACGAGTTAGTGAATAAAACTTCATGGCCAAGTTGGTCTGAATTAACGAATAGCGCTATTGTCGTAATGATTGCATCAGTAATTATTGCAGGTGTTATTTTTGCAATGGACTATACCTTTGATACAGGTCTTGAGAAAGTATACGAAGCTCTTTACAATAACTAAGATAGGACGCTTACATAATGGCAGAAGTCAATAAGAAATGGTATGTTCTCCGAGCAATTGGAGGAAAAGAAAAGAAGGTAAAGGAGTACGTAGAAAGTGAGATAGCTGGATTAAAGCTAACCGACTACGTGAGCCAAGTACTTATACCTACCGAAAAAGTTTACCAGATTAGAAATGGTAAAAAAGTGAGTAAAGAACGTCCTTACCTACCAGGTTATGTGTTAGTAGAGGCTTCTATGGTGGGTGAGATACCTCATATCCTTCGAAATATCCCTAATGTAATAGGTTTCTTAAACGACAATAACGATACGCCAGTACCATTACGTCAGTCAGAAGTAAACCGAATTTTAGGTAAAGTTGATGAATTAAATGAGACAGATGAGGAACTTAATATCCCTTATTTTGTTGGAGAAACCGTCAAAGTAATTGATGGTCCGTTTAATGGCTTCAATGGATTGATTGAAGAGGTTAACGAAGAGAAAAAGAAATTAAAAGTGATGGTGAAAATTTTCGGAAGAAAAACACCATTAGAATTGAGTTTTATGCAGGTTGAGAAAGAGTAAGCTTAGTAGTTAACGCTTCTATGTAGACCTTGTGTCTGCATCTACAAGTGATGATCTTTTGAATGACCAATAAACTATATTTATTAATAAATACGAATTGCTACAATGGCTAAAGAAGTAGAAAACTTTATCAAACTTCAGATTAAAGGTGGCGCAGCAAATCCTTCTCCTCCAGTAGGTCCCGCATTGGGAGCCAAAGGAGTGAACATTATGGAATTCTGTAAGCAATTCAATGCCAGAACACAGGAAAAAGCTGGTAAAGTTTTGCCTGTGGTCATCTCGGTGTACAAGGACAAATCTTTTGACTTTGTAATTAAAACACCTCCGGCATCTGTTCAAGTTTTAGAAGCAGCTAAACTTAAGAGTGGTTCTCCGGAACCAAATCGTAAGAAAGTTGGTTCTGTAACATGGGATCAGGTTAAAACAATTGCCGAAGACAAGATGGCTGACTTGAATTGTTTCACAGTTGAATCTGCAATGAGGATGATCGCGGGTACCGCCCGAAGTATGGGAGTAACCGTTTCAGGTGAATTCCCTGGTAGTAACTAATTAATACCTTTTTGCGAAAATGACAAAACTAACAAAAAATAGAAAGTTAGCGTTAGAAAAAATTGACGCCTCAAAACAGTACAACGTTGAGGAAGCAGCAAAATTGGTAAAAGAAGTAACTGCTACCAAATTTGACGCCTCTGTTGATGTTGACGTTCGTTTGGGTGTTGATCCACGTAAAGCGAACCAGATGGTTAGGGGTGTTGTAACTTTGCCTCACGGAACTGGAAAGGAAACACGCGTTCTTGTAATGTGTACTCCTGACAAGGAAGAAGAAGCAAAAGCTGCAGGCGCTGATTATGTTGGACTAGACGAATTCATCGAAAAAATCAAAGGTGGTTGGACCGATGTAGACGTGATCATAACAATGCCTAGTGTAATGGCTAAGGTTGGTGCTTTAGGACGTATTTTAGGCCCTCGTGGTTTAATGCCGAATCCTAAAAGTGGAACTGTAACCATGGATATTGCTAAAGCAGTTAACGAAGTTAAAGCGGGTAAGATCGACTTTAAAGTTGACCGTTACGGTATTGTTCACACATCTATAGGTAAAGTTTCATTTACTGAAGAAAAGATTGTTGAGAATGTTAAGGAATTTATCGGTACAATTATGAAGCTAAAGCCTTCATCCGCTAAAGGAACTTACGTTAAAAGCATTAGTCTTTCAAGTACTATGAGTCCGGGAATTCGCATTGAACCTAAGTCGGTTGATGCTTAATTTTAATCTTTAAAAAAGAAGGAACCATGAGAAAAGAAGATAAAGGTGTTATTATCAACGATATCGTATCAAGCATTAACGAGTACAATCACTTTTATGTGACTGAAGCTGGTGGCTTGAACGCTGAAGTAAGTAGTAACTTACGTCGCGAGTGCTTTAAGCAAGATGTAAAAATGGTGATGGTTAAAAACACTATTTTACGTCAAGCACTAGAGCAAATCGAAGGTGATTTCGAAGATATTTATGGTACATTAAAAGGAACGACAGCTGTATTGTTTTCAAATACAGGTAATGTTCCTGCTAAATTGATCAAAGAGTTCTCTAAAGTAAATGAGAAACCAACTCTAAAAAGTGCATACGTAGAGGCATCCCTATACGTTGGTGCAGATCAATTAGAAGCACTATGTAACATTAAGTCTAAGGAAGAATTACTTGGCGATGTTATCGGATTGCTACAATCACCGATGAAGAATGTTGTTTCTGCACTCCAATCAGGAGGTTCAACAATTCACGGATTATTACAAACAATTGCAGAAAAAGAGTAACAAAAGTACAAACAATATTTAATTAATAGAAAAATGGCTGATATCAAAAAGCTTGCAGAAGAGTTAGTAAATTTAACTGTTAAAGATGTTAACGAACTTGCGGAAATTTTAAAAGAAGAGTATGGTATCGAACCTGCTGCTGCAGCTGTAGCTGTTGCAGGTCCTGCTGCTGGTGGCGACGCTGCTGCTGCCGAGCAAACTGAGTTTGATGTAATCTTAAAGGCTGCTGGTGGTTCTAAATTAGCTATCGTTAAGTTAGTGAAAGAAATGACTGGCGTTGGTCTTAAAGAAGCTAAAGAATTAGTAGACAAAGCTCCTGCACCATTGAAGGAGAAAATTACTAAGGAAGAAGCTGAGGCATTAAAAGCTCAATTAGAAGAAGCGGGAGCAGAAGTTGAACTTAAGTAATTTCAGTCCTATATAAGGATTTCCGGTTTAGGAATCAGTGCGAGCTGACTCCTAAACCTTTTTGTGCTTTTATATTTTAGGTTCATAAATAAGTTGATAGATGACTCCAAATACTACAGAAAGGATTAGTTTTGCTTCCATCCAGAACAGGTTAAGTTACCCTGATTTACTGGAGGTGCAATTAAAATCTTTCCGCGAATTTTTTCAGATGGGAACAACCCCTGAAGAGCGGACATTGGAGGGGCTGTATCAGGTTTTCAATGAGAACTTCCCAATTACCGATACAAGAAATAACTTCGTACTGGAGTTTCTTGATTTCTCAATTGATCCGGCCAGATATACCATTCCTGAGTGCATAGAAAGAGGTTTAACATACAGTGTTCCTCTTAAGGCCAAATTAAAATTGTACTGTACTGATCCCGAGCATGAGGATTTTGATACCGTAGTACAAGATGTTTATTTGGGTACAATACCTTATATGACTGACAAGGGTAGCTTCATTATTAATGGAGCTGAACGTGTTGTAGTTAGTCAGTTACACCGTTCGCCTGGAGTTTTCTTTGGGCAAAGTGTGCATGCTAACGGTACAAAATTGTACTCAGCACGTATTATTCCTTTCAAAGGGTCATGGATTGAATTTGCTACCGATATTAACAGTGTAATGTATGCGTACATCGACAGAAAGAAAAAGCTTCCTGTTACTACACTGCTTAGAGCTATTGGTTATGAAGGGGACAAGGATATCTTGGCTATCTTCGACCTAGCTGATGAAATTAAAGTCAATAAAGCGAGCTTAAAGAAAGTTGTCGGAAGAAAACTTGCTGCTCGTGTTTTGAAGAGTTGGATTGAGGACTTCGTAGATGAAGATACCGGTGAGGTTGTTTCTATTGAACGTAATGAGGTAATCATTGATCGTGAGACAATTATCACAGAGGAACATGTAGAAGAGATTATTGACTCTGGTACAAAAACAATTCTATTGCACAAGGAGAACCAGAACCTTTCTGATTTTGCTATTATTTATAATACTTTACAGAAAGATCCATGTAACTCTGAAAAAGAAGCAGTAGTTCACATCTATCGACAGTTACGAAACGCTGAGCCACCGGATGAGGCAACAGCACGTGACGTAATTGATAAATTATTCTTTTCTGATAAACGTTATGACCTTGGTGAGGTTGGTCGTTACAGATTAAATAAGAAATTAAATTTGAGTGCCGATTGGGAAAGCAAAGTATTATCTCGTGAAGATATCATTGCGATCATCAAGCACTTAATTCAATTGATAAACTCAAAAACTGACGTTGATGATATTGACCACTTAAGTAACCGTCGTGTAAGAACTGTTGGTGAACAAATGGCCAATCAATTTGGTGTTGGTTTAGCACGTATGGCTCGTACTATACGTGAGAGAATGAACGTGAGAGATAATGAGGTATTTACACCTATTGACCTGATTAATAGTAAGACTTTGTCTTCTGTTATTAACAGTTTCTTTGGTACAAATGCCCTTTCGCAGTTTATGGATCAAACCAATCCACTGGCTGAGATAACTCACAAACGTCGTATGTCGGCACTTGGACCTGGTGGTCTTTCTCGTGAAAGAGCAGGTTTCGAGGTGCGAGATGTACACTATACGCACTACGGACGTCTTTGTCCGATTGAAACACCTGAGGGACCAAACATTGGTCTGATTTCGTCGTTATGTGTTTACGCAAAAATTAACGATTTAGGATTTATCGAAACACCATACCGTAAGGTTGAAGAAGGTAAAGTAGATTTATCTAATGAGGGTGTTTCGTATTTAACTGCTGAAGAAGAAGAGTCTAAAATCATTGCTCAGGCCAATGCGCCGGTAGGTGAGGACAGTTTCTTCGTAAATGAAAAGGTTAAGGCACGTGAAGAAGGTGATTTCCCTGTTGTTGATAAAGCAGAGGTTCACATGATGGATGTTGCACCTAACCAGATTGCTTCAGTAGCAGCTTCGTTAATTCCTTTCTTAGAGCATGATGATGCCAACCGTGCATTGATGGGATCTAACATGATGCGTCAGGCTGTTCCATTATTAAGGCCTGAGTCTCCTATTGTTGGTACTGGTTTAGAAGGACGATTGATTCAAGATTCGCGTACGCACGTTGTTGCCGAAGGTAACGGTGTTGTGGAGTATGTTGATGCTGATGAGATTGTGATTCGTTATGACCGTACGGATGATGAGCGTTATGTAAGTTTCGAAGGTGAAACAAAGCGTTATGCAATTGTTAAGTATCAAAAGACTAACCAGAATACTTGTATCGATGTTAAACCTTTAGTTAATAAAGGACAACGCGTTGCTGCAGGTGAAATTCTAACGGAAGGGTATTCTACTCAGAAGGGTGAACTTGGTTTAGGACGTAACCTTAAAGTGGCATTTATGCCTTGGAAAGGTTATAACTTTGAGGATGCGATTGTAATCTCTGAAAAAGTAGTTCGTGATGATGTCTTTACATCAGTACATATTGACGAATACTCTTTGGAAGTACGTGATACAAAACGTGGTTTAGAAGAACTAACATCAGATATTCCTAACGTAAGTGAGGAAGCAACTAAAGATCTTGACGAAAACGGATTAATTCGCATTGGTGCACATGTTACGCCAGGCGATATTCTTATTGGTAAAATTACACCAAAAGGAGAAAGTGATCCTACGCCAGAAGAGAAACTTTTACGTGCCATTTTCGGTGAGAAAGCTGGTGATGTGAAAGATGCTTCATTAAAAGCCTCACCTTCATTAAAAGGTGTTGTAATTGATAAGAAGTTATTCTCGCGTATTGTTAAAGATCGCAAGTCTCGTACATCTGAGAAAAGCCAGATTACGAAAATCGATGAAGAATTCATCAGATCAGTTGATGAACTTAAAGGACGTTTAGTAGACAAATTATTCTCACAAGTTAATGGTAAAACATCGCAAGGTGTAAAAGACTATTACGATGTAGATATTGTTTCTAAAGGAACAAAGTTCACTCAGAAGATTCTGAACGAAATAGATTATTTAAATGTTAATCCTAATAAGTGGACAACTGATAAAGATAAGAATGAGCTTATCTCTAAAGTCGTTCATAACTTCAGGATGAAGCATAAGGAGTTGGAAGCCAAAGAAAAGCGTCAAAAGTATAATGTGACGATTGGAGATGAGCTACCAGCTGGTATTGTTCAACTTGCTAAAGTATATATCGCCAAGAAACGTAAGATTACTGTTGGTGATAAAATGGCAGGTCGACATGGTAACAAAGGTATTGTATCACGTATTGTTCGTGCCGAAGATATGCCGTTCCTAGAGGATGGTACGCCGGTAGACATCGTGTTGAACCCATTGGGTGTACCATCAAGGATGAACCTTGGACAGATCTATGAGACTGTGTTAGGTTGGGCTGGTATGAACTTAGGTGTTAAGTTTGCGACCCCTATTTTCGATGGTGCTAAGATGGACGACATGAACGGATGGACTGACAAAGCAGGTGTGCCAAGATATGGTCGTACTTATCTTTATGATGGCGGTACAGGCGAGCGTTTTCACCAGCCAGCAACAGTAGGTGTAATTTACATGCTGAAGCTTGGTCACATGGTAGAGGATAAGATGCACGCCCGTTCAATTGGACCTTACTCATTAATCACGCAGCAGCCATTAGGTGGTAAAGCACAGTTTGGTGGTCAGCGTTTTGGTGAGATGGAGGTATGGGCACTTGAAGCATTCGGTGCTGCTAACATTCTTCAGGAAATCTTGACGGTTAAGTCGGATGATGTTATTGGACGAGCTAAAGCGTATGAAGCGATTGTTAAAGGTGATGGTCTGCCTCCTGCAGGTATTCCAGAATCACTTAACGTATTACTTCATGAGATGCGAGGTCTTGGACTAAGTGTGAACCTAGAATAATAGTCTGATCGAAGAGGATGGTGCTTGCACTATCCTCTTGATATCCATATTATATAAATTACAATAATACTCTACGCTGTATGGCATTTAGAAGAGATCAGAAACAAAAAACGAGTTTTAGTAAAATCACTATTGGCTTAGCTTCTCCAGAGGAAATCTTGGAGATGTCAAGTGGTGAAGTACTAAAGCCTGAAACAATTAATTACCGTACATATAAGCCAGAGCGTGACGGATTATTCTGTGAAAGAATTTTCGGTCCTGTAAAGGATTATGAATGTCACTGTGGTAAATACAAGCGAATCAGATACCGTGGTATTGTCTGCGATCGATGTGGTGTTGAAGTTACTGAGAAGAAAGTACGTCGTGAGCGAATGGGACACATCTCATTGGTTGTACCTGTTGCGCATATTTGGTATTTCAAGTCGTTACCTAACAAAATTGGTTATTTACTTGGCCTGCCAACAAAGAAATTAGATACCATCATTTATTACGAGCGTTACGTTGTTATACAAGCTGGTATTAAAGCCGAAGATGGTATTAATAAGATGGATTTCTTAACGGAGGAAGAGTACTTAGATATTCTTGAAACCCTTCCAAAAGATAATCAACATCTTGATGATGATGATCCAAACAAGTTTATTGCTAAAATGGGTGCCGACGCATTACACATGTTGTTAGGCCGCATTGAGTTGGATTCATTATCATATGATTTAAGACATAAAGCAAATACTGAAACGTCACAGCAACGTAAGAATGAGGCTTTAAAGCGCCTTAACGTTGTGGAATCATTCCGTGATTCTCAAGGTATCAACCGTCCGGAATGGATGATTGTAAAAGTGGTGCCTGTAATTCCACCTGAATTACGCCCTCTTGTACCTTTGGATGGTGGTCGTTTTGCTACCTCAGATCTTAATGATCTTTACCGTCGTGTTATTATTCGTAATAATCGATTGAAACGATTAATTGAGATTAAAGCGCCTGAAGTGATCTTGCGTAATGAGAAACGTATGCTTCAAGAGTCTGTAGATTCATTATTTGACAATTCTCGTAAGTCAAATGCTGTAAAAACAGATTCGAACCGTCCTTTAAAATCACTAAGTGATAGTTTGAAGGGTAAGCAAGGTCGTTTCCGTCAGAACTTACTTGGTAAGCGTGTTGATTACTCTGCACGTTCCGTAATTGTTGTGGGTCCTGAGTTAAACATGCACGAGTGTGGTATACCAAAAGATATGGCAGCTGAGCTGTATAAGCCTTTTGTGATCCGTAAACTTATTGAGCGTGGTGTTGTAAAAACAGTGAAATCAGCGAAGAAAATCGTTGATAGAAAAGATCCTGTCGTTTGGGATATTTTGGAAAACGTGCTTAAAGGACACCCTGTTCTATTAAACCGTGCTCCTACGCTTCACCGTTTGGGTATTCAGTCGTTCCAGCCTAAGATGATCGAGGGTAAAGCGATTCAACTTCACCCATTGGCATGTGCCGCATTTAATGCGGATTTTGATGGTGACCAGATGGCCGTTCACTTACCATTAGGTAATGCAGCAATATTGGAAGCCCAAATGTTGATGTTAGCTTCTCAAAACATTCTTAACCCTGCTAATGGTGCACCTATTACTGTACCATCACAGGATATGGTTCTGGGTCTATATTATATGACCAAACCGCGTGAAGGTGCTAAAGGAGAAGGCTTATTATTCTATTCACCAGCTGAAACGAAAATTGCCTTTAATGAGAAGAGTGTAGATCTACACGCTATCGTTAAGGTTAAGACGACAGATACAAATGAAAAAGGTGAGATAGAAGAGCAAATTATTGAAACCACTGTTGGTCGTATTCTTTTTAACGAATTTGTGCCAAAAGAAGCAGGTTACATTAATGAGATCTTAACGAAGAAAGCGCTTCGTGACATTATTGGTAATGTTCACAAGGTATGTGGTACACCACGTACAGCGAATTTCCTTGATGATATTAAAAACCTTGGTTACCGTATGGCCTTCGAAGGTGGACTATCTTTTAACTTGGGTGATGTCATTATCCCTGCAGAGAAAGAGACACTAGTTCAAGAAGGATACGACGAGGTAGAAGAGGTAGTGAATAACTATAACATGGGTTTCATTACCAACAACGAACGTTACAATCAGATTATCGATATCTGGACGCATGTTAATGCTCGATTAACGCAAACTTTGATGAATCAGATTAGTACAGATAACCAGGGTTTCAACTCTGTTTATATGATGCTTGATTCAGGTGCAAGGGGATCGAAAGAGCAGATTCGTCAGTTATCTGGTATGAGGGGTCTGATGGCCAAACCTCAAAAATCTGGTGCTGAAGGCGGGCAGATTATTGAAAACCCGATTCTTTCGAACTTTAAAGAAGGACTATCAGTACTTGAGTACTTTATTTCTACTCACGGTGCACGTAAAGGTCTTGCCGATACGGCTCTTAAAACTGCCGATGCGGGTTACCTAACACGTCGTTTGGTTGATGTATCGCAAGATGTTGTTATTCTTGAAGAAGACTGTGGTACCTTAAGAGGTTTAACAGCTACTGATATTAAGAATAATGAAGAGATTGTAGCTTCGTTATACGAACGTATCTTAGGTCGTGTGTCTGTTCATGATATCTACCACCCAAGTACTGGTGAGTTGATTCAAAAGGCAGGTACTGAATTCTCTGAAGAGACCTCACGTATTATTGATGCTTCGCCGATTGAACGTGTCGAGATCAGATCGGTACTGACATGTGAATCTAAGAAGGGTGTTTGTGGTAAGTGTTACGGACGTAACTTAGCTACCGGACGTATGGTTCAGCTAGGAGAGTCGGTAGGGGTTATTGCAGCACAGTCGATTGGTGAACCGGGTACACAGTTAACACTACGTACATTCCACGTAGGGGGTACTGCTGGTAACATTACTTCTGAGAATAAAATTCTGGCTAAGTACGATGGTATTGCCGAAATTGAAGAATTACGTACGGTACCGTCTAAAACAGAAGAAGGAGAAGATGTTGATGTTGTTATCGGTCGTTTAGCTGAATTGCGTATTATCGATAAAAATACCAACATTGCCTTAACAACGAATCCGATTCCTTATGGTGCTAAGCTTTTCATTAAGAATGGTGCCGAAATTAAGAAGGACGATGTGATTTGTGAGTGGGATCCATATAATGCGCTTATCATTTCTGAGAAAAAGGGTAAAGTGGCCTTCGAAAACATGATCGACGGTGTGACCTTTAAGGAAGAGTCAGATGAGCAAACTGGTTTCCGCGAAAAAGTGATTACTGAGACACGTGATAAAACCAAGAATGCTGGTTTACGTGTGGTAAGTAATGATGGAGAGGTTCTTAAAAACTATAACTTACCTGTGGGCGCTCACATGGCAGTGGAAGAGGGTGATGCTGTTAAACAGGGTCAGATTCTTGCTAAGATACCACGTGCAGTTGGTAAAGCAGGTGATATTACAGGGGGTCTACCAAGGGTAACTGAGCTTTTCGAAGCGCGTAACCCAAGTAATCCAGCTGTAGTTTCAGAGGTTGATGGTGAGGTTACATTTGGTAAGATTAAGCGTGGTAATCGCGAAATTATCATAACCACCAAAGCTGGCGATGTTAAGAAATACTTGGTGTCGTTATCTAAGCAAATTCTAGTACAAGAAAACGATTATGTAAGGGCTGGTACACCGCTTTCTGATGGAGCGACTACTCCTAACGATATCCTGAGCATTAAAGGGCCTACAGCCGTTCAAGAATACATTGTAAATGAAGTACAGGATGTATACCGTCTGCAGGGTGTGAAGATCAATGATAAGCACTTTGAGATTATTGTACGTCAGATGATGCGTAAAGTGGACATTGCTGATCCAGGTGATACTAAATTCCTTGAGAAGCAAATTGTTGACAAGATTGAGTTCATGACTGAGAACGATAATATCTGGAGTCAGAAAGTAGTAGAAGATGAAGGTGATTCAACAACATTGAAAGCCGGAATGATTATTTCTGCTCGTCGTTTAAGAGATGAGAACTCACAGTTGAAACGTCGTGATCTTAAGTTGGTAACTGCTCGTGAGGCGGTACCTGCAACATCAAGTCAGGTGTTACAAGGTATCACGCGTGCTGCTCTTCAAACGAAGAGTTTCATGTCGGCTGCTTCCTTCCAGGAAACCACTAAGGTTCTTAATGAAGCTGCTATTCAAGGTAAAGTTGATAAACTTGAAGGCTTGAAAGAGAATGTTATCTGTGGTCACTTGATACCTGCTGGTACTGGTGTTCGCAATTACCGTAACATTGTTGTAGGTTCAAAAGAAGAGTACGACAAACTAGTGAACAAAGAGGTTGCTAGTAAGGATGTTGAGTAATTGTATTTTATAATATAATTTTAAGAGGGGAAGCACATTTTGTGTCTTCCCCTTTTTTAAAATCAGTTAATTATGGAAGAGAAGAAAAACCAAAATCAGTTGAATATTGAGCTAAATGAAGAGGTTTCACAAGGGACTTATTCAAACCTTGCCATTATAACACACTCACCATCTGAGTTTGTAGTAGATTTTGTGAGAATTATGCCTGGTGTGC
>Ga0193951_1001057_pt1 | contig 12324 bp, 12 predicted proteins | sample BB_2_MG_FD_140370 | JGI IMG/M metagenome (GOLD analysis project Ga0193951, IMG submission 140370) | Microbial mat bacterial communities from the Broadkill River, Lewes, Delaware, United States - BB_2_MG | ecosystem: Environmental > Aquatic > Freshwater > River > Microbial mats | place: USA... | reverse complement strand
AGAATAAGGTGGAAACAACCATATTAAATGGTGTTAAGTGCTAAGTACATTGGAGTACATAGTGCCTTGTAACAAGTGCCTAAAACAATAATTAAATTGCAAACGAAAAGTACCGTGTACTAAGCACGGCACACTTATATAAAATTTAAAAAACACATATACCATGCAACAACTAATCGAATGCGTTCCTAATTTTAGTGAGGGATGCGATATGGCCATCATCGAGAAGATTACCGATGAGATTAAAAAAATTGACGGTGTTAAACTGATTGATGTTGACCCGGGACAAGCAACTAACCGTACGGTAGTTACCATTGTTGGTACACCAACAGAGGTTTGCGAGGCAGCTTTTCAGGCCATCAAAAAAGCGCAGGAGCTGATTGATATGCGTTCGCATAAAGGTGCTCACCCACGTTTTGGTGCTACTGATGTTTGTCCGCTTGTACCAGTGGCTAACATTAGCATGGAAGAGACAGTGGCGTATGCTCACAAATTGGCGAAGCGTATTGGAACGGAGTTAAATATTCCGATCTACTGCTACGAGTTTGCTGCACAAGAAGACAAACGTAAGAATTTGGCGACTTGTCGCGAAGGTGAGTACGAAGCCATCTCTAAACGTATTGGCACAGCAGAGTGGAAACCAGATTTTGGTCCTGCTGAGTGGAACGAGAGTGTTGCTAAATCGGGTGTTACCGCCGTTGGTGCGCGTAACTTCCTAATTGCTTATAACGTGAACTTAAACACGACGTCTACACGTAGAGCCAATGCCATTGCATTTGATGTGCGCGAGCGTGGTCGTACCAAACGTGAGGGCAACCCTGTTACCGGTAAAATTGTGAAAGACGAAAACGGTAAGCCGGTAAGTATACCTGGTATGCTGAAGTCGGTAAAAGGTATTGGTTGGTTTATTGAGGAGTATGGTATTGCACAGATCTCGATGAACTTGACTGACATCACCGTTACGTCGTTACACAAAGCCTATGAGGCTGTATACGAGCGTGCCAATGCACGTGGTATTCGCGTAACAGGTTCTGAGATGGTGGGTGTGGTGCCTTTGCAGGCGATGCTTGATGCTGGTAAATATTTCTTACGTAAGCAAGAGCGTTCAACAGGTATTCCTGAGCGTGAGATCATTAAAATTGCGGTTAAATCAATGGGCTTAGATGAGTTATACCCATTTGATCCGGATAAAAAGATTATTGAGTACATCCTTAAGGACGAGAAAAAGCAATTGATAGACATGAACCTAACTGAGTTTGCTGATGAAACAGCTTCTGAGTCACCTGCTCCGGGTGGAGGTTCTATTTCGGCTTACGTTGGTTCTTTAGGTGCTGCTTTAGGTACTATGGTGGCCAACCTATCGGCTCACAAGCGTGGCTGGGACGATCGTTGGGAAGAGTTTAGCGATTGGGCAGAAAAAGGTATGGCTGTTGAAAAAGAGCTGTTGAGCCTGGTTGATGAAGACACCAATGCCTTCAACAAAATTATGGATGCCTTTGGTTTACCAAAAAGCAATGACGCTGAAAAAGCAGCTCGTAAAAAAGCCATTGATGACGCTACGGTATATGCTATTCAAGTGCCTTTCCGCGTGATGGAAGTTTCTTTTAAAGGCTTTGAAGTGATCCGTGCCATGGCTGAGGTGGGTAACCCTAACTCGGTAACCGATGCTGGTGTAGGTGCTTTATGTGCACGTAGTGCGGTAATGGGTGCTTTCTTAAATGTGAAAATCAACGCCGCTGGTCTTGATGACAAAGCTTATGTGGAGAAAGTATTGGCTGATGGTAAAATTATTGAAGACAAAGCCATACAGGAAGAGAAAGAGATACTAGAAATAGTAAACGGTAAAATCTAATACCATTCTTTATTATACTTCAAAACGGCCGCTAAGCAATTAGTGGCCGTTTTTTATTTTGTGCAAACAAGACATTATTGTTATTAGACTTAATAACACCAATAATACCAACTCCTATTCTCTACAAGTTGACCATCTTTATTACGAACCCAATTCGGTTCTGCCTCAGAAATACGTTTAGGGTAAATTCTATTAATAGCCCTTTGTTTCCCTTCTGGTAAAGTATTATAGCTAACTCCGAATTTAATTTTAGCTAAATCATCCCTCAACTCATTATAGGCCTTCTCTATTTCATTACGCACTGCGACGTAAAAACCATAGGTAGTCTCCCGATCACATTGCACAGACACAACAACCCTAGAAGCTTCTGCAACGCCGAAATATTGAACTTCGATAATCCTTTTTTCTGGATATGCATCTTCATAATTAGGATTTAAAACCCACAATTTTACCATATCCTTTAGCTTCGAAAGGTCTAATGACTCACCCTCTACGATTAATTTACCGTCTGCTTTTACCCATACACATAGGAGATTTCGTTCGGTATGAGACGAACAAACTACTACTAATAATAAACTTATAATACTCAAATAAAACTTGCTCTTAATCATTTTAATTGGCTTTAAGATTAAAGCAACGTTCGAATGCCCAAGAAATATAAAAATACTATTTCAATAATCCTACCCCTAATCCACTGCACAATTTCTCCAACTCCGCCTCAACATCTTCAGCGCTCTTTACCATTTTTAAAGCCATTAGTTTATTACCTGCTTTATCAAACAGGCAAATGAGCTTTTGCTTTTGGGTAACAACCTCAGTTAGATTAAAATTAGCGAGCTCAAATTATATTAAATGATTGATTTACGAGATATATTTTTGAAGCATAGCAAGCTATGGTGATAAAATTTAGGGAAGTAAATCGATCATTTAATGAAAAGCTACTAATGTCGCTTATAAACACTGATTTTCTTCGTCATATTTGCTCAACATAGCCCGCTATGTCTTCGCCAAAAATCCTTAAAACTCAATTTTTATAAGCGATTTGAGTCATTAATTTTATGTCAAACTGAGGTTGATATCTAAAGCACGATTGCTGCGGCTATAGGTACGGTATACTTTATTAGAGTTGCACAAACCAATCTTCATATCGGCTTGCACATCCATCCATTCGCCTCGCTTCACTATACCAAATAACATATCTCCATGGCGCACTTGTTGGCTTTCGAAATTAATAGAAGCATACGAACGCGTAAAGGCAATAAACGCACCTATTACAGCAACCACAAATCCCCCAATATTAGTTAGCATCAAAAACAAGCCTACGCACAACATTACAACTCCACTAAAAGAAGCTACTGGGCCAAAGGTCTTACCAAACTTATTGGTCTCTATCATCTATCCATATTTATTTACACTTGAACATCACGTCATTATAACAACTATTAAGGAAATAATAGCATTTATTAAGAATTTGTTAGTTCACTTTGGTACGGCTCTTGCTTTACATCAGTCAAACAAATAGTTCACTTAAACATTACAATTATGATTTTAGCAAAAATTTTTCTTTTAGCAGTTGTTACCATTGTCGTTAGTGCATTTATATTATCTGTTATTGATACGGTTACACAATTAAGACACTAAAAAAAATAAAGACAATGGTATTAAGCATACATAAGTAGAAGCGGCCGATCGTAACGATGGCCGCTTTTCTTATTTTTTTACCTAGCCCACCGTATTTGAGATTGCTTTGGCTTGTTTGTATACTTCCCCTGTTCATATCTACCATTACAGAATAACATTGGCATGCTGGGGCAAGCCTATTTCATAAGGATTAGCTGGGTCATTACTCCACTCAAACCAGCCTCCATCAAATAAAGAAACACGTGGCCAGCCCATTAACCAGGCATTAAAAAAAGCCTCGCTACCCCGCCAACCGGTGCCACAATAAAAAGCCAAGTGTTTATCGGGCGTCACATGCACTTCATTCCATATGGTTTCTACCTCTTGAGCTTCGCGAACAGTATGGTCCACATGGCGATAATTCTCCATGTGGTAGGCATCGGAACCACAATTGCCGAAGATAGCACCGGGTATACGGCCTTTCTTCTCAATGTAATTGTATCCGCTTACATCTCCAATAAACTCAGGCCATGAGCGCACCGAAACCAAATCAGCTTCTTCGGACTTAAGCATCTGTTTAGCCTCATCCATATCAACCATCAACTCAGGACAAGCCGGAATACTTAGTCCAAAATCAAGTACGGCTTGCTTAGGCACATCATCGGTCGCCATTTCATAACCAGCATCTTTCCAGCTCTGAAAACCACCATTGAGCACGCGTACATCTTTTACACCAGCGTATAGCATAATAACTGCACAGCGAATAGCTCCAATGTGACCAGCCGCACTACCCGGAAACGCATCAGCATTGTCAGGATGCATAAACTTACCATATAGAATCACTGTTGTATCAGCTGTAATGCCATGTTTTTCGAGTGCCGCCTTAAGTTCTTCAGGCTTTCTACGGTTCCACGTTTCTGGTGCTTCCAAAGCTAAGGTATCCATATCTATAGCCCCTGGAATGTGCCCACTTAAATAAGCTTCTCTATTGCGATAATGGGCATGTACAATAACTGTTTCACCTCCTTTATGTCCGGCCGGTATATCCCCCTTCACCACGCTGCTCACCCACTCTGGAAACACGAGGCGATCGTAACGCTTTAGCCGGTTCATGGGTAAATCTCCAGCCGCCCATTCATCCAGAAAATGACTGTAGATAAACACCTCTTCAAAACCTGCTTTGTTAAATAAATCTGCTACATCTTGCATCTCCTTCAAGCTGTAACCATATACAATCAGGGTATGATGAGCTGCAATGCCCTTTGAACGCACCACCTCAATCCAATCCATGTATTTGGTCCATTTGTAAGGCAAAGCTTTTGCACCAATAATATGGCCTCCCCTTTGCTCCTCTTGCATGGGCCAACCATTATAAGCATCAACAGGACGAACATCAATTAGTTTAACGTGCTCATCGTATAATAAATCAGACACTTGCTGGGTTGAAAGTAATTTTGACATGGTACTATTTTAAAATTTTAAAATTCAATATCGGAGGAATTATTATGAGTAGCAAGTATTGAGGATTATTAACTCATCCCCGAAAAGCTTTATCTTTTTTACTACTTTTAGCTAGATTCCTGTCTCTCACATTATGATTTACTAGCATGAAAGTCCTAATTTTCTACACTAAAACATTTGCGTACACACCATCAGAAAAAAACCTCGATAATGCGCCAGATCCGGGAGAGGCAGCGGCATTTACAGATTGCCTCTTGGCTTGTATACAAGCAGAGCTCAGCGATGAAGAAAAAGACATCAGAAGCCGCGAAAAAAAATTGGTAAACCACCTTAAGTGGGCGGCTCGTAAAAACAACACAAAAAAGATTGTGTTGCACTCTTTTGCGCATTTATCAGACACCAAAGCATCGGTTGAATTCACCATGCAGCTTTTTGATGCCGCACAAGCTAGGCTAGCTAATGCAGACTTCGATGTAGCACAAACACCCTTTGGCTACTTTCTTGATTTAAAAATTGATGCACCAGGCTTTTCATTGGCACGCATATGGGCCGAATTATAAGCCTCTTAAATTTAATAATAAACCATGCAGAACCTCATTAACTACATACAGCAATTTGTAAAACTCCAAGCTGAAACTATTGATAAGCTCAATAGATACAGTGATGTTGAATACTTTGAGAAAAATGAACTACTACTTGAAGCGGGACAAAAATGCAATAAAATTTGGTTTATCGACACAGGTATGATTCGTAAATACTACCTTCATGATGACAAAGAGTTAAGCACTTGGATACATACCGAAAATGAGACATTTACATCGTTGCAAAGTTATTGGTCACAAGCACCATCAAATGAATACCTGCAAGCTTGTGAACCATGCCGTCTCATTAGTATCTCGCGCAACAATAGTCAAAAGTTAGCTGCCTGTCCGGAAATCAATACGTTTACTCAACTACTTATTGAGAAAGAAATGGTACAGGTAGAGGAGCACACGCGAGAGTTGAGAGTACGCGATGCCAAAGATAAATACGCCTATTTCTGCCGCATTGCCCCTGAAGTTGTTAGGCGGGCCAAATTGGGTCATATCGCTTCTATATTAGGTATAACTCAAGAAACGCTCAGTAGAATTCGGAAGGCATAGTGATTTTTTGATCTGCATCAAAAAAAGATAAGTTTCTTTTGCGGTACTTTGCCTGAGCAAAAAAAATAAGAAGATGAAACTTACAATTCACAGTGGCCCTAAAGGCAAAATAGTTGAACTCGATTCTGGTTTTAACCTCCATACAGTTGACGACTTCATCGATCTGATAGGCAATGCCAATTACCATGAAACGAGTAACATTATAATATCAGAAAATAATTTACCCAAAACATTTTTCCAGCTAAAAACCAGAATGGCAGGCGAAGTACTACAGAAGTTCTCAACTTATAATCAAAAACTTGCCATCATTGGTGATTTTAGTTCGCTTGAAAGCAAGAGCCTCAAAGATTTTATTAGAGAAAGCAACCGCATTGGTCGAATACTCTTTGTAGAAAGCAGAACTGATGCCATAAGCAAACTCACGTAAAGCCAATTAATAAGATGAAGATTAATAGAAGTGAGAGGTGATTTGATAGAGCAAAAAGGCATGCTCGTCGATTATTTTCAATTTTGATGCAACCTTTAACTTACCTTGCTGTCTTTACTGCACAATTAACCTAATTTATATATCAACCGAAATCTTTTTTAATGGATTTAAAACAACGATTATGGCCATTACTGGCATTCATGTGGATGCTATTAACAAGTGCAAATGCACAAGAAAAATACACCGTTAGTGGTGAAGTAATTGATGCCGCAACAGGAGAAGCCCTAATTGGCGTTACCATATATACAGCAGACAAAACTGTTGGAACAATGAGTAATACCTATGGCTTTTATTCCTTAACCTTACCGGCTGGCAAGCAAACGGTAATGTATAGTTTTGTAGGCTATGCAACCCAGCAACGCGTCATTGACCTTAACGCCAACAAAACCATTAAAGTGGAGCTTGGCATTAATGAAACAGCGTTAAACGAAGTAGTTGTAAGTGCCGAAAAGAAAGACAAGAATATAGCTGCCACGCAAATGAGTGGCGAAAAACTGGATATGAAAACTGTAGGTAAACTGCCGGTTCTATTTGGCGAGCGTGATATTCTAAAGACCATCCAACTGCTCCCAGGTATCAGTACCGTTTCCGAAGGCGGCAATGGTTTTAGCGTACGCGGCGGGTCTATCGATCAAAACCTTATCTTATTGGATGAAGCACCTGTTTATAGCGCTTCTCACCTGATGGGTTTTTTCTCGGTATTTAATGCCGATGCCATAAAAGGTATGACGGTTTACAAAAGTGGTATTCCAGCTAATTATGGTGGACGTGCTGCTTCGGTGCTCGACATCACCATGCGCGATGGTAACATGAAGAAGTTTCAAGGTTCGGGTGGAATTGGCCTATTGGCCTCTCGCCTCACCCTCGAAGGGCCTATTATGAAAGACAAAATGTCTTTTATTGTCTCGGGGCGACGCAGTTATGCAGACCTAATGGCCAGAGGTGCCAACCAAATTGATGATGGCACTAAAATGTACTTCTACGACTTGAATGCTAAAATCAACTATAAGATCAATGATAAAAACCGAATTTTCCTTTCTGGTTATTTTGGTAAAGATGATTTTGGGTTTGATGATTTAGGTATGGATTGGGGAAACACAACAGCCACACTCCGTTGGAACCATTTATTTAGCTCTCGACTATTCTCAAATACAACAGCACTTTATAGCGAATACGATTATGGCTTTAACTTTGGTGATGAAGGTAGCATGTCGTCAGGCATTAAAGACGTTAGTTTTAAGCAAGATTTTACCTGGTATGCCAACCCGCAAAACACCACGAAGTTTGGTTTAAATGCGACTTATCACACCTTTTATCCTGGTGAATTCGAATTTGAAGATAATACGATATCCGACATTAGAGTACCTGAAAAGCAAGGCTTAGAATCATCGATATACATCAGTAACGAGCAAAAATTAGGTAGCAAGTTCGTTTTCGACTATGGCTTACGTGCTTCTATGTTCAACCAGTTTGGTGCTGGTGATAACATCACTTACGATGATGACAATAACATCATTAAAAAGGAGCACTTTAAAAAAGGTGAAATCATGCAGAGTTACTATGGTGTAGAACCTCGATTGGGTGCCAACTATAGGTATAACGACAAAGGATCGATCAAAGTATCGTATAACCGCATGGTGCAATACTTACATTTAATGTCGAACAGTACCTCAGGTCAGCCAACCGACACATGGACGCCGAGTACATTTAATGTTGACCCCACTAAGGTGAATCAATATTCGATCGGTTTCTTCCGTAACTTTATGGATAATGGGTATGAGTTCTCGCTTGAATCGTACTACAAAACGATGAAGAACATTAGCGATTATAAGGATGGCACACAGGTCATGTTAAACGAAGACATTGAATCCTACGTATTACAGGGCGATGGCCGTAGTTATGGTATGGAGCTTTACCTTAAAAAGAAGTATGGTAAATTCACCGGTTGGGTAAGCTACACCTTATCTAAAACTGAAAATAAGATAGACGGCATTAACAATGGTGAGTGGTACGATTCATCTTACGATAAAACGCATGATTTCTCCATCGTTACCAGTTTTCAGGCCACATCACGCTTATCAGTTTCAGCCAATTGGATCTATTATACAGGTAGTGCTGTTACATTCCCAAGTGGAAAATATGAGTTTGATGGTCACCAAGTGCCTTATTTTACCGAGCGCAATGGCTATCGCATGCCCGATTATCATCGTTTAGATCTTAACTTTCACCTCGAAGGCAAAGGCAAAGGACGCTTTAAGTCGAGCTGGGATTTCTCATTGTACAACCTGTACAACCAAATGAATGCGTATACCATTAACTTCCGCGAACAAGAGAATAACCCAAATGTTACCGAAGCGGTTAAGCTAAGTTTATTTGGCATTGTACCTTCTGTTACCTGGAACTTTAAGTTTTAATACAAAACACACAATCATGAAACGACTTTTTAAACATAATATCATGTTATTCCTATCTTTCACACTGGCACTTGGCACCTCGCTTCAATCGTGTGAAGAAGTTATTGATATTGACCTAAATAATGCCGATCCTAAGCTATCGGTAGATGGACTTATCAACCTTGGAGGAAAAGCACAAGTGCAGCTAAGCTATACCAGCAGCTACTTCTCTGCTGAAGAACCTCAATACGAGGAAAAAGCCACCGTAACACTCTCCACGTCTAACGGCATGGAGGAAACACTCACCCATCAAGGTAAAGGACGCTATGTGGGGCAAGCTATTGTAGGGCAAGTTGGGGTGAGTTACGAGCTTAATGTTACCGTTGAGGGCAAAACGCATACGGGAAACAGTACCTTGATGACCCCAACTGAAATAATGAAATTAGATCATAAACCGTTTGATAGTTTTGGTGAAGAAGGGGAATATAACCTGGAAATAACGCTTAAAAACAATCCAGAAGAAGAAAACTATTTTCTAATAAAGTATTACTTAAATGGTGAAGAAAAAGAAGATACTTACCATACGCTTTCTCACGAATATTTTCCTAAAGAAGAAACCATCGAGTTTAGCCCTTTCAGCTTTATTTTTACAGCTGATGATGTGGTAACCGTAAAAGCCTTTTCGATTGATGAGGCGACCTACGATTATTATTCTGAGCTGAGTGATATTGTTGGTTCGGATGGCGGTGATGGCTCAACACCATACAATCCAAAATCTAACCTTGGAAAAGATGTTCTTGGTTACTTCAGAGTATGGTCGTATGACGAACAAGATTATCACATAACCGAAGTAAAATAAGTAAAAGTAGTTGTTAGAATAATTAAAATGAAAAAATCCGATCTTTATTGGCATAAGCCTCTAGAGATCGGATTTTTTTTGACTATTTGTAGTTAAAGGCGGTTTATTTTTGGTCTTTCATTTCGATGACAACCACTCCATGCTGAGCCTTATCACCATATAAGTCGGTTGCTGTCTTACCTTTAATAACAGAAACCGTTTTAATATCGTTAGAATCAATGGCTTTCAAACTACCATCCAGCTCTTCTCCATTAACAATATATAATGGTTGCTTATTTCCTGCATCACCTTTTATTCGCAAAGTTGTGCCTGTTCCATTTTCTGCCTTTACTGTCGTTGAGTGAGCAGCAAGGCTTATATCGTCATAATCAACAGAAGCATCCTTCGTATTTATAATAACCACACCATCTTTACCTGCCTCACCATATGCCTGTATCATTTCTGGTCTTTTCTCCACATTAATACTTTTAATAGATTGAGTGGAAAATGTATTTAACTCCCCACCATACGGCTTACCTTCAACAACAAGCAAAGGCGATGTTTGAGTTGGTTTAGCTGACGATTTGATTTCGACCGTTGGTGCGTTATTTTCTGCCTTTTTAGTCGTTATCTCAATAGCACCATCCTTGGCTCGCTCCCCATATTTATCAATGGCGGCTTGTCCTTTCAATACATTCATCTGCTGTATATCTTCTGCATTAATTTTATCAATGCCTTCCTTAGTCACATCCTCACCATCAACAATATAAATGGGCTCTTTCCCTGACTTTGAAGCCTCTGATTGAGCCGGCTTTGACTCCCCTTGCAGACTAAATTTAAATTTTAACTGTAGCGTTTTATCCACCAGCACCTTATCACTAATGGTCGGCATTTTTTTCATAACGCCCAATACGATTCTTTCAAAATCAGCCTTGTAATCCACATTAACATCAGATACATCAACCGTTCCAGCCACATCTGTCTTGTAGGCCACAACCACAACATCGCTTAATTCAATGGCATTAGCATTAGCACCAATTACTGGTTGACGCACTTTACCCGATTGATTCACTTTAAAATGCACAGTAACCTCACCTTCAGCTCCAGCTTGTTGCGCAGAAAAAGGATATTTGATATTCATGGCTAAGAATCGCCTTAGGTCATTGGCCGAGGTAATTTCTTCTCCTATTGTCGACTTATATCCTTTCTCTGGGTTGGTAAAACTCAATAAAAGTGCCAGCATCAAAGGCAGCATTAGTATGCCTTTAGACCAACCCACTATCTTATTTGTATGTTTTTTATTCATCATTACAATTCGCTTTTTCGTTAAACTTTTATTAAAGTTATTCACCAATTGTAATCGCTTACTACCTTGTAGCAAGTTGAGCAAAGCGTACTGATACGACTTGGTTTCAATGGTTTGTTTGACCATAGCGTTGTCAACACAGTATTCATGGTTTTGGGCAATTAACTTGCGCAACCACCAAACAAACGGATTCCACCATTGCAATACCAATAGCCACTCGGCAAGCGATATATCAATTGAATGTAATTGAGAACAGTGCGTTCTCTCGTGTTCCAAAATCATAGGCCCATCAGCTTCTTTTTCTAAATCTTGAGGTACAAATATCGTTCTGAAAAAAGAAAATGGATTGACCGATTCATCGTCCATAAGCACCACTTTGTGCCCTTTGTACAAACGTGTTTCAGCCTTTTTCTTAAGCTGAAAAATAATACGATAACCCCATAATAAACGTAACATCAATATTGAACTTACAACACCAAACAAAACCACCAATGCCAGTTGCCAGTCAAAACCTTGCTGCACCACTGCCTGTGGTACCTCAGCAGACAAAGCTTGGTCAAATGGTAATAAATAAGAAGGGGTTGTTTGTGCTTCCGCAAACAGCCAGTTTTTCAACCATAAGGGCATAGCCAACATAGGCATAATCCATGGTACAATTAAGGTAGCTAGCAGCCACACTCTATTACGTTGAAAAAAACTATCGCGGGCAAGAATAAAAACATAGGCTAATACCATTAGACCGATAATAGCACCTGCTTTTAGTTGAAGTTCAAAAAAGGTATGCATTAGGCTTGTTTTTTCTTTTCAATAATATCAATTAACTCCTTTAGGTCATCTACGTTCAACTTATCTTCATTAACAAAGAACGACACAACATTTTTGTAAGACGACTCAAAGTAATCTGATACAACATTTTTTATAAACAGCTTACGGTAATCTTCCTTGGTAATAGCAGGATAATACTCATGCGAATTACCGTAGGAATTATGCGCCACATAACCTTTCTCTTCTAATCCACGAATAATTGTGCTAAACGTATTGTAATGTGGCCTTGGCTCAGGATGCTCTTTAAGTAAATCCTTAACGAAACCCTTATCAGCCTCCCACAATATTTTCATCACATCTTCTTCGCGCTTGGTTAATCGTTTTGTAATCATTGCTTTTGCCATTTAATAGTGTACCATGAATGTATTGACAATACAAATATAACTAACTAATTCGTTTT
>Ga0193951_1001056_pt1 | contig 12334 bp, 10 predicted proteins | sample BB_2_MG_FD_140370 | JGI IMG/M metagenome (GOLD analysis project Ga0193951, IMG submission 140370) | Microbial mat bacterial communities from the Broadkill River, Lewes, Delaware, United States - BB_2_MG | ecosystem: Environmental > Aquatic > Freshwater > River > Microbial mats | place: USA... | reverse complement strand
CATAAAGTTTTTTATAATTCTGTGAAAAATAAGACCATTATAGTATCCATTTTTGATATGAGTAGTAAAATTTTCCACTGTTTTTGGAGCAAGATCTGGTCTTAATTCTATTTCTATATTTCCCTTTGTTGTTTCGAGTACTGCAATAGGGTTTGCAGCATATACTGTAGCAATACTTAAAAGTATAAGTAAAAGTTTCTTCATTTGTTTCCTTTATATGTTTGAATAAGATAATAACAAAAGATAACTTAACCACTCTTGGGAAAACTTGATTAAATATCAAGTTATAAACAAATATTTACTATAATACTTTTAAAATTTATAAAGGTATCTATTATTTTAAAACACATATTCACAAACAGTGCAGGTATTTTAGTTTCGAGAATTTTGGGTTTTTTAAGGGATCTTTTAACTGCTTCAATTCTTGGGGCAAATATATATAGTGATATATTTTTTGTCGCATTTAAGCTGCCAAATTTATTTAGAAGAATATTTGCAGAAGGTGCGTTTACACAAGTATTTATACCTGCATATGCTAAAAATAACCATAAAGTAAGTTTTAGCACGATCATTTTTTTACAATTTTTAGCTTTTATTATGTTACTAAGTTTTATAGTAACAATATTTTCATCATTTTTTACAAAGGTTATTGCGATTGGGTTTAGTCAAGATATGGTTGTATTGGCTTCACCACTAGTTGCTATTTGTTTTTACTATTTGCCTTTGATATTTGTGGTGACATTTTTAGCAGCTCTTTTGCAGTACAAAAATCATTTTACAACAACTGCATTTTCAACGGCACTTTTAAATATCTCTTTAATAGGTTCTCTTTTGTTATCTCAAGATTTAGAATCATCTGAGATAGTATATTATATGAGTTGGGGTGTTGTTGTTGGTGGAATTTTACAAGTTCTTGTGCATTTTTATGCAATCAAAAAACTTAATATTAAATTCTTTACTATAAATATAAAAAAGAAAAAAAGAGATATAAAACAAAGCAAGTTTTATAAACAATTTTATCCAGCTGTTTTTGGAAGTAGTGCTTCACATATTGCTGCATTTTTAGATACTTGGTTAGCAAGTTTTTTACTTTCTGGAAGTATTAGTTACCTTTATTATGCAAATAGAGTGTTTCAATTACCTTTAGCTTTATTTGCAATTGCTACATCAGTTGCATTGTTTCCTACAATTGCAAAGTCTATAAAAAATAATGATGAAAAAAAAGCTTTACAATATTTAAGAAAAGCTTTTTTTATATTACTAGGACTTTTAGGTTTAGCTACTTTTATTGGTGTTGTTTTTGATGAATTTATTGTTTGTTTATTATTTGAAAGAGGTGCATTTGAAAGTTCTGATACAACTCAAACTGCTATTGTTCTTACTATGTATCTTGTAGGACTTTTACCTTTTGGTTTAGCAAAAATATTTTCACTTTGGTTATATTCACATGAAAAACAAGGGCTAGCTGCAAAGATTACTATGTATTCGTTGAGTTGGAATATTGTTTTATCATTAGTGTTGATCAAACCTTATGGTATAGTAGGACTTGCACTTGCTAGTAGTTTGAGTGGTTTTGTATTGTTTCATTTAACATTAAAAGAGTTTGGTTATTCAAAATTCATAGGGTTATTGAAAAATAAATTGTAAAAAACATCTAAATATCGAATAGTTTTTACAATTTATAGTTATACTTCTATTTATTGTAGAGAAGTGTCTGAGTGGCCGAAGGTGCTTCGTTGGAAGCGAAGTTTAGTGAAAGCTAACGAGGGTTCGAATCCCTTCTTCTCTGCCATATAATTATTACTTATTACTTTAAATATTATTATCATATATAATCATTTTACTTTGCATTACTTTTAAGATATCAGTAGCTAGCTCAAACTATTTCAAATAGAGATAAACAAAATCAAGAATTAACAGTATATATAAAAGAGCTATTTAAAGAGTGTAATGGGATTTATGGATATAGAAATATTCATAAAGATTTAATTGCCTCAGGGATTTATGTAAATAAAAAAAGAGTAGCAAGACTTATGACTCAAGTTAAGTTATATGGTGTAGGAACATATAAATGAAAACCAAAGCACAAAGCTGGTGCAAAACATAAAGCATATACAAACCACTTACAACAATGTTTTATCGCTAATAAACCTAATGAAAGTTGGGTAAGCGATATAACTTATATCATAACACATGAAGGTTGGATATATTGAGCAACAGTTTTAAATACTAAAGTGATTTTACACTCAGATCAAGGAAGTCAATATAGCTCTTATGAATATAAAATATTTGCAAATAAACATAATATTATTCCAAGTATGAGTAGAAGAGGAAATTGTTATGATAATGCAGTTGCAGAAAGTTTTTTTAAAACACTTAAAAAAGAGTTAGTTCGTAAACATGTATTTATTACAAGAGAGGTAGCAAAATCAAAGATATTTGAATATATATAGAGATGTTTTATAATTCAAAAAGAAGACATAGTTATTTAGGATATATAAGTCCGAATGAATTTGAAAAAAGATACAATAATTCTATTAAATAAGTTTAGGTATTAACTGAATTGTTTAATGTCTATAATATTGGGGTCATTCCATTCATCTCTCTAATTAATTGCTGTGATTCAAGAAGTCTTTGAATATCTTCTTCTATCATAATTGCATAAGTATTGAACTCTTGTCCTAATGTCATAGGAACAGCATCTTGAAGTTGTGTTCTTCCCATTTTTATAATATCTGCAAATTCTAGTGCTTTTGCTTGCATAGATGTTTCAAGTATACGCATAGAATCAACAAGTTCGAATATTTTTTCATACAAAGTGATTTTTATTGCCGTTTTGTATCATATCGACAACAAACTGATCATGATATTTGCCATCGATAATTTCATCACAAGCTTGACATATGTCATTTTTTTATTTTCAGTTAACTCTTCTAATTCATAATTTGCTAATGCAGTTGCTTTTTTTACCTTTGCAAGTTAGGTAATAAAAGTTGCAAAATTTGATAATTTAATTCCTGACGCTTCAAAGTTCTCTTGTGCTCGTGCAGTTTGAATCCCATAATAAGAGTCTTTTGATATTTCTTTTTATTTTCTTGGGGTATTATACTTATGGATACTTGCTATTTTCAAAGTGTGTAAAAATTCTTTATAATCTAATTTTGCTATAATTAAAACCATTTTATGTCTGAATATAAAGTGATGGGGATTTTAATGAAAAAAATAATAATGAGTAGTGCCCTTTGGGCTGTTAGTGTAGTTGCAAATCCTATTTATGCTACTTTTGATGTGGTAGCTTTTCAAAGTGCGAATGTTGCTTTTACAAGCGGCGGAACTGTAGATAAAATAAATGTCAATATAGGAAGTGTTGTAAAACAAAATGAAGAGTTGGCAAAAGTAAATAACGACGATGCTGAAGCGATGCTTGATGTGTATCAGACATCTCTTACGTATGCAAAAAAAGATTATGATAGACAAGTAAAACTGAAAAATATAATAGATAGAGCAAAATTTGATAGCTATGAAAATATATATAGAAGTGCTCAAGCTCAGGTAAAATATCAAAAAGCATTATTGGCAAAAACTGTATTAAAGGCTCCATTTGATGCGTTAGTTATCTCAAAAGAGATTGAAGTAGGTGATGTAGTAAGTGCACAACAACCAAAGACGGCATTTACACTTCAAAGTATACACAAAAGAAAGTTGATACTACAGTTTGATCAAAAGTATCATAATGTAGTAAAAGTAGGTGATAGTTATAGTTATAAGTTAGATGGTGATACAAACGATTACACTGGAACTATTTCTAAAGTATATCCTTATGCAAATACACAAACAAGAAAAATCAAAGCTGAGGTTTTGGTTGATGATATGGTTGTTGGATTATTTGGTGATGGATATATCACAACAAAAGAGTAAAAAATGTATAAATTTGCTATAAATAGACCCATCACAACATTGATGGGTGTTTTGACATTTATTGTATTTGGATTGATGTCGTATAAAACTATGCCAATCAATCTTTTTCCAAATGTTGATTTTCCAGTTGTAACTATCCAAACCCAATACAACGGTGCAGATGCAAGTACAGTTGAAACAAAAGTAACTGACAAGATTGAAGAGGTGGTAAGTGGAATCGATGGGATTGATAAACTTATGTCTACAAGTTATGAGGGATTGAGTGTTGTAACGATTCAATTTGAACTTTTCAAAGATTTAAACGTAGCTACAAATGATGTACGTGATAAAATTGGGACACTTATTTTACCTGATGAAACAGAGAAACCATCAGTAAAAAAACTTGGTGCAAGTGGGGCTGTTATTAGTTTGTTTGTTGCAACGAAAAAAAATGACACAACTGCTTTAATGAGGTTAGCAGATGAAAAACTCAAACCAAAACTTCAAAGAATCCAAGGGGTAGGGGAAGTAAATATTATAGGATTTCAAGAAAGAGAGATACGAATCTATCTGAATCCTTTTTTACTAAATAAATATAATATTACAGCTTCTGAGCTACAAAATATCATCTCAAACCAAAATATCTCTCAAGGAGTAGGAAAGCTTATAAACAATGAAAAAGAGATCATTGTAAAAGTAAAAGCAGATGCATTAAATGTAGAACAACTACAAAACATACTTGTTAAACCAGGTTTAAAACTACAAGATATAGCTAGAGTTGAAGATGGTTTGAGTGATACAAGTAGTTTTTCATCATTTAATGGAAACCAAGGAGTGATGCTAGAGGTGAAAAAAATATCTGGTGAAAATGTTTTAAATATCATCAATGAAGTCAAACAAATTATGCCAAGCCTACAGGAAATTGCTGGGGATAATTTTGAGTTACAACTTTTACAAGATCAAAGTGACAAAATTTTGGTAAATATAAACAATGTAACTTTTGACCTTATTTATGGTTCGATACTTGCTATTATCATTGTATTTTTCTTTTTACGAAACTTTACAGCAACCATTACTTCTGCTTTAGCGATACCTACTTCTATTATAGGTACTTTTGCTATTATTGATTGGATGGGTTATGACCTGAATCGATTAACACTTATTGGTCTTACATTAGCTATTGGTATTTTTATTGATGATGCTATTGTTGTTATTGAAAACATCACCAAAAAAATGGAAGAGGGAATGGCTCCGTTTAAAGCATCATTTGAAGGGATAAAAGAGGTTGCATTTTCTATTCTTGCTATCTCTTCTGTGTTACTTGCTGTTTTTATTCCTGTTGCTTTTATGGATGGGATTGTTGGGATGTTTTTTAACTCTTTTGCGATGACTGTTGCTGCTGGTATTGTGATATCATATTTTGTTGCTGTAATGTTTATACCTACGGTTGGAGCTAGAATTTTAAGTGCAAAACAAAGTAAATTTTATAATTTTACAGAGCCATTTTTTGTAGGTATAGATAAAGTATATATATCAATATTAAAACCTCTTATTCGATTTAAAACTATTACAATAATTGTGACAGTTGGTCTTTTGGTTGCTTCTACAAAACTCTCTGTTGGTATGGATTTTATGCCTATGGAAGATAATAGTGAGTTTCAAGTATTTATAAAAGCTCCAGTTGGAACAAATATTGAAAATATGAAACAAGATGTACAACCGCTTTTAGAAAAAATTGAACAAGACCCCGCAGTTGAGTATAGTGTTTTATCAATTGGATATAACAGTGCAAAAGAGATTCACAAAGCAAAAATATATGCAAAAATGAAACCAAAAGAGCAAAGAGTTGGTATATCTCAAGAAGATATGGTAATCAAATACACCAATGAGTTCAAAAACTATAAAAATATGGTAGTAACGGTTGAGGACTTGCCACCTTTTGATACTGGAAGTTCAAACGCTCCTATACAGATAGTTGTAACGGGTGATGACTTAAATGTATTAAACGAAACAACACAAAAAATTATGACTATGCTTTCCCATACAAAAGGTGTAGTAAATATAGATAGAGATTATGAATCTGGAAAACCAGAGATAAAAATCGACATTAAAAGACAAAATGCACAAAAATCAGGTGTGAGTGCTAGTGAGATAGCGGGAATTTTAGGAAGTGCATATTCAAGTACACAAGCTATCTCATTTTATGAAGAGCAAGGGCGTCAGTTTGATATCACGCTACGATTTGATGACAAGTATAGAAAAAGTATCGACGATATGAAAAAACTTCAGGTGCGAAGTACTAATGGCGATTTGGTATCTTTAGAAGGGATTGTTACCTTTGAAGAAACAAAAAGTACTGCATCAATCAATCGGTTTGATAGAGAGAGAAAAGTGCTTGTAACAGGTGGACTTTTTGGAGATAGTTTAGATAATGTTGTAAGTTCAATAGATAAAGAGATAACATCACTTTTACCAAAAGGGTACAACTATAGATATACTGGAGATGTTGAAAATATGGCAGATACAAATGCAGCATTTGGTGGAGCAGTTTTATTGGCTGTTATACTTATCTATTTAATTTTAGCTGCATTATATGAGTCATTGATTCAACCATTTATTATCATGGTTTCTATGCCATTGTCATTTACTGGTGTGATGGTTGCTTTGTATTTGACAGGAAATACTTTTAGTTTATTTGTAATGATTGGTATAATCTTACTTTTAGGTATGGTTGGGAAAAATGCGATTTTAGTAGTTGACTTTGCAAACAAAGCTGTAAAAGATGGAAAAAGTGTAGATGAAGCACTTTTAGAAGCTGGAGAAAAAAGATTAAGACCGATTTTGATGACTACATTTGCTATGATTGGAGCGATGGTTCCCCTAGCTTTTGGTACTGGTGCAGGAAGTGAATCAAATGCACCTATGGCATTGGCTATTATTGGAGGACTTGTTAGTTCTACAGTACTGACACTTTTAGTTGTACCAGCGATTTATAAGTTTATGTATCCTTTAGATCAACTTTTAAGAAAATTTTATGAGAAGGGAAGCGTCGATGATAGATAAAAAATATGAGTTTGTGCTATTTGCATTTTTGATGGCATTATTTATGTCTGGATTTATGAGTTTAATTGTGACATTTATCAATGTAGGGTTTGTAGATGGAATTTTTGGTATGTGGGTAGAAGCATACTGGAAAGCGTTTTTAGTAGCATTTCCTACTATTTTTTTAGTTGTTCCTCGAGTAAGAAAGATTGTAAATTATCTAATAAAATAGCCTTTTTAAACCTTTAAAAGTATCATGTAGGTCTTATAGTGAAAAAAAAATATTTTTTAAGGCTGAAATGAACAAAATTTAGGGAAAAAACTATATAATAATTATATTTCATATTTAAAGGTTATAGGTGAAAATAGTAGCTTTTCTCATTCTCTTAGTCAATTTTATGTTTGCTAATTCGTTAACTGAATTATTACAAGAGTACAAAGATAACTCAGCTAATTCATTAAAAACTGTGGATGAAAAAATAGGCAATGTTATTGTTTATTCACAAAAAGAACTTCTGTTAATGCAACACAATAAGTTAAGTGATGTATTAAAAGAGTTGCCTCTTTTAAATCTCAATAAAAATCGTTACGGTGTATCAACCCCCTCTTTGGCAACTACAAAAGCTACTTTAAGTGGATTTTTTAGGTTGTATATCAATGATCAAGAGGTGAGTTCTATACATAGTCAATCATTTGCAACATCTTGGGGAGAAATGCCATTAGATTTTGTAGATTATATTGAAGTATATTATGGAGATAGCTCTTTTTCACTTGGCAGTGAAACAGGTATATATTTTATAAGAGTGTATACAAAGTCTGCGAGTAAAGAAAACTCTACAGAACTAAAAACAATATTTTCAAATAATAATTCATTGAGTCAAAGTCTGACTCATTCAGATGTTTTTACGAATGATTGGTCTTATTTACTTTTTTTAAATCAAAACACTATAAAAGATGAAAATAGTTACAAAAATCAAAAGCTAAAAAATGATATGAAAAGTAGATATTTTTATTTAGATTTGACTAATGATACCACAAAAATAAATCTTTCTTATGTAGATATAAAGAAAGATAATTATATGGGACTTTCAAACGATGTTGTTCCTCAACAAGGTGAAATAAAAGCACAAGATTATTTTATAAATTTTAGTAAACATCTACTCGAAGATAAATCCATTAAAATTGGTGCCTCTTATGCCATTAATAGCAGAGAACATCAAGAACAAGATGAGGAACTTGTTCCTATCCCTAGTGCCAATGGAAATACGCTTAAAGAATATGAAGAAAATCTGAAATTTACAAAATCAACTGGATATATCTCTAAAGAGTTAAATTTAGGAAGTCATAAACTGTTGGCATCATTTCATATAAAAAATAAAACATACAAAATAAAGAATAGTAAAATAGTAACATCTAGAAATACAAAAAAAGAGACGACATATTCTTTTACATTCGAGGATGAATTAAAAATAAATAATGATTTTATGCTAATAGGTAATTTAAAGTATGATAAATACAAAAGAGATGATTATTTAAAAGATGAAAATGAAGAGATGTATAGAATTGGTTTTATCTATACACCATTTAGTAATTTTGGTATAAAATCATTTTATACAAAAACATATTTGCCGCCAACTTTTTATAATGTAGATTTTATATCAAAAAGTAATAAAAATATAAAAACACAACATTATAAGTTTCTTGTTACTGAGGCTGCTTTTACAACTGAAAAATCAAAACTTGGAATAATTTATCACAATGTAAAAGTTGATGACTTTCTTTATTACTTGAATCATCCTTTTGTTCCAGGTTTTATTAATATTGATCATCAAATTCAAACTGAAGGACTGATGTTCAATTATAAATATAATATATCAGATCAAAATGATATCACAATTAATTATTATATGACAAAAACTAGTGAAAAATCAAATAATACTGAAGATGGTGGATATATTAAGTTTATGGGTAGAGATGCTTCATTTGAATATTTTGCCTCTATTATTTATAAAGAAGGATATAGTTTTAAACCTGACGGTACAAACCATGTGGTAGTTGATGATAGTTTTGATTTAAATTTAGGGGCTACATATTACTATACAAAAGATTTGAGCTTTAGTCTCAAAGGTGAAAATCTATTAAAAGAGTCTACAGAATCATTGTTTTTTGATGGAGAAACAAAGAAGAATTTCTCTTTAAATGACTTTGGTAGAACGCTTTCATTATCTGTGAAATGGGTATTTTAATGAAAAATTTAATTTTAATTATTGTACTTTTTTCTTTATCTTATGCAGATACATATACTTTTTTGGTTAATAAATATGATAAAGAGATGGAGCTTGAGTCTAAGATTATTAAAAAAATAGCAAAAATATCTGTAAAACAAAAAGTAGTTTTATTTATTCCTAAAATAACAAAAAATGAAATGAAATTTTATTCTAAACTATTTACCTTATCAAATAGTTGTGAAGAAGCAAATTTTATATTTGTGAAAAAGAATATTGGAAATATTAATCTTTGTAAAAATAAACCAGGAAAATTATATTTTACAAATAATTATAAAAAATTGTTAAATAATAAAGATTATTTTGGTGCATTTTTTTGGAGTAAAAGTAGACCTAACATAGTATTTATAAAAAAGAGACTCGATAAGATGTTAATATCGTTACCAAATACTTATCAACAATTTGTGGAAGATATATAATGAACACTATCAAATACTTATATAGTGCAAAATTGAAAGTGATTGTTTCATTTTTAATTGCATTGATTTTATTTTTTTTATTGTATGAAACAATTAATTTAGAACAAAAAATAGAAAAAAATATGATTGAGATATCAACTTCAGATGTCTTTTCTATTACAAGAAACAACGCTTTAGAGATCAAAAGATTACTAGGATCAAGTGATAATTATGTAAAAGATATACAAAAAAATATTAATTTGCAGAAGCGTATTGAGCAAAGATTAAAACTTTTAATCACAAGTAATATTAAATATGCATATCTTTTATATAAGGATAAAAATGAAACTTTCCGTTTTCTAGTGGATGCTTCAAAACCAGATGAAAAAGCATTGATAAATCAGAAGTTTGATGTAGATAGTCAAGAATGGTTTGATATATTTGTTGATAAAAAAGAAAGATTTATACAGCATGAGTTTTTAAAAAGTTTATCTATTAGTTTTATTGTTCCAATAATAAAAGAAGACTCGGTTGAGTTAGTTTTAGCAATCGATTTTTCATTAAAAAAAGTTGAAAATATAAACAGTGTAATACAGCTAATGCAAAATGCAATCGTAGTGATTTTAGCTATTCTTTTTTTATTTTTTATTGTATTAGTTATTCAAGCATTTAACTATCATCAAGTTAAAAAAACTGCTTATATTGATAAACTGACAAATGTTTATAACCGAAATTATCTCCATGAGAAAGAGGAAAATATACAACTAGAAAATTATATTTTAGGAGTCATAGATATAGACTACTTCAAAAAAGTAAATGATACTTATGGACATGATGTCGGGGATCTTGTATTGAAAAAAACTGCTGCTGTTATTTTAAATACGATTAGAAGTGTAAATGAAGAAGATATTGTAATTCGATATGGTGGTGAAGAGTTTATTGTTTTAGTGAAAAAATCTGCAAAACAAAAAGTTAAAAATAGATGCAGGGTATTTAACAGAATATTAAAAAATATAGAACAATATAAATTTAAAATATCAGAAGCAGAAGATTTAAGTATAACAGTCTCTATTGGAATAAATCTCACCCCAAGTAAATATAGTAATTTTTCAGAAGCCTTTAAAGTTGCTGATTCTGCACTTTATAAAGTAAAAGAGAATGGTCGAAATAATATAGAAATAGTAGAATAATTATCAGCATAAGATTATTAATATTTAGCTAAAATTCCCATAAAGATACCAATACCAATCCAAAGGATTTAGAAATGAATAATGTGTTTACAGCCATAACAAATATCGCAAAGGTTATAGATAAAAGAGTATTTAAAAATTATGATGAATTTGTTATTCCTAATGACTTAACACAAACAAATCTGAATATACAAGAATTTTGTGACAAAATTGCAAGAGAAGAATTTAAAGCAGTTCCGAGTATTAAAGCTATTGTAACTCAAGATGATAAAAAAACAGAAGTATTAAATGAAGATGGGCAATATATTGTAAGTTTTATCTCTATTGACAATATAGATTTACTTGATCTTGGATTTTCAGTAGGAAGTATTTTTGGAGTTTATGATAAAGTGATTGAAGGACATAGTTTAATAGCAGCATCTTATGTGACTTATGGACCAACATTTCAACTAGTTTATGCGACACAAGATTTAGGTGTAGAGTTTTATGCTTTCGATGGTGATAAATTTATAGATATAAAACCTTTTAAGCTTGATGCTAAAGGGAAAATAAACTCAACTGATGGTGATGTTGCTACATTTGATACAAAACATAAAGAGCTTCTTCAGAGTTTATTTGATGAAGGATATCGATTAAGAATTAGCAATTCTCTTTCATTGGATATGCATCAAATTTTATTTAAAAGAGGAGGGCTTTACTCTTCGCCAGTAACTTCAAAAGATCCAAATGGTACATTTGATTTAGTATTTGAAGCATATCCTATATCATATATCATAGAACTTGCTGGTGGAGAAGCAATTGATGGAATAAATAATATATCAGATTTAAAAATTGATGGTGATATCTCTAAAAAAACACCGATATATTTTGGATCTAAATATGAAATAGGAAAAGTTAAACAAGCTTAATGAAAAGTTATGAGTATATTATCGTAGGCGCTGGTATCTCAGGTTGTTCTACGGCATACGAACTTTCAAAACATAGTGATAGTATACTTATTATAGATAAGAATTCAGGTATAGCCCAAGGAGCTTCTGGTGCTGCTGGTGCTTTTTTATCGCCTTTATTAGGAAAACCAAACTTATTTAAAGACTTAGTCTCAAAGTCGTTAGAATATTCAACAAAATTTTATAAAAAAAACTTTCTTACACATATCAATAATTGTGGTACAACTAGGATTCCTCAAAATGAAAAAGATGAAAAAAAGTTCCAAGAGTATATTCCATATATGGACTTCCCTTATATAAAAGAGAAGGAGGGGTATTTTTTCCCTATAGGAAGTGTTGTTGATAGTTCAAATGTATGTAAATCCATGATTCATTCTTCTTTGATAGAAAAAAAGTTTAATTATGAAGTGATTAGTATTGAAAATGTAAATGGCATTTGGATAATAAACAATGAGATACAAGCTCAAAATATTATTTTTACAACGGGTAGCGATGTCTCTTTGATAGATCAATTTTATTTAAATATTAGAGGTGTTTGGGGGCAAAGAATAGATATCAGTACTACAAGTTCGTTT
>Ga0193951_1001055_pt1 | contig 12341 bp, 11 predicted proteins | sample BB_2_MG_FD_140370 | JGI IMG/M metagenome (GOLD analysis project Ga0193951, IMG submission 140370) | Microbial mat bacterial communities from the Broadkill River, Lewes, Delaware, United States - BB_2_MG | ecosystem: Environmental > Aquatic > Freshwater > River > Microbial mats | place: USA... | reverse complement strand
CCCAGTATTATATACACACTGCAATCCCCTAAAATAGCTTGACAGATTTTACAATAATTTAGTTGAATGGACTACAAACATAAAATAATTAATAGAGCCTTCATTTATAATCATAAAAATGGATAATATAAAAGGGCTACCCAAAACGAGTAGCCCTACATATATATTAATTAAAGAAAATACTATTTCCCAAAAGTAGTTGTATCAATAATATATCTACCGTGAGTACCAAAACCTATTTTACCGTCCTCGTCCCAAGCCTCAACAGCAAACTCAAGTTTTTTACCTTCAACTTTAGTTAATACAGCCTTACAAGTAACTTTTTTCCCTACTGGAGTAGCTTTTATATGCTTAACATTAACAAATGTTCCTACAGTATTATAGTTTTCAGCCATTTTGGGTAAAACAACATTTAGCGATGCTTTTTCCATAAGTGCAATCATAGCAGGGGTAGCAAAAACCTCAACTAATCCCGAACCATATTTTGAAGCAGTGTCATTATTTGTTACCATTTGTTCTGCAACAAATTCCATCCCCTCTTTTAAATCAAATTCCATAATAATTATTTTTTATCGTATTCTATCGTATGATCTTACTAAAGCTTCGTCTTTAATAATATTCTTAACTGCAGCAAATGTAAGAATTGTAGACACTAAAGGTAATATTGTAACAAATCCAAAGCTACTTGTATCGGAAACTATTCCCCATGTTTTGAAATAGAAAACAAGAATTGGAAGCCCTAACATAGCAATAGCATTAAAAACAGAAAGTCGTATTTGTAAAGGTCGTTTCTTGTATAAGAATATTGTTACAAAAGTTACTAATACAGATAAAACTAATAATATTTGAAATGCTAAAATAGAAGGAGCTTCAACAATAGCCTCACCCTCGGTAAATACTATTTCGCTAAAGCGAAGTTCAAAAACGTTATTCCCAATTAAAAAAGTAGCTAAAGGAAAAAAGAATAGAAGCGAATTTAATATTAATGCTCCCAATAAATAAAGTGTCTGTTTGCGTTGTATCATAATATTTTTAGAAGCAAAAATAACAAATTCACTAATTACAAGAAACTATTCTATATATTTCTTTTTTGTGAAGCCAAAACTACACTCAACGCTCAGCATAAGCATTGCCAAACATTTATTTACTTAATATTTCGTTTGTTTGGTAACAGAAACATACACAAAGTAAAAAGCGTGTTAACTTAACCAAAGTTGTTTTTATTCTATTGTAATTCATTATGACTTATTATTACAATCTAATATTATCAGTACTAAAAATAGAATCGGCTGTTATATCAATAATAGCATCAATAATTAATCTCAATATTTATAACAAAGTTGAATTTAACTATAATCTAAATATTTTTAATCTTCATTTAGCACCACAATACAATTAACATTCAACGCAATAAGCTAAAACCTTCCCTATTAATCATTACAAAACATAATTTTATTTGAATTTTTATTTTTTTTATAGTGTTTTTTTTGATATTTTAACCGTTTATTTTTGCCTCGAGCAATGGCAATTATTAATTTTACTAGCAATAAAATAAATATTATGAGAAAGATAGAAGCGTCAGAATTGATAATTAATAGCGATGGATCGATTTTCCATTTGCATCTTAAACCAGAGAACATTGCAGATACTATTTTACTAGTTGGCGATCCTGGAAGAGTTGATATTGTTGCAAGTTTCTTCGATAATATCGAGCACACATCGTGTAATCGCGAGTTTGTTTCAAAAACGGGTACTTATAAAGGCAAACGCTTTACAGCACTGTCTACTGGAATAGGTACCGACAATATTGATATTGTTGTAAACGAACTTGATGCTCTTGCAAATATTGATTTAAATACGCGTCAAGTAAAAGAAGAACACAAGCAACTTACTCTTGTTCGCATTGGTACTTCGGGTGCTATTCAGGGAGATATTGAAGTTGACACTCCAGTTGTTTCTGAAATGGCAATAGGTTTTGATGGGCTTTTAAATTTTTATGCTAACCGCGATAAAATTGCGCAATTAGACTATGAAGATGCCTTTATGTCACACACAAATTGGAATAAGAAACTTACTAGCCCATACTTTGTAAAAGGCGACAATGAAACTATAAACAAATTAGCAGTACTTGGTCGTAAAGGTATGACTATCTCGGCTCCTGGATTTTATGGTCCACAAGGAAGAGTTCTTCGTCTTCCTCTTCAAGACTCAGACTTAAACGAAAAAATAGAATCGTTTAGATATGAAAACAAAGCAATAACAAACTTCGAAATGGAGTGTTCGGCCATTTATGGTTTATCAAACTTACTTGGACATAAATCGGCAACTATTTGTGCAATTATTGCAAACAGAGTAAATAAAACATATAGTAAGGATTACCATCCAGTTGTTAAAAAACTTATCAACGATGTTTTAGACTGTTTACTATAAAAAAGTGACTATCTTATAAGAAAAAACAAAAATGGACAAATTATTAAAATCACTAATTACACTACTTGAGGATCCTGATCCTGTAATATATTTGTCTGTTTCCGAAAAAATAATCGAGGAAGGAATCAAAGCGATTCCTTCTCTCGAAAAACAGTGGGAAAAGGCTTCAAATATTGAAACCCAAACCAAAATTGAAGATATAATTCACAAAATTCAGTTTAACGACACTAAGAAAAATCTTGAATTATGGTGTAAATCGCCATACTCAACATTATTGTCGGGTGTACTAATAATTAATAAACATAGATACCCAAACATAAACACCGACGAAATTGAAAAGAAAATTGATTCTATTGCGAAAAATGTCTGGATTGAGATAAATAATAATTTAACAGCTCTAGAGAAAGTTAGAATCATTAATTACATCTTTTACCGAACAAATGGTTTCGACACCAACTACCAACACCCAACTTCTTCTAACAACTATTACATAAGCAACGTTCTTGAAACAAAGAAAGGAAATAGTGTTTCGCTTGGTATTATTTACCAACATATAGCCAATATTCTTGAGCTACCTGTATACGGTGTTCCTCTTTTAGGAAATTTTGTTCTTGCCTACAAAGACAATATTTTTGGCGACGACGATATATTATTTTATATAAATGCCAATAACAAAGGTTCTGTTTTTTCGCAAACAGAAATCAATAAATACTTAGAGCAAAACAAAATAGAACCTAAAAACAAATATTACACACCCTCTTCAAATGTTATTCTTTTAAAATTCATGCTCACAGAAATGGTTGAAGTATTAAAAACAGAAAACGATATAACAAAAATCGACGAACTAAATACTTTAATAAACATTATCGATTTTCATATATAATAGATTCAACAATTCCATCATAAGCCTATAAAAAAAAGACCACTTCAAAAAACTTGAAGCGGCCCTTTTCAACATTTAACTTAAACTAACTATTTCACAAACAAACTCTTTTGTTTAACAAATTCAATACGGCCATATTTTGCCAATTCGGCCATATCAATCTTACGTTTGTCGCCAACAATCATTATAACCATTGGTTTATCTTTCAAATTATCGTTATAAAATGTAACAATATCGTCAAAAGTAAGAGATTGAGCACGCATCATTGTAAAAGTTGATGGATCAGAGTCATACCCTTGTTTTTTCCATGCTTCTACCTGCTCGGTAATATATCTAAAATCGGGCTTACTAGTAATACAAGACTGTATAAGCGAAGGTTTAATAAAACTCATACGCTCTGACTTTTCTGGCATCGAATCTTTAAGCTCGCTAAAAACTTTAATAGCCTCAATAGTTTTATCAGCTTGAGTTCCTATATAACCTTTAAAACATGTTGCCATACCATCTTTACTTGGCTTACGGAAGTATGCCGATGCCGAATAAGCCATTGAACGATATTCGCGAATCTCTTGCAGAACTAAACCAGAGAAACCTCCTCCAAAATAAGTATTGAAAGCCTCCATTACAGGAACCTCGTCTCTATTGAAAGTTTTTCCGTTAACTAAAAACAGAATATTCGACTGAACTGCATCTTTTCTGTTTACAAAGTATACTACATTTTCGTTATATTTTTTAATCTCAATATCGGTTTCTACATCCGATTTTAAAGGGTTAGCAGCAAATTTTATATTCTTATTTATAAGATCTTTAACCTTTACTCCATCAAACTTACCTGCATAATGAATCTCGGTATTGTAACTAAAAATCTGTTTCGAAAGACGATTAAAATCTTCTACCTTAAATTTCTTAGCCTGCTTTTTAGAAATACGACGAAGACTTTCAGTATTATCGCCATACATTATATAGCCAGCTAATGTTTGAGCAACCGATGCTGGATCTTCAGTATCGAATTTACGCTCCGACATTAATGCTTTATAAGCTGTTTTAACATCGTCTGCTGTTACTACAGGTTCGGCAATAAGTTTACCTAAAAGTGCTAGTGCTTGATCCAACTCAGCCTCCAGACCAGTTAACTCAACGGAAACCTCCTCCTTATTAGCATGAAAATTATAAGTACATCCCAACTTAGCAAACTCTTTCTTAAGCTCGTCGCGTTTTAAATCTTTAGTTCCAGCTAATCCCATAAGCGAAGAAACCAAACCTGCCTCTTTAATAGCCATATCGCCAACTTTATAAGCTATTGTGGCAGTAAAAATATCGTTTTTAGGATTTGTTGTATAGTGAAGTTTAACACCTTTTGCAACATCCATAGTAATTACATCGCCATTAAAGTTTACAAAATCAACTTTAAAATTAGCCTCTGGAATCTGCTCAAAGTGTTTTGCAAAAACCGACTTCTCGCTTGTTTTTGTAACAACAGGATCGAACCCTGGCTTTTCAAGTTTTTCTTTCTTAGGCGATCCCATTTTTGAGAAGAAAGCCAAATAGTTGTCGCCATAATATTTCTTGGCAACATTAACTATATCCTCTTTTGTTATCGACTGTATTTTTGATGGATATTCGTTAATCTCTTTAATATCTTTTCCTTGTGTAAACAGTTCAGACAAAGCATAACCTTTACCCTCAAACGACTCCATACCCAACTGATACTCCACATACTTCTCGCGTTTAGCCTGCTCTAGTAAAGCCTCATCAAACTCTCCATCGCGAGCCTTTTTAATTGCATCAAGAACCATTTTCTCGGCAGTAGCTGTCTTTTGCCCAATCAATTTTGGAACAATAAGAACTATCTCGGCACCTTGATCCTGATAATGCATTGGCAATAACTGAGCTGCCATCACATCGCCATTTAACACCATTTTATCTATTGCTCCTGTCTGATTATAATTTGACAATAAAGTAGAAAACAACGACAGTGGTAACTCATCTTTATGACCCGAAGGAACCGAACGGAATCCTAGAATACCAAGTTTTATTGGGCTGTAACGTCCCTCAACATACTCGCGACCATTAAATGAATTTTCTGTGTAAGTTGGTTCTGTTGGTAAGTCACCTCGCTCCCACTGTCCAAACTTTTCTTCTATAAGAGGTAAAATTGTTTCAGTGTCAAAGTCTCCTACCATTACTAAAGCCATATTATTAGCTACATAATATGTCTTAAAAAACTGATACATCTTATTTAACGAAGGATTTTTCAGATGATCGGTTGTTCCAATAATAGTTTGCTGACCATACGGATGAACTTTAAAAAGATTCTTATTAAAAGCCTCTAAAAGATTAGAGAAAAAATTGTCTGAATACATATTCTTCTCTTCGTAAACAGTCTCAAGCTCGCTCTGAAAAGCTCTAAAAACAGGGCTAATAAAGCGATGACTATAAAGCTCAATCCAACGATTAATTTGATTTGGAGGAAACGAATTGTAGTAAACAGTCTGATCCCATCCTGTTCCTGCATTCAAATTTGTACCTCCCATTTGATCAATTAGTGCACTTGTTTCGTTAAGAATAGAATATTTACCAGCCTCAACAGACTCTTTATTTATCTCTTTCTGAATTTTAGCTCGCAAACTATCTTCTTTTGTTTTACCAAGCTGATCGTAAAGTTCAAAAATACGGTCAATATGCGGTTTCTCTTTCGCCCAATCGCTTGTACCCAGTTCTGTTGTTCCTTTAAACAGCATATGCTCCATGTAATGAGCCATTCCTGTTGCATCTTTAGGGTCGTTTTTAGCACCTGCTTTTACTACAACCATACCAAACACCTCGGTTTTAGTATGATCTTCGTTTAAAATTACTGTTAAGCCATTGCTTAACTTAACCTGCTTTACTTTTATCTGCTGACCAAAAGTTACATCTGCAGCAAAAAGCAGTAAAACCGCTACAAATAGGGTTTTAAATTGATGTTTTATCATATCTATTTTAATTTAAGTGATAATAATTGATTAATTTTTCACTGTTACGACTTCGCTTTCGACTATTCTATTTTCAAAAGGTTGAATTAAATATCTGATTTTAACATTTTTTTCATAAAAAACACATGCTTTAGTATACAAAGCTATTTAAACCAAAACAAGCAATTAAAAGTACAACACATTTGTATTTATGTAAACTTTGTTTTACTTTTGGTCGCAAATATATTACTAAAAATTTAAAAATATGATTAAAACATTTCTACCTAATTACACAAAGAAGATTGCTTTTGCACTTTACTTAGTTGCCGTTGTATTTTCGTGTATCGCTAATGTTGATTCGTTTGTAACTGGATGGGAGGCTGGAAGAAACAGTGCTAGAGAAAGTCTTCAAAAAGAAAAAGCTATAGAGAAAAACATATCTAATATAATCCCAGAAAAAGACGAAGTAAGATACACATGGATAAGCCTTGCCTTTTCGTTTACAGGACTACTAATGTATATTTTCTCAAAAGAAAAAGTTGAAGACGAGTATATGCAACTATTAAGAATTAAAGCACTAACATGGTCGATTGTTTTAACTTGGTTAGCTGTAATATTTACTATGACATTTATATCACCGTTGGAAGGCTTATATGTACTACAATTTGAACTTGTTGCATTTCTTGGCTCATTCGCTTGTTTGAAAAGATTTGAATAATTTATTGAAACAATAATTCAGTGAATAATTAAAACAGTTCAGTTAAATTAATCTCGTCTAATTTAAACAGTATGCAAAACACACTAAAAATACAGAGAGCAATTAAAAATGTTACACAAGCAGAATTAGCAGATGCTATAGGTGTTTCGCGTCAATCGATAAATACAATTGAGAAAGGAAAGTTTGTTCCGTCAACAATGCTGGCACTAAAATTTGCCAGATTTTTTGAAGTACCTGTAGAAAAAATATTTATTCTCGATGAAGATGATTAGACTGTTATAGAATCGTGATGATATGTTGATATAAAAAATCGTTTTATTTTGGTAGAGACGCACTGCCGTACGTCTCTACGTTTATATAATTACATCTTACTTTTTATAATCTCATCTATCTTGGCAATCTTTTCGTTTAACAGATTTTCCGATTTTGCCTCGGCCAACAGACGTAAATATGGTTCTGTATTCGACGGACGAATGCTTAACCACCAGTCGGCAAACTCAATGCGGTAACCATCAAAATCCATAAATTTAGTCGACTCTTCGGTAGTCATAAAATGCTCTTTAACGGCATCCATAGCTGCTTGCTTAGCATCAATTTTGTAATTAATCTCACCCGAGTTAGCATACTTCGAAATATTGCTAATAAGCTCCGACAGCGAAACACCTTTACGTTTCATTTCGGCAACAACGTCAAGAATAATAAGAGTTGCCATCATAGCACTATCAGAATAAAAGAAGTCTTTAAAGTAATAATGACCAGCAAGCTCGCCACCAAAAAGACCGTCGATCTCCTTAAGCTTTGGTGCGGCAAAAGCACGACCCACACGCCACGAGTTAACCTGACCACCCATTGGTGCCAGATACTCGCCCACAGCTTTCGATGTACGCACATCTTGAATAACCTTTACACCTGTGTCGTCTGGCTTCAAGAAATAGTGTCCAAGAACACCAATCATAAGATCGGGTGAAATAAACTTACCTTTCTCGTCAACAAACATAACGCGGTCGGCATCGCCATCAAAAATTACACCTATGTCCGACTTTGTTTCAAGAACAAGTTTTTTAAGATCGGCAACATTCTCTTGCACTAAAGGGTTAGCCTCGTGGTTAGGGAAAGTACCATCTAGCTCGTCGTAAATGTATGTAGGCTGATCGCCTAAAATATCATGAATTAACAATCCACCCATTCCATTAGAGCAGTCAACAGCTATTTTTAGGTTAGAAACGTCGTTTTTATATTTCGATAGGAACTCAAGATATTTCTCTTTAACATCAATCTCTTCGATAGTCCCTTTTTTATCGGCAACAACAATTTTATCTTCGGTAATCATACGTTGTAATTCGCCTAATCCATTGGCAAAACCAACAGGCATAGCACCCGTACGCGAAACCTTCATTCCGTTATATTCGCGAGGATTGTGCGAAGCAGTAATCATTACCGAAGCATCGAAATTTAACGATGCAGTACTCCAGTAAACCATTGGTGTTGTACAAATACCTATGCTAACAACATTGGCACCAGCGTCGGTAATACCATTGGTTAGGTACTCGTAAATTTCTGGCGACGACACGCGAACGTCTCGACCAACCAAAACTCTGTTTGTATTTAAAAGCTGTGGTAAAAAGAATCCAATTTTATAAGCATCGTCTTTGTTAAAATCTTGGTTATATATACCACGTATATCGTAGGCGTGAAAAGCTCCCATAATAGTTATCTTTTTTTAATTAATAATTCAATATTTCTAATCCAAACAACAATAATAGCCAGAACAACTCGCGGAATTACCAGCCACCAAAAAGGTAAACCTATTGCCACAAAAAGCAGAGGATCTTCTAATTGCGAGTGCGATACGGCAATATGGTGATTAAGCTTGTCGGCATCGTATTTTGTCATATGTCCGTTATCCACCTGATCAATCATTACTGCCGAACCATAGGCCAATCCAAGAGTATTCGCCACAATCCACGAAAACGAAACACCTTCGGGAAGTCCCATAATAATTAAGAATGGACGAAGTACTTTGGCCAATATTTTTGTTATTCCAAATTCAACTAAAATTTGCTGAAGAATCATCAACAGCACAACAAGCACAGTTATTTTTACCGATAGCAACGCTATATCTATACCCCACTCGGTAAACTGTCCTAAAAAAGTTACGTCTTTAACAATAGACGATGAGCCACTAACAAAACCTGCCATAGAGGGCATAATAAGGTTTAGAACGTAACCCGCCACCAACGACGATAATATTCGAACCAGCAACATACGCACTGCCGACGATCCTGTTTTTTTAAGCACTGCTGTCTCGATAATAAATCCGTGCGATATAAGACACATAACCGCCAAAATAGTGGCATCGCGAGTCTCCATACCAAGAGTTGTAATAACAGCAATTACAGAATAAATGTTGGTAAACACGCTTGTAAGCAATACAAAAGCCGACTCACCAGGCAACCCCATAAGTTCGAAGAATGGAGCCACAAAATTAGACACATATCCCAACACACCAGTGTAGTTTAGTACAAACACCAACAACGACACAGGTATAGTGATTTTAAGCAACCACTTAATTGTTTTAAATGCAGCTGGCATAGGCTTAACAACACACTGTTTTAGGCGCTTACCCAACGATTGTTTTTTGTTCTTATCAGTAGTTACCGACATAATCTGAAATTAAATTAGCCCGCTAAAATACGATAATTATTTTGTAGAGATGTTGAATGGGTTTAAAAAAACTTGTAAAGACTCACGGCCATTATTCAGACGCACTGCTTTAATTAAATCCATTTTTCCGGATTCAATACTATATATTCCTTAATTTTAACGTACGCTCTATTATTTCGAATAATATGATCGTAATAATTTGATTGCCACAGAGGATTTTTAGAATTAAATTTTTGGTTTTCTAACCTATTAGAATCAATATAATTGTCGATTGAATTTAACACAGCCGATTTATAGCCAGCCACAAATGTAGATATTGATTTTGGTTTACGACATGCAATCCCACACGATAGAGACGCACGGCCGTGCGTCTCATGATAATCGTGCGTCTCATGACGGCCGTGTGTCTCACCATGATCGTGCGTCTCACCATGGCCATCAATTTTTATAGCAGTTTCTTTATTTAAAATAACAATTGCGTGAATATGGTTTGGCATAATAATAAATTCGTCCAAAAGCAATTCTTTTCTTATTTCGAATGATTTTAACAATTGAGCATGGGCAATTTTGCCAAATTCCGACAATACCATTTTTCTGTCCACAACTTCTCCAAAAACGTGTTCACGATTATGCGTAACCAATGTAATAAAGTAGCATCCGCTATTTGAATAATCCCAATACCAAAGACGATTAGATGGAATTCTATATCTGTTTTTATATTTATTTTCCACAAATAGAAGATACCAAATCACACACAACAATTCCACAAACAACGATAAACAAATTATATAACTGGATAGAGACGCGCGTATGAATAGAGACGCACGGCCGTGCGTCTCAACAGACGTGATTTTTCAACAGTCGGACGAGGTATTAAGGCAATCAGACAGATTATTTTACCAATCGGACGGGTTTTTATAGCGGTCGGACGTACTTTTGCCCGCCCTGCACGGGGCTTTCAGCTATTTTTACTTTTCCGAAGCCTTTGCTTTTTGATGCTTACGTGCATAATACTCGCTCTTATAACCTTTAAGTTTGTTGTCGTTGCGCCAGAAGGCAAACTTACCATGGTCGCGTACTTCGTCAACAGCACGCTTAAGGTGAGTAAAAGCCTTGTCGCGAGTAAGCTTAAGCTCGTTTAACTGCTCGCGGTTAACGTTAGCTTCTGCTAGTTTTTTCGACATATTAACTGCTAAATCGGCTGCTGTGTCAAGTAAATTCACATCTAAATCAACAACCACAAGGGGTGCAACATTCTCTTTTCCCAAAATAGCCAAATCGTGAAGATCTTGTATATTGTCGGCATTTCCCGAACCCTCTTCAATACGCTTTAAACGAGTCTTCATATTTTCGTCGTTGCGATAAGCAAACTTAAAAGTATGAAGTAGAATAGCACGTAACTCTTCGCCTTGCTTACGAAGAGTACTCCATTCAATATCGGTCTGTGAACGCACATCGTGGTCTTCGGCCCAAATTGACTGAGCATACCGAAGCGCCTGATTACGCTGTGGAATAGCATCGATAATTGAAACATCTAATCCAACTGCAACAAGACTATCTTTATCCTTTAAGCTGTGTGTATAAAGTTTATCGGCCTCGTACATATATTGCCCAATAGGCATTGTAGGCTCTTTGGCCTCTTCACGCGATATGGCTTCAATAGCCAATTTTTCTTTCTCGAAAGCTTCTTTTGTAGTCATATATATTTTTATTTAAGGAGATAATTGCAGGTTTAATTATCTGGGTTATTTACAACTTGTGTGTTTATATATGTTTAACAAAACCAGAAATAGATTTGTGCTGTTTGCTACTGCAAGTAGTTTCGCAGTAGCGATTTGCAATATAAAAAAATATCTAAATATATAATTAAAAACCACCGTTATTTTTCTATAAAAAACAATATTTATAGCACCACTCTTCTACTAACAAAAAAAACATTTCAATTATTTTTTTTGTTAAAAATTAAACCTTACAAACCAATTTACATCTTACCAACCGAAACTCAGGAAACATCTTGCCAACGGGCCCAAAGGCAGGATTGTTAATCCTACTATACAAACGTTAAATTAAATTTATTTTAAATGGAAAGTACAAATAATTTTACTCCTACGGGGAAACCTATGGGTGGACTTTTAAAAAGCTCGGCAATAATATTCATGTTATCGGCCTCGTTAATCTCTATGGAGGTTATATGGACACGAGTATTTTCGGCAGAGTATTTCTACACATTTGCCTTCTTAGTATTATCACTTTCAATTTTAGGTCTTGGTTTAGGAGCACTATCTATTAGACTCTTTCCTAAGCTTAAAAATCCAAAGTCTTATCCACAAACGTTAATAATAACATCTGTTCTAATGGTTGTATCGCCACTATTAGTTTTAAAGATGGATATTGACTTTACTCAATTATTTTCATCGGGCTACATGGCTCTTAAAGTACTTGCAACAGTTATTTTACTAAGTTCGTCGTTCTTTACTGGTGGTATAGTACTATCGTCGTACTTTAGTCGCTCGCACGAAAAGTTACAAGCACTTTACACTGCCGATCTTATTGGTGCTGGCTTTGGTATAGTAATGTCGGTGTTACTGATGAATATTTTTCAGACACACATGGCTCTGTTTATAATTGCCATTCCTGTATTAATTAGCGCATTAATGTTATCAAAAGGGCTACATAAAATATGGAGCGGAGCCCT
>Ga0193951_1001053_pt1 | contig 12370 bp, 9 predicted proteins | sample BB_2_MG_FD_140370 | JGI IMG/M metagenome (GOLD analysis project Ga0193951, IMG submission 140370) | Microbial mat bacterial communities from the Broadkill River, Lewes, Delaware, United States - BB_2_MG | ecosystem: Environmental > Aquatic > Freshwater > River > Microbial mats | place: USA... | reverse complement strand
TTAGCCCAAGCTGATTTGAACATCAACACCAGCTGCAAGATCTAAACGCATTAATGCGTCTACAGTCTTTTCAGTTGGCTCAACGATATCAATCATGCGTTTGTGAGTACGAATTTCGTACTGGTCACGCGCATCTTTGTTAACGTGTGGAGAAGTTAATATTGTAAAACGTTCTTTGCGAGTTGGAAGTGGAATAGGACCACGAACCTGTGCGCCAGTACGCTTAGCAGTATCAACGATCTCTGCTGTAGATTGATCAATCAAACGATGATCGAACGCTTTCAAACGAATGCGAATTCTTTGATTTGACATTTATCAAATCCCCTTTTAAAAGAACAAAAAAATACATCCCTCTGCTTCCTTATGTACTGGAAGGGGGTGTATTACTAAATAAACATTCAACGCAAAATTAGCGTTGCTGTATAAGGAAATAACTAATACGTTAATACCTTAGTTTGTTTACGTTTGAATGATTATCTTTATAAAACAGACAAAACTGTATAAACAAAACTACACCCAGTTCTCCTGAATGTGGTCGCGTATTATACATAAGATTAGAATATGAGCAAGTATTAATTACTCATTGCTAAGTTTTAAATATTCAGCCTGTTAACCTAATAGCGTTTCAATTGAATATTCATTACACTCGAAATAACTATAAAAAGAATTAACCATAATAATTATCATCATATAAAGAGGGGAAGGACATGAATAAACCTTGGTTTACTAATTATCCTACAAATGTAGCTCATGAGGTCGATTTAACCCGTTACACTTCATTAATAGACTTATTTCATGAAACAACGGCTAAATATCAACAGCAAACAGCTTTTAGTAATTTTGGCGCGGAACTGACCTTCAATCAGGTAAATAGTTTATCACGAGATTTTGCCGCTTTTTTACAAAACAAGTTGAATATTACCAAAGGCGATCGTGTCGCCTTAATGTGTCCAAATACTTTATGCTTCCCAATTGCTATGTGGGGCATTATTCGTGTTGGAGGAGTACAGGTAAATGTAAACCCAATGTATACACCGCGCGAATTAGAGCATCAACTTAATGATGCCCAAGTAGACACTATCATTATATTTTCTTCATCAACTAAAATGCTCGCTGATGTTATTGGCAAAACTAACGTAAAGAATGTGATTACCATTAATTTAGATGATTTAATCAACAAAGGGTTACCGTGTGAACCTATTGATGAGCGTTTAAGTCATACTATTAGCTTTACCGACGCCTTAGCTCAAGGAAAGAATAGTGAATTAGCGGAGCCTAAGCTATGCCAAGACGATTTATTGTATTTACAATATACCGGTGGCACCACCGGATTATCAAAAGGCGCTATGCTTAGTCACGGTAATTTAATTGCGAATATATTGCAGTATGAAGAATTTGCTAAAAATGAAATAGACTACGGTAATGATATTGTTATTACCGCGATTCCTATGTATCACATCTTCGCCTTAATGGCGAACACCCTAGCCTATTTTACCTTCGGCGCTAAAAATGTTTTAGTTACGAATCCTCGTGATATGCCCAGCTTTGTCGAAATATGGAAAAACACACCTGCAACAACGTTCACTGGAGTAAATACCTTATTTAACGGCCTATTGCACACACCAGGTTTTGAGCAAGTAGACTTTTCTGCATTAAAGCTATGTATTGGTGGTGGCGCAGCCGTTCAACAAGCTGTGGCAGATAAATGGTTACAAGTCACTGGGACTAGACTTCAAGAAGGTTATGGATTGTCAGAAACGTCCCCCGTTTTATCATTGAATTTTGGTGCCACAATTAATGGTGAAGAAATCTATGTACCTGGTATCGGTATTCCCCTTCCTAATACTGACATATCTATTCGAGATCATAATGGTAATGAAGTGCCACAAGGTGAGGCTGGCGAATTATGTGCTAAAGGCCCACAAGTCATGTCTGGCTACTGGAATAATGATCACGCAACAGAAGATTGCATGACACTCGATGGTTATTTTAAAACAGGCGATGTTGCTATGCTCGATGAAAAGGGGTTTTTCCATATCGTAGACCGTATAAAAGATATGATTAATGTCTCAGGTTTTAATGTTTACCCTAATGAAATTGAAGCGGAAATAGCCAACATGCCCGGCATTATAGAGTCAGCTTGTATTGGTGTAACGGATGAAAAAACAGGTGAAGCAGTTAAGCTGTTTGTTGTGAAAAATAAAGATGCCCAATATAGTAATATGACTGAACAAGATGTTATTGACTTTTGTCGCCAAGGATTAACAGCATATAAAGTACCTAAGCATGTCATTTTTATTAATGAAATTCCTAAATCTACGGTAGGAAAATTACTACGTAGAGAACTTAGATAATCTTTTAAAGCAACTTAAAAATAATAGCTAGGCGCATATTTACGATAAACCTAGCTTTTTTATTTGCTATTTCTAGTAATATTACTATATCTTTTTATTAATATTCCTATATATAAACAGAACGAGTGAACATTTACATTTTTTTTCTCAATGTTATATCGATCTTAATTGAGTAATGTTATACTCGCGCGCAAATTTTCAACAATTCTGTATTTTTATTCTTCCTTTACTTATATAAAGTGTTAAGGAGAAAGAAAGCAGAATAGACCTTAAACTAAATAGAGTAAAACAATGGCAGATTTATCTAAGTACAGAAACATTGGTATATTCGCTCACGTTGATGCTGGTAAAACCACAACAACTGAACGAATCCTTAAATTAACCGGGAAAATCCATAAATCTGGTGAAACTCATGACGGTGAATCAACTACCGATTTCATGGAACAGGAAGCTGAGCGCGGTATTACCATCCAATCTGCAGCGGTTACATGTGAATGGAAAAAACACCGTTTTAACGTAATTGACACTCCTGGTCACGTTGATTTCACTGTTGAAGTTTATCGTTCATTAAAAGTTCTTGATGGTGGTGTTGGTGTATTCTGTGGTAGTGGTGGTGTTGAGCCACAATCAGAAACTAACTGGCGTTATGCTAACGACTCTAAAGTAGCTCGTTTAATCTTCGTTAACAAATTAGACCGTTTAGGTGCTAACTTTTACCGTGTAACAGACCAAGTTAAAAAAGTACTAGGTGCTCAACCGCTTATTATGACTTTACCAATCGGTGAAGAAGATGAATTCGTTGGTGTTGTTGATGTATTAAGCCAAAAAGCTTACATCTGGGACGAAACTGGTCTTCCAGAAAACTACACAATTGAAGATATTCCTGCTGACATGGTTGATGATGCTGCTATCTACCGTGAGCAAATGATCGAAACTGCTTTAGAAGCAGACGAAGATTTATTAATGGAATACTTAGAAGGTGAACTTACACCGACTGAAGAGCAAATTAAAGCGTGTATCCGTAAAGGTACTAACGAATTAATGTTCTTCCCTACATACTGTGGTTCTGCATTCAAAAACAAAGGTATGCAACTTCTTCTTGATGCTGTTGTTGATTACTTACCTTGTCCTACAGACGTTAACCCTCAACCGTTAACTGATGAAGCAGGCGAGCCTACTGGTAAATATGCAATTGTTGATACTAAAGAAACATTCAAAGCGTTAGCATTCAAAATAATGGATGACCGTTTTGGTGCTCTTACCTTTATTCGTATCTACTCAGGTACATTGAAGAAAGGTGATACTATTCTTAACTCGTTCACAGGTAAAACTGAGCGTGTTGGTCGTATGGTTGAAATGCAAGCGGATGACCGTACTGAGCTTTCTGAAGCACAAGCCGGTGATATCTTAGCTATCGTTGGTATGAAGAATGTTCAAACAGGTCACACATTATGTGATCCTAAAGACCCTTGTACTCTAGAAGCAATGGTTTTCCCTGCTCCAGTAATTTCTATCTCTGTAACGCCTAAAGATAAAGGTGGTTCTGAGAAGATGGGTGTTGCTATTGGTAAAATGGTTGCAGAAGATCCAACATTCATGGTTGAAACTGATGTTGATTCAGGCGAAACAATCTTACGTGGTATGGGTGAGCTTCACTTAGATATCAAAGTAGATATCCTTAAGCGTACTTACGGTGTTGATTTAGAAGTAGGTAAACCACAGGTTGCTTACCGTGAAACAATCACATCAGAAATTGAAGATTCTTACACACATAAGAAACAATCTGGTGGTTCTGGTCAGTTCGGTAAAATTGATTACCGTATCAAGCCTGGCGAACCTGGTTCTGGTTTCGTATTCAACTCTGTAGTTGTTGGTGGTAATGTACCTAAAGAATTCTTCCCAGCAATCGAGAAAGGCTTCAAAGGCATGATGGAGACTGGTGTTCTTGCTGGCTTCCCTGTATTAGATGTTGAAATTGAATTATACGATGGTGGCTTCCATGCTGTCGATTCATCTGCTGTTGCATTTGAATTAGCTGCTCGTGGTGCTTTCCGTCAATCAATTCCAAAAGCTGGTGCTCAGTTAATTGAACCTATCATGGCTGTTGACGTATTTACTCCTGAAGATCACGTTGGTGATGTTATCGGTGATTTAAACCGTCGTCGTGGTATGATCAAAGACCAAGAAGCTGGTACTACTGGTGTTCGCATCAAAGCTGACGTACCTCTTTCAGAAATGTTCGGTTACATCGGATCTCTACGTACAATGACATCAGGTCGTGGTCAATTCTCTATGGAATTCTCTCACTACATGCCTTGTCCTAACAACGTAGCTGAAGAAGTAATTGCTGAAGTTAAAGCAGCGAAAGCAGCGAAAGACGCAGCGAGAAAATAATTAATTAAGTTTTAATTATTTTGAATAAAGGATGCTTCGGCATCCTTTTTTATTGGTTGTCGTTTATTAACCAATAATGATTAGCTGCTGGAACTAAATCTCATGTAGTATGCAGCATACCTATTGAGATCCTGAATCAAGTTCATGATGATGACATGTTGCGTTGTTGCATTTATGTTTAAGCTTCTGACTCAATGCTCATCATAGTTAAGCATTCTTACGATAATTCTTTCTAAACTCAGAGGGTAGTTCACCAAAAAAAAGGCGAAATTGTTTGCTGAAATAACTATGATCAGTGAAACCAGTCGCATCACCTACCTCAGCAATTGGCATATTAGTTTCTACTAGGAGCCTGCGGGAGTTCTCTAACCTAATTTCATTAATTAATTGCTTAGGCGTTTTCGCTAAATACTTCTTAAATCTTCGTTCCAATGCACTCACTGACAAATGGGCTACATTGGCTAGTTGTTCAATACTAAAATGAGTTTGATAATTTTTTCTAATATAGTCCACCGGCTCTTTAATGGCATCAACGCCAGAAAAAGCAATGGCTTGTTTTTGTAAATGTCGAGTTATGCCATACGAGCCTACAATATTATTTACACTGTCAAAAATAGGCCTTTTTGATGTAGTGTACCAAGCAATATCACCGTCATGATTCATATTCATTTCTAATCGTTCAGTCACCTGTTCGCCCGCTATAATTTTGTCATCATCACGAAAAAACTGCTTAGCGAGATGAGCAGGTGAAAAATCAAAGTCAGTTTTCCCCAGAATACTGTCTAAACTCTTTGCATTAAGGTGCTCTATTAAAGCCTGATTAGCATGAATAAAAACATGGTTTCTATCTTTAATCCAAAAAAGATCACTAGACAATAAATCAAACATATTAACTAACTGTTTAACGCCAATATGTTCAAGAAAAGACGTCGAATGCTGTTCAATAATCATTATTTATATTCTCATTTTATGAAAGGTAAAACTAACACGAAAACTTTCAAAACAAAAATTAAACGCCGAATTTATTGCATTGTCCACCGAATTTTTAATAACACCCTCTTCGTTCGCTCTATATAGTAAATCCTTTGTAGCGATAAGTTAGGTATGAATTGATGAAAAAAGTTCGCATGGGAATGGTTGGCGGTGGTCAAGGTGCATTTATTGGTGCAATTCATCGTATGGCTGCTTCTCTTGATGGCGAGATAGAATTAGTTTGTGGCGCCTTTAGTTCCGACCCACAACGTTCGATCGATTCAGGTGCTGCACTTTATTTACCTGAAGAACGCTGCTATGCCAACTATGAAGATATGTTTATCGCTGAGGCGTTATTACCTGTTAATGAACGTATGGAGTTTGTCGCGATAGTTACCCCAAACCATTTGCACTTTCCAATAGCTAAAGCAGCTATTGAACGTGGTTTTCATGTAATGTCAGACAAACCCGCAACGTTAAACTTATCAGAAGTATTAACCTTACAATCAATACTAGCAAAACATGATGTTCTTTATGGACTAACCCATACCTACAATGGCTACCCTCTAATTAAGCAAGCTAAGCACCTTATCAATCAAGGCGAATTGGGTAATATTGTTAAAGTTGTCGTTGAATACTCGCAAGGTTGGCTTGCCTCAAAAAGCGATGAAAACAGTAAGCAAGCTAGCTGGCGATTAGATCCCAAAAAGTCAGGTGTCAGTTGCTGCATGGGTGATATAGGAGTTCATGCTGCTAATTTAGCTGAATATGTATCAGGTATAAAAATTACGCATTTATGTGCAGATCTCACCTCATCTATCCCCGGTCGAACTTTAGATGATGACGGAACTGTCATATTGAAATTTTCTAATGGCGCAAAAGGTCTACTATTCGCGAGTCAAATAGCAGTAGGTGATGAAAATAATTTAAAGCTACGTATCTATGGCGATAAAAAAAGTATTGAATGGTCGCAGCTAGAGCCAAACTCCTTGCTGCTAAAATCACCTAATGAACCGACTCAATTAATTAGAACGGGGGTTGGCGAAATGTGTGAAGCGGCTCAGCAAGCCACACGTACTCCGGCAGGTCATCCAGAAGGTTATTTAGAAGCTTTTGCCAATATATATCTTAATTTTGTCAAGCAGATCCGCGCACATAAAAATGGTGTAGATTGCTCTAATCAAGAATTTGATGTGCCAAGTATTGAAGATGCAATTAGGGGCATGGCATTTATCGAAAACGTTGTGCAATCCAATCAATCAAATGAGAAGTGGCAAGCGTTATCATTGAACATAACCCCAATGGAAGTGAACTAATATGGAACCTATTTTTAAATCACAAATCAAAGGCCCTGGCATTTTCCTCGCTCAATTTTGCCAAGATACAGCGCCCTTTAATAATCTCGCCGACATTTGTCAGTGGGTAGCAGCAATGGGTTATAAAGCGGTACAAATTCCTACCTGGGATAAGCGACTATTTAATTTAGAATTAGCTTATCAAAGTGAAAGTTATTGCGAAGAGATTAATGGTATTGTGACCGATGCAGGTTTATCAATTAGTGAATTATCAACCCATCTTCAAGGGCAATTAGTCGCGGTTCATCCAACCTACAATAAACAGTTTGACAATTTTGCCATTGATGAAGTGAAAAATAACCCGCAAGCTAGAACAGCCTGGGCAATTGAACAAGTAGGCATGGCCGCAAAAGTGAGTGCAAAATTAGGGTTAAAAGCCCATGCCACATTTTCTGGCGCATTATTATGGCAAACCTTTTATCCTTGGCCACAACGCCCTGCTGGCTTAGTAGAAGATGGTTTTAAAGAATTAGCACAACGATGGTTGCCTATTCTAGATAAGTTCGAAGATGCAGGTGTTGATGTCTGCTATGAATTACACCCTGGTGAAGATCTACATGATGGCGTTACTTTTGAGCGCTTCCTTGAAGCAACAGGGAATCATCAACGAGCAAATATACTGTACGATCCAAGTCACTTTGTACTTCAACAATTAGATTATTTAGCTTTTATCGATATTTATCATGAAAAAATTAAAGCCTTTCATGTTAAAGATGCTGAATTTAGGCCCAATGGAAGAAGTGGTGTTTATGGCGGTTACCAAGATTGGCAGAATAGACCAGGTCGTTTTCGATCATTAGGGGATGGTCAAATAGACTTTAAACAGATTTTTAGTAAGTTAACACAGTATGGTTATGATGGTTGGGCAGTACTTGAATGGGAGTGTTGTTTAAAACACCCTGAAGATGGTGCAAAAGAAGGCGCGCCATTTATCGCACAACACTTAATTAGAACACCTGAACATGCCTTTGATGATTTTGCAGCTAGTGGTGAAGATGCCAACTTGAATCGAGATATTCTAGGATTATAACAAACTACAAATAAGTGACGAAATATGTCAACAAATATTAATAAAAACAAGTTGTTTATTGCCTGTTGTTTAGCGCTAACAGTCACAGCCATGACCTTTGCCATTAGAGCAGGTATTTTAGGTCAACTAAGTCAAGATTTCTCTCTTTCCGATACTCAATTGGGATGGATTAACGCAATGGCCTTTTTAGGATTTCCTGTTGCAACGATGTTAGGTGGTTTGTTATATAATTTCCTAGGAGCCAAGAAATTAGTATTGATCGCTTTTATCGGGCATTTACTCGGTTTACTGTTAACAATGAATGCAGCAGGTTTCTGGACACTATTAATTTCCAGCTTTTGTATTGGTTTTGCTAATGGTTCAGTAGAAGCCGCTTGTAATCCACTTATTGCCGATATTTATCATAAAAATAAAACCACTATGCTAAACCGTTTTCACGTATGGTTTCCTGGAGGAGTGGTCATTGGTGCATTAATTTCAAAAAATATGACCGATATGAGTTTTGGTTGGCAAGCACAAATAGCTGTTATGCTGGTTCCTACGATAATCTATGGCTATTTAATTTTTACGCAAAAATTCCCTCAAACCACAAATATCAACACTTCCACAACCGTTAATATTAAAGCATTATTCTCCCCTTTATTTTTATTTATCGCATTTTGCATGACACTAACAACTACAAGTGAATTAGGCACGCAACAATGGATTGAACGCATTCTAGGTTCATCAGGGGCATCGCCTATGCTTATTATGGCAATGATCACTGGTGTAATGGCAGTAGGTCGTTATTTTGCAGGACCACTTATTCATAAGTTTAATCCCGCAGGCGTATTACTCTATTCTGCTATCGTTACCACACTCGGCATATACAGCATGAGTATAGCGACAGGTAATATGGTGTACTTTTCAGCTTTATTGTTTGCTTTAGGCGTAACCTATTTTTGGCCAACTATGGTTGGCTTTGTCGCTGAAAACATTCCCAAGTCAGGTGCTTTAGGCATGTCCATACTTGGTGGTATCGGTATGTTTGCTGTTAGTATGTGGAATCCTATTATTGGTAGTTGGATTGATAAAGCACGCCTTGAAGCATTAGCTGTCAATAGCTCACCTGAGCTAGCCGAACTAGCAGCTGGCCAAGCAACATTGGCTAATTTAAGTATTTTTCCCTTTGTGCTTATCTTTGCTTTTACAGCATTGGTAATATTTATGCGCAAATCAACTAAAGCGACTGAGGTAACACGTGAATAATAAACATGAAAGCGCTTATCACAATAGTAAAAGACAATTTTTACGTGGTTTAACTGCAATAATGGGAAGCGTTGCCATCTCCCAATTAACAAGTACTAATGCGCTAGCTTCAGCTTTTAAATATGAAGCCCAAGCTAATAGCACCCTAAAAAATGGTAAACTATTTTCTCAGTTAGAAATGCAAATTTTGCATGATATTTGTGCTGTCGTTTTACCAGCAACAGATACCCCAAGTGCTGCAGAATTAGATGTACATGGCTTTTTAGATCATCAACTATCTGCGTGTCATAGCCAAGAGCAACAAGCACATGCTAAAAATATTGTGAATACAATTAATCAGCAAAGCAACGCTAATTTTTCTCAACCATTTACCACGATTACTGCCGACCAACAAACGGCTTTATTAGTGGCATTAGAATCACAAAAATTAGGCTTTAATCTAGAAAACAAAGAACAATTTAAAGAATTGAAAGCCTTATTAATTTTTGGTTATTTCACCACTGAAGTTGGTGCAACTCAAGCACTAAACTATCAAGCTGTTCCTGGCGGATTTAAAGGTTCGGTATCCTATTCATCCTTGAAAAAAGCATGGGGGTCTTTAGCGTATTACTAAAAGAGCCTGAACTCGACTTAAACTAGTAATAAATGCTAAGAAGTATTTTATGGATAAAGATTTGTATATTAACGAAAGTAATGAAGAATATGATGCCTTAGTCATAGGCTCTGGTATTTCTGGTGGCTGGGCAGCGAAAGAATTATGTGAACGCGGCTTAAAAACCTTAATGATAGAACGCGGACGTGTAGTAGAGCATCAAAAAGATTATATTGACGAAGGTAAAGGCCCTTGGGAATTTGCTAACCGTATGAAGGTCGACAACTTATTAGTTGAAGAACAATATAAAATTCAGAAAAAGTGTTACGCATTCCATGATGCTACAAAACAATTTTTTGGTAATGATAAAGATTTACCCTACTCAACAGAAAAAGGTACAGACTTCAGCTGGATTAGGGCTAATCAACTAGGTGGTAAATCGTTAATCTGGCATCGTCAATCTTATCGCTTTAGTGATAATGAATTTAATATCAATAAGGCTGACGGTATTGGTATTGATTGGCCACTTCGTTATAAAGATTTAGAGCATTGGTATAGCCATGTTGAAAAGCATGTTGGTATTAGTGGTAATTACGACAACCTACCTCAGTTACCTGATAGTGTTTTTTTACCGCCATTTGAATGGACTAAACCTGAGTTTGATATAAAAAATAAACTAGCGAAGTTATATCCTCAAAGACCAATGATAATGGGACGTGCCGCTCACCTGACTAAACCCTCTGAACTTCACATATCTCAAGGCAGAGTACAATGCCAATCAAGAAATGAATGTCAAAAAGGCTGTTCATTTGGGGCTTATTTCTCAACACAAAGCTCAACATTACCCGCGGCAGCAAAAACGGGTAACTTACATATAGCACCTAACAGCGTTGTTCATAGCTTAATTTATGATGAAAAAACCAACCGCGTAAAAGGCGTTAAAGTTATTGATAATGATAACCTAACTACTCGAGAGTATTTTGCCAAGGTAGTATTCGTGTGTGCATCAACACTTGGCTCTACACAGATCATGCTTAACTCTATTTCCAAAAAATTCCCACAAGGCATTGCCAATAGCTCTGGCGTTTTAGGCCATTACTTAATGGACCATGTCTATAATGCGGGGGCCACAGGAATAGTAGAAGGTTACGAAGACGAATATTATTCTGGCCGTCGTCCGACAGAAGCTTATATGCCTAACTTTCAATTTAAACCTTCACTTTATAAGAAGAACTATAAACGAGGTTATGCATTAGCGGGCGGATTTGGTCGTAAAGATTGGCGAGATGCGCGTTTTGAAACTGGTATTGGAGCTGCATATAAACAACAACTAACACAGGCTAGTAGCTGGCATTTTGGCTTACATGCGCAAGGTGAAATGTTGCCACGTTTTGAAAACCAAGTTTCTCTTCATAAAACTAAAAAAGACAAATGGGGTATTCCACAATTACACATTAACTGTCAATGGTCTGACAATGAAGTATTAATGATGGAAGATGCTGCGCAAACAGCTAAAGAAATGCTACTTAAAGCAGACTTGAAAGATGTAAAGAGCTATACCTCTATTGATAAAAATGCACCAGGACTCGCTATTCATGAAGTAGGAACGGCAAGAATGGGTAAAGATCCAGCTGAATCGGTTTTGAATGCCTACAACCAAACACATGACATTCCAAATCTATTTGTGACTGATGGCTCGAGCTTTTGTTCATCTGGTGTGGCTAATCCATCATTAACCTTTATGGCGCTTACTGTTCGTGCTGTGGATTATGCCGTAAAAGAAATGAATAATAAGCGGATTTAATAACACTCGGTATTACTGATTAAATTAGTAGCTATAAATCAAAAAAAGAAAACTACATAAGAGAAAATATATGAAATTAATTAATTTACTATTGCTCGCGATGCTAACATTATCAACAAATTGCTTTGCTCATGCAGATCACGATAAAGCAATAACAAAACCGATTCCTAAAATAAGTGTGCAACTATGGTCGGTTAAAGACGAGCTTAAGGAAGACTTTAAAGGCACTATTGAACAACTAGCAAAATTAGGATTTCAAGGAGTTGAATTTGCACGTGATTTTGGTCCATTCGAAAATGACGCCAAAGGATTAAAAAACTACCTTGCTTCTCTTGGCATGGAAGGAAGCGGTGGCCATATTATTTTTGAACAACTTAATGATGAAAATTTTGAAAAAACAACCAGCTATTATAAAACTGCGGGAATAGATTATTTAATCATTCCTTGGGATGAACGAGCATGGCATCCAGAAGGTATTAAAATCATCGTTGAAAAACTCAATTACTTCGCAAAAAAACTTGCACCGTTAGGTATGAAAATTGGTTTTCATAACCATGACCAAGAATTTAATGAGTTCAATCATTCAACCTATTGGGATTACTTAGCAAAAAACACCACACC